>WNFI01675084.1_pt1 | contig 13378 bp, 12 predicted proteins | sample 5400471 | NCBI WGS metagenome assembly WNFI01 (sample SAMN13153348, study PRJNA577476) | soil metagenome | isolation source: 100 cm saprolite on Douglas fir-dominated hillslope | place: USA:California | collected 2013-09-17 | reverse complement strand
GGGCGAGATTGTGTCCTGCCCGGAGTGTGGGTCGGATTTTGAAGTCATCACCAAGAGCCCGCTCGAACTCAATCCGCTGGACGAACTCGATGAGGATGAGGACGACGACGATTCGGACGACGAAGAAGAGGAAAATGAGTACTGATCGCCGCCGGCTGATCTGCGTGACGATGCTTGCGGCGTTAATCGGCGCCGGCGGCCAGTTCCTGTTTGCCGGCCAGGCTGAAAAAGACAAGAGCAAAGAGAAAAACCAAGACCCCCGCAAGCACTATGCCCTTATTTTTGGGACCGCTTTTGGACCTGACGACCGCCCGCTTTACGGGGTAAGAGTGACTGTCCATCCGGCGGACAAAAACCGGCCCAAATGGGAACTAATGTCTGATCACAACGGCGAATTTGCCGCCCGCGTGCCTCCAGGCCCCGGTGACTATGTGATTGAAGCCATGGCGGAAATGTTCCCCGTCGAAGACGGCAAGGTGCAGACGCACAAAAAAAAGCGCTATCAGGCCGAAACCAGGGTTCATATAGATAAGGAAGAGCGCCAGGACATCGGCGTGCATCTAAAAGAAGTAAATTGAGAGCTGCCTGAAATAGCTGGAGGTGTTCCGTGAAAAGATTTGCGGTGTATGCCATTGCTGCGTTCATGTTGCTTGGCGCGGGACTATCGGGCCCGCGAGCGGCAGCGGAGCCGCAGCGTTCCGGACCGCAACAGCGCTCCCTGATCGGGCATGTCGTCACACAGAAAGACATTCCCATTGAGAAAGCGATCGTCTTTCTGAAGAACACAAAGACGCTACAGGTGACCACGTACATTTCGGAAGCCGACGGCAGCTACCGCTTTCCTTTTCTCTCACCCAACGTGGACTACGAGCTCTACGCGGAACACAACGGCGCCCGCAGTGACACCAAGACCCTGAGCGGATTTGATAATCGTAAACAGCTCAACGTGACTCTCAGAATCCGCACCGGCAGCTAAAAGCTTTGCTCAAGCAAAAGGGTCATCCTGGCAGGATGGCCCTTTGGTTTTTTGAGAACTCGCTCTTAGCCTTGATCGTTTCCGGCACGCTTCCAGTTGATGATGTCACCCAGGGTCGTGGTCGCGCTCGCGCTGGAGGCTGGATGCTTGTACGCTTCCACGTCGGCGCGACTGGCTTCCTCGCCGACCGCCCGCAGACTGAGCCCGACTTTCTTCTCCTCGGTATTCATCTTGATGATCTTGAAGTCGTGGTCCTGTCCGGCATCAAGCTTCACCGGCGCGCCGTTTGAGTCCGTGGCTTCAGAGTTGTGGCATAGACCTTCAACCCCTTCGGCGATCTCCACGAACGCGCCAAACTGGGCCAGACGCAGGACTTTTCCGCGCACCACATCGCCGATGCGGTGGGTATTGAAGAAGGTCTCCCACGCATCCGGCTGGAGCTGCTTGACGCCAAGTGAAAGACGCCGCTGCTCCGACTCAATACCCAGCACGATCGCGCGGATCTTCTCGCCCTTCTTCAATACTTCAGAAGGATGCTTCACCCGCTTGGTCCAGCTGAGATTGCTGACGTGGACCAGACCGTCAATTCCGTCTTCGATTTCGATGAACGCGCCGAAATCAGTCAGGTTGCGGACGCGGCCTTCCACGATCGAGTTGATGGGATAACGCTCGTGCAGCCGCTCCCAGGGGTTCGATTCCAGCTGCTTGATCCCGAGCGAGATACGGCGCTCCGTGGAGTTCACGTTCAGGACCACGCACTCCGTCTCGTCGCCTACGTTGATCAGCTTGGAAGGATGCTTCATCCGTTTGGACCAGGACATCTCGCTCACGTGTACCAGGCCTTCAATCCCCTGTTCCAGTTCGACAAAAGCGCCGTAGTCGGTCACGCTCAAAGCGCGGCCCTTCACCCGGGCGCCGATGGGATAGCGCTCCGCGGCGTCGAGCCATGGGTCAGGCGTAAGCTGCTTGAACCCCAGAGATACGCGAAGCTTTTCCGGATCGAATTTCAGGACCTTCACCTGGATCTGGTCGCCAACATGGACCAGGTCGCGCGGATGCGTCAGGCGGCCCCATGACATGTCGGTAATGTGCAAGAGACCGTCAATCCCGCCAAGGTCCACAAAAGCGCCGTAGTCAGTCAGGTTCTTGACTGTGCCGGTCATCACGGAGCCTTCGGCCAGCGTTTCCAGTGTCTTGGTGCGCTTTACGGCATTCTCCTCTTCCAGGAGCGCCTTGCGCGATACCACAATATTGCCGCGCTTCTTGTTCAGCTTGATAACGCGGACTTCAATTTCCTGGCCCTTCATCACATCCAGGTTGCGGACCGGATGAAGGTCTACCTGCGAACCGGGCATGAACGCTTTAATTCCGATATCCACCGAGACGCCGCCCTTGACCCGCTCCACGATGCGGCCCTTGACCGGGGTCTTGGCTTCGTGTGCCTTGTCGATGTCTTCCCAGATGCGGACCCGCTGCGCGCGCTCGTGCGAGAGCAGTACCGAGCCCTCTTCGTTCTGGCCGCGCTGCACCATGACTTCGATATCGTCGCCCGGCTGGAACTTGATGCTGCCATCAGGGCGAGTGACTTCAGCAATGGGCACCAGGCCCTCTGACTTGAAGCCGATGTCGACTACCACGTGCGTGGGCGTAATCTTGATTACGCTGCCTTTGAACACGTTATCTTCGCTGGGCGCGGGTTCGGTTTCCAGAGTGTAGGATTCCAGCGCCGCGGCGAAGTCGTCCGCATGGTTGTCTTCTTTTTGCGTCATGCCCGTCGTGGGCTCGTCAAGAGATTGAGTTTGTGTTGTGTTGTCAGTGGACATATCGGTTAAGTTTCCATGAGTCTCGCGGGAATTAGACGGATTGCTGCTTTCGGTCTCAGGAGCGATTGCGACAGTGTGGTCTGTGGACTGGTCCATGTGCTCAACTCGGCTCTCAGACACGCTGAACCTTGCCATGAGCAGGAGAAGCGTTACTGAAGGCGAACTCGGTTGGTCCGAGTACGTACCAGGCTTGATTCGCCTCTGCTTGCGCAGGAGGCTGGAAACCCCAGCGGCCGGATCTTGCGGCAATCCGTAAACCACAAGACTCTTTCGACTATAGCAACGGGCCAGAGCACTGTCAAACCTCCGGGACGCGCAAAATGCGGCATTTCATCTGATATTGTTCCAACCTATGGACCATCTATTTACGCCGTGGCGCTATGCCTTCGTGAGCGGCGCGCATAAGTCGGAAACATGCGTCTTTTGCGACGCTGCCGCAGGTACGAACGATAAGGAATCGCTAGTTGTCCATCGTGGCGAGCATTGTTTTGTGATTCTCAACAAGTTTCCTTACACGTCGGGCCACAGCATGATCGTTCCTTATGAGCACGTCGATGAACTTCGTAAACTCTCCGCAACCGCGGCGCAGGAAATGATGGCTCTCACGCAGCAACTCGAAGGAATCTTGCGCGAACTCTATCTTCCCGACGGTCTGAATATAGGAATGAATCTGGGTAAAGCCGCGGGCGCAGGAATTGCCGGCCATATCCACATGCACATCCTGCCGCGATGGATTGCTGACGCCAATTTTGCCAGCGTGATTGGCGAAACAAGAATTCTCCCTGAGGAGCTGAGCACGACCTACGAACGAATTCGCGCAAAGTTTTGACAACTATTTGAGCTCGGGAAAATCCTCTTTAATCGGAAGTTCCGACCAACGACTCCAATTCCTTCTCGCCGATCACGGCAACCCCGAGCTCACGCGCCTTATCGAGCTTCGATCCGGGATCCTCGCCCGCGACCACGTAGTCGGTTTTCTTGCTGACCGAGCCGGAGACTTTGCCGCCTGCATCTTCAATTAGACGTTTCGCGTCGTCGCGAGAACGGTTGGCGAGCGTTCCGGTGATCACGAATGTCTTTCCCGCCAGCGCGGTGCCTCGTTGCTTCTTGACTCCGGTGAAGGTCAGGTATTTGCGCAGGCGCTCGACCAGCTTGCGATTGCTGGGTTCGTCGAAAAACTCGCGAATACTCTCGGAGACGCGCGGCCCAACCTCGTTGACCTGCTGCAACTCTTCGAGTGACGCGGACATCAGCGCGTCCATGGAGCCGAAGTGTTCGGACAAAAACTCCGCGGTGCGCTCGCCGACAAAGCGTATGCCCAGCCCATAGATCACGCGCTCCAGCGGCAGCTTGCGCGATTGCTCGATCTCCGCCAGCAGGTTCTCGGCTGATTTTTCGCCGACGCGCTCCAAGGTGAGCAGCTTCTCTTTTGTCAGCTCGTAAATGTCGGCAATATTTTTCACCAGCCCCCGATCGCACAACTGGTTGACCAGAGACTCGCCCATGCCCTCGATGTTCATCACCGAGCGCGCGGCAAAATGCAGGATGCTCTCGCGCAGCTTGGCGGGACAATTCACGTTCACGCACCGGTGATCAGCCTCGCCTTCCACGCGCACGACATGGCCGCCGCAAACCGGACAACGCTCCGGCATGTGAAACTTTTTGTGTCCGCGGGGATGGTCCTTGTCGTCGAGCACCGTGACCACTTTTGGGATCACGTCTCCGCCGCGTTCCACCATGACCCAGTCGCCGATCTTCACGCCCAATCGCTCGATCTCGTCCTCGTTGTGCAGGGTCGCGCGCGTCACGGTTGTGCCGCCGATCAAGACCGGCTTCAGCGCGGCTACCGGCGTCAGCTTGCCTGTCCGCCCGACTTGGACCAGGATGTCCTCAACCTGCGTCACGCCGCTGCGAGCGGCATATTTGTAGGCGATCGCCCAGCGCGGGGCCTTGCCAGTGAAGCCGAGCCGGTCCTGCATTCGCGTGGAGTTGACTTTCACCACAATGCCGTCAATCTCATGAGGCAGTTTCTCGCGCATCTGCTCGCCCTGTGCAATGAACTTCAGGACTTCGTCAATGTTGTGGGCCAGAGTGTGATGTGGGTTGACCTTGAACCCAGCAGCCTTCAACGCTTGCAACGATTCGGAATGTTTTTCCATGTAGTACTTGCCGTCAACCAGCAGGAAGTAGGCATAGAAATCCAAACGCCGTTGCGCCACGATGTTCGGCTCTAGAACACGAATGGTTCCGGCAGCAGCATTTCGCGGATTCGCAAACTTCGCCAGTCCCTGGCTCTCGCGATCTTCATTCATGCGTTCGAACGCGGCCAGCGGCATCACGACTTCACCGCGGACCTCAAAACCTGCCGGGATCCCGGCCTTCTTCAAAGCTGCCGCGGAAATCGAAAGCGGTACGGAGCGCATGGTCCGGACGTTGGACGACGCGACGGTCCCAGGCGCGCAATTCATCCTCGCCGAAAGCGTTGTCGAGCGAGAGCATGGGACGCGAGTGCGCCACCTTCACGAAGCCTTCGCGCGGCTTGCCGCCCACCCGTTGCGTGGGCGAATCCGGGGTAATCAGCTCGGGGTGCGCCGCCTCCAGCTTTTTCAGCTCCTGCATGAAGCGGTCAAAATCCGCATCGCTGATCTCGGGAGCGTCCAGCACATAATAAAGATGCTCGTGGCGGCGGATTTTTTCGCGCAATGCTTCGATCTTGCGCTCAATATCTGTAGGATGACCAGGCATGTCCAGATTATATTGATCTTATCCTTCGATTTTTGTCGTCTGTCGGCAGTGCTGCACCGGATACTCGAGTGAAGAAGACTTTTCTGATCTACAACCCGGCATCTGGCCAGCGGCGCGCGCGTCGCGAAAAACAGGTTGGCGCTATTGTGCAGGCCTTCCGCGGCTCCGGCCTGGAAGTCGAAGCCAGCGCTACCACCCATGCCGGCAGCGCGATCCAGCAGGCAAAGGACGCCGCGAACGCGGGGTTTGACACGGTGATCGCCTGCGGCGGAGACGGCACGCTCAACGAAGTCCTGAACGGCGTAGTGGAAAGCTCGGCCGACGCCGTACTCGGAGTGGTGCCGCTGGGCAGCGGCAATCTGCTCGCCACCGACCTTCGCCTGCCGTCCGACCCGCTGGCGGCCGCGAAGAAGTTGTTGCACTATAAGCCGCGTGACATCCAGCCCGGAGTGATCGTCTCGCAGTTTGGCGCCAAGACGCAAAAGCGCTACTTCGTAGTTGCCGCGGGCGTCGGTTCTGACGCTGAATTAATGTATCGCACGGCGGTTGAAGCCAAGGACCGCTATGGACGCAACGCCTACTTTCTGGAAATGTTTCGCATGGCGCTGCACGGGAAATATCCCATGTTTCAGGTTGAGTGGACGGATGAGCAGGGCAACCGCCATAAGGACGAGGTCACGCTGGTGATGGCGATTCGCGCCCGCAAATTTCCCGGACTGCTGCGCTTTGTGAATCTTGGGTCTGAGATCGCGCGCAACGATTACCGTCTCCTGCTCTTTCGCACGGACAAAGTCCGGCGATTTCTCAGCTATTTTGCCAGCGTGGCTTCGGGCATTAACTGGAAGGTCCGGGACATAGACTTGGCTTTCTCCAAATCCTTCCGCTGTTCTGCGCTCTCCAGCGATGGAGGCCGCATCTACTCCCAGGCAGACGGTGAGCTACTTGGTATGTTGCCTGTGGAAGTGAGTATCGAGACCAAGACCGTAAAGCTGCTGATGCCGGACTAGACATCGACTATCGTTGTGCGTAGTTGCGCTTCAGGTAGATTGTGACTTCGGCCTCAAGCTCGGCGTAGCCGGCATGGATCGTTGAGCGCAACGCCGTCTCCACCGACTCACCCTGTCCCAGCCGCGCCAGGATCCGGGCCAGGTCGCCCATGCCGAACTGCGTGCGAATGTACTCGGTGGCGGCAAGGCCTTCCGCATAGGCCACTACGGCCTCGGGCGTGGTGTAACTCGTGAAGAAGCCTTCCAACTGGCTGAGCGGGACCTGGTTTCCGGAGGCATAGAGCGATGCCAGACGCGCTCCCATCGGCGCCGTGGTGCGTCCTTCTTCAATCTGTGCCAGTCCTTCATTCAGCCATTGCGGAACGTGGCCATGGCCGATCGCGCGGACGAAGGAATGCGTCAGCTCGTGACGCAGCACGCGGGCCAGCTCAGGGCTGACCTCGGTCATGCCGGAAACCGGAATGCGAATTTTGCCGTCATTCATGGCCGAAGTCCACGAAGGCGCCTGAGTCACGTCAAAGTAAGCCGCCCCGGTGTACAGAGAGACGTAGATATTTCGCGGCGACACGCCCAGATCGCTCCTGAGCACGTTGTACTGTGCCTCCAGGACGGCCAACACCTGATTGCGGAGGCTTTCCGGCGCTTGCGATCCTTCATAGCGCAAGACAAAGTGGTCGCTCTCCTGCTGGCGAAACCCGGCTTCAGCGCGCGACTCCCGCTCCACCCGGGCCAGCGCGTCCTTTATATTGTCATCCGGATGGAGCTGCAGGGATTTCTGCCATGCAGTAATCGCTTCACGATTGCGGTCGTTCTTGTAGTAGGCGTAGCCCAGAAGCGCGAACGCGTCCGCCGACAGCGAGTTGGCTTGCGTGGCTTGCAGCGCATAGGTCAGAGCTTCCGCCGGCCGGCCAAGCTGCAACAGGATTGACGCGTAGTTTTGCAGCAGTATCGCGTTGCCCGGCATAAAGACCAGCGCCACCAGCATGTAATGGGCGGCGCCGTCGAGGTTCCGGCGCTTTTCTTCGAAGTTCGCCGCAAGATAGTTGGCCACTGCTGACTGCTGGGCCACACCCTCATTTTCGATCTTGAGCAACGCCCCGGTATCAATCTGACCGTTATGGATGACGCGGGACACCAGATCAGTCCCGGCCTCAATCTGCTCGTGCACCGGCGGGAGACCAATCGCCGCGGCGTCCGCTTTCGCGGGCGTTGGCACGCCGCCGGCTTCAATCTTTTCCACCAGCGACCTGGAAATCACATACGTGTTTTCTCCGATGCTATATTCCACGTGCCCATTACTTTCGCGCACGGAATCGGCGACAATACGGTTACCGTTTTTTAACGTAATGGTGTCAGCCCAGCTCGCGCAGGCGGCCAAACAGCAAATTGTGATGATCAGGCGCAATCAAAAAAATTGTAGCAAGTCTGGCTTCCGGATCACTCAGGTCTTCCACCCGATGGTAACCAGGATGTTACTGGCCGTGGTCCTAGGCACACGGCTTTTGTCCGCCCAGACCACCAGCCCGGCGGGTGAAGCCATGAGCATGTACCGTCAGATTCTGAATCCGGCTTTCAGTCCGGAAGACGTGCACCGCGTCCGCAACGTGTCCATTGACCGCGACGACCTTCACATCGTCTTGACCGACGGCGTCATCGGATTGATCCGGCCGGTGAACGGTCATGTTACGGGAGCGTTCTTTGAGGGAGAGGGCCACATCCTGTTGCTGCCTCCGGACCGCGCGGAGCGAACATCGCTGGCGCTCTTCACCAAGAGCGGAGTGCTCGACGACAGCTTTGGCGTCGCCTACTTCCGCTTCTTTGACGACAAGCTGGTGGACGAGCTGACCGCTGGATTTCGTCCGGCTGAAAACACGCAGGAGTTCCTGGACCGCTGGACGAAGCCGCTGGCCTCATTGGCCCGCGGTGACAGCCTGCAATTACTGCAAGGGCTTACGGGATCTTCAGACAACCGCTCAGAATATATCCACGCGCGCTTGGTGGGCACGTCATATGGCGCCTTTGACGTCGTTCTGAACGGCCGGATTCCAGAACAAATTACGGTGGCCCAGGCCACCATTACGAATAACGCGGCCTACTACGATACCTGGACCTCCTTCCCCCGGCGCTCGGTGCGAGAGGCTGGCGCGAAAGCGAATGTCGCCGCGGAATTTGAGGTCTCCGACTATAAGATCACTACCACTCTCGCGCCACCCCACGAACTTTCCGCCGAAGCGCAACTGAGTCTTGCGCCTTTTGTTTCCGGACAGCGCACCGTCATCTTTGAGCTCTCCCGCCATCTGAAGGTGAGCGAAGTCCGCGTCAACGGACAGCCGGCCGAGTTCATCCAAAATGAAGCGATTGATGGCAGCGAGCTGGCGCGCCGGGGCAACGATCTCACAGCCGTGGTTTTGCCTGCTCCATCGCAGATCAATGCGCCGTTGCAACTCACGTTTCGCTACTCCGGTCCGGTGATGTTCGATGCCGGCGGTGAATTGCTCTATGTTGGCGCCCGCGGCACCTGGTATCCCAGCCCGAGTCCGGCATTCGCGAATTACGATCTCACATTCGACTACCCAACCGGCTGGACGGTCGTCGCAACCGGCAAACAAATCTCCAAGACAACCCAGAATGGCCGCTGGATAAGCCGGTTTGTCTCGGAAAAGCCCATCACCCACGCGGGATTCAATCTGGGAAAGTTCGAGACCGCGGAATCCTCCGCCGGCAGCGTCTCTATTCATGCCTACGCCGCGCGCAACATAGAAGAAGGATTGTCGCGGCAGGAATCAAAGGCGGGCCTTCGCGTTGATCCGGCAAAGCAGGTGCAGAGGATCGCCGACCAGGCGGCGTCCAGCGTCAAGTTTCTTTCGCGCGAGTTGGACGCGTTTCCTTACTCTCATCTCGAGGTCTCACAGTTGCCGGCAATGCTCAGCCAGTCATGGCCTGGATTGATTTATCTTTCCAGTGCGGCCTACCTCGACCCGCGGGAGCGGCGCGCTCTGGGCGTGCAAGACCCATTTTTGGAGCTGCTTCTGGGCAAGTTGATGCTGGCCCACGAAACCGCGCACCAGTGGTGGGGAGACGCCGTGAACGCCGACTCCTATCGCGACGAGTGGATCATCGAAGCGCTGGCCAACTATAGCGCCGTTCTCATGATGGAGCAGGACGATCCCGCCGAAGCGCAATTGGCGCTGGACCACTATAAAAAGATTCTGCTGAAGCAGACACCTTCAGGAATCCTGGGCAGCGCCGGATCGGTCACTCTGGGACGCCGTCTGGTCTCGTCAAAGTTTCCCGATGCATACGATCCCGTGGTCTACGGACGAGGCACCTGGCTGATCCACATGCTGCGCACTATGTTGCGCGAAGCAGGCGACGGCAAGAGTGACGCGCTGTTCTTCGCCGCGCTGAAAGGGCTGCTGGCCGGCTCGACCAACCACAAGATTTCCACTCGCGATCTGCAACGCGCCTTTGAGCAGGTCATGCCGCCCTCCCTGAATTATGAAGGCCGAAAATCTCTCGACTGGTTCTTCGACAGTTGGGTCAACGGAGCGGATATCCCCCAATTCAACTTGCAGGGAGTGCGCCTCGCATCATCCGGCAGCACGGTGAAAGTGAGCGGTGCCATACACCAGGAATTTGCGGGCAAAGACATGATCACCGCGGTACCGCTTTATTCGGTTGGCGAAAATGGCCAGTCAAAGTTCCTGGCGTTCGTCTTTGCCGACGAGACGAATACTGAATTCAATCTCTCTGCTCCCGCCGGGACAAAAGAGATACTGCTGGACCCAAATCAGACATTGTTGCGGCGCTGAAGATTTGAAAGGGCTGAGCCTGTCCTGATCTGCTGCGAATGAGCTTCAGCCGTACCGCAAAAAAGCCCTGGAATCAGGACCGAAGGGCGCGGCTGCCGCAAGAAGGCCCTAAGAATCAGGGCTTCAGTCCATTATTTTTTATCGCTGTGGCTGCCGCCGCTATGACCGCCTCCACTGTGACCACCGCCACTATGGCCGCCCCCACTGTGGCCGCCGCCGCTATGGCCACCCCCGCTGTGACTGCCACCACTGCTGTGACTGCCGCTGCTGCCCGTACTGCTCCCGCCGCCGCTGGTGCCACCGCCGCCACGCCGGTGATGGCCGCCTCCGTGATGGTCGCCATCATGGTGGTCATGGTGTCCCCGAGTGCCGCCATACCCATAACCGCGTCCTCGATAGTCGCAGCAATGGTAGTAGCACTGACGATAGCTGTCGTAAGTGTTGTAGTAACTCGTGTAATACGGGCTGGTGCCGGATCCGGCGTTGTAGCGCGCGCATCCCGCCGTCCCCAGCAAAACGGCAAGCAGGCTGACCGAGAGAATATGTTTCACAGGTCCTCCAGGGGACCCCAGATTTACTAAGGTTAAGACCATACTCCATGCGCGGAGCCTGTACAGTCAAGTTTCAAGAAATAGAGTCAAGATTCGTGAAGTCGGGGTGTGCTTTGGCGTCAAGCCCAGCCCGCGCCCTCGTCAGAGAGGCTGGAGGAAAGATCGGGGCATCGGGACGTACAGAAGCCCATTATGGTCAAAGCGAAAGAGACGCTCATCGTTGTGATTTCTTTGTCCCAGAGGCAGCGGTTTTGGCTGGCGGTTTTTCACTCAGCAGACTGTCGAGCAACGTACGCAGGGAGCCTTCGGTCTCGAGTTGCGGGTTTCCGGGACGCCCACCGCTCTGGGCGCGAATCATCCCGGCGCGATCGATCACTACGACTTGCGGGATGTTCAATACGTCGTCCTTTTCGCGAGCCAGGTACTTGTCTACGTTTTCATGGTTCGTGTAGCCCACCGGATACGTGAGTTTCAGGTAGTCCGCCATGGACGCCACCAATGGCCCGTCAGCATCCGAGCCGGGCGCGGGAAAGGCAATGGCGACGGCCTGGAAGCCTCGTGGGCCCAGCTCCTTTTGCAGTTTGTTCATCGTCTGGGCTACGCGCAGGCAGTGCGCCGACTTGATAAAAAGGAACTCGATCGCCACCACCTTGCCCTTGAAACTGGAGAGGAGCGTGGTTTTGCCGGAAGGCTCATTGATGGCGAGTTCAGGCGATTTACGTGGCACCAGGGCCGAAGGCGGACCCACGGCGCCGGCAGCCGTGAGCAGGAGAATGACGATGGCCGTAAGTCTTCGCATAGATCACACCTGCTTCCACTTGTCGGCGATGCGCTGGATTTCCGCCGCGGCGGAAGCGGCGGCGTCTTCCGGGCTGCGCTCGCCTTTGAGAACGCTCTGCACCATCCGGGGCACCAGCGAAGTGGTGAAGACCTCCATGTACGCCGGGTTTGCAACTCCTGGAACGCCCAGATTCGGGGTCCAATGCAGCGCATCTTGAAGCTCCACGTATTTGTATGGAGGATCGGCCTGCGCATCCTTCTCCAGCCGGACGATCAGGTTGGGGACGGTTTTAGGGTATATGGGGAAGTTACAGCCTTTCGACTGCTCATAACCGTCCCTGGAACTGTCGACGAGGTCGCCCACGAACTTTTTCGCTCCTTCCTGGTTCTGCGCAAAGCTCCAGATCGCGGAACAATTGGTGACATGGGGCATTGCGGTTATTCCCATGCCGTTCCGTCCGAGCAATGGCGGTTGCAGCCTTATTTTTTTGGCTGTTTCAGGGTTTTCTTTCTCCGCCAGGCGCAACAAACTGATGCCGTTGGTGCTGCAGGAAGTCTTGCGGGCCAGCATGGCCCGGACATTGCCGCCTGATCCCCAGGAAAGCTGATCAGGAGTTCCTGAGTCCTTGTACAGCGCCTGAATGTACTTCAAGGCCCCAACCGCGAAAGCGTTCTTGTTGAAGAGTACATTCCCGTTTCCATCGAGAATCCAGGCGCGAAAGGCGTACAGGATGGTATGCAGCGTGACATTGCCTTCCAAGGTCGGGGAAAACGCGAGACCGCAGGGAATGCCGAGTTGGTCGCGCAGCATTTTTCCGCCGCCGAGCAGACTGCCGTAATGTACCGGGCCCAGAGGCATGCCAATCTGTCCCCAATAGTCCTGAAAGAAGTGGAGCGGGGAGGGGACCCAGAAATCGGCAAACGCGAAGTGCGTTTTGGTCTTGAAATTGAATGTTGACCTGAAGGCGAGTTGTTGAATCGCGCCATATCTTGGAGCAACTGCTTGATAGACGTCGCTGTGGTCAATCGTGTGCTGATGATACTCGGCCGGGGGCCAGGGGAATATGAACACGTCATGTCCCTTGCCGGCCTTGACCTCGGCGAATGCGCGGTCGCGAATTCCCTCGACGGGAACAATGTCGACTGTCACTTTCGTGTCATTTTTCCTGCCCCAATCCGCGGCTACAACGTTCACAAACCACTGATCGAATTCAGGGAGAAAGTGGGCCCATTTGGCGACCTTCAGCGTCTTCTGGCTGGCGAGAGCGCGCCCGGGAAAAAGGAAGAATGGCCCGAAAGCGGCGGCACTGGCCGCCAATCTAAGGAAATCACGGCGAGATCTGGCGCTGGCTGTAGTCCTGGTCACCTGGGTACCCTGTTTGGCCACGACATTATCATCCAACATATCAAGAAAATGCACCCCCGGCTGAACCAGCCAGCCAGGGGTGAAGAGCCCGAGACTACCGTAAGCCCCCGGTTACTGCTCGGGGGCCGATTCGGTGCAGAACTTCCCGGTCTGCTGCAAGCAAGTGAAGTTCTGTGCCAGGAACGGATCCTGGAAGTTGCCGTTGGGCAGATGAACCGCGTCCAGGAACGCATCGGTGGCGATGGCGCCATTACGCGGATCGGGAATGGCAGGACAAATGAGCCAGACGGCACCTCCATCCGCGCCGTTCACGGCTTC
>WNFI01672223.1_pt1 | contig 13378 bp, 12 predicted proteins | sample 5400471 | NCBI WGS metagenome assembly WNFI01 (sample SAMN13153348, study PRJNA577476) | soil metagenome | isolation source: 100 cm saprolite on Douglas fir-dominated hillslope | place: USA:California | collected 2013-09-17 | reverse complement strand
TGCGGTGACTTCGCGGACCTGGTCGAGGTGGCTGCAAACTTCCGTCATTCAAACCAGCGTACGACGGGCCGGGTGCCGCTCGCTGGCACATCAATCCTCATCCGGGTGGCCTGTGTTGCCGAAGGCGATCCGGTCGCGCACCACCTGTGCCCTGCCGAGCAGGCGAGCTCGCTGCACCGCGTCCTCGCCGAAGCGATCGCGGATCGCGTCGATCGCGGTCTCCAAGCGCTCATTGCGGGGCCGAATCTCACCTGCGAACAGCCCCATCTGCCCGGAATCCGCCTCCGTCAACCCAGCGAGTCCCACCCCGAGCGTGCCCACCTCGCGCCGCGGCTCGCGCGCGGCCAGCAGCTCAAGGGCGGCTCGATAGATCTCCTCGCCGGTGGAGATGGGCACGGGCAGCGTCATCTGCCTGGAGAAATGTCCGGCGACCGGCCGGTAGACAACGCCCACCGAAATGACCCGGCCGCGCCTGCCAGCGGCGCGCAGCCGCCGGCCCACCATGTCCGAAAGCCGCATCAACAGCTCTTCGAGCTCTTGCTGCGAGCTGGTGGCGCGGGCCATGACGTGCGAGTGGCTGTAGCTCTTGCGCTGCACGCCCTCGAAGTTGCTCACTTCGAAACCCCGCAACCTCCGCAGCCAGCCCTTGGCGTGCTCGGGATTCCATCCGGCCCGATGGAGCGCCTCCGGGGTCGAGCGCAAAAACTCGAGCGAGGTTGGTGTGGTCGATGCGCTCGAGCCCGTTGCGCTTGTTCAGGTTGGACGCCTGCTTCGCCATCCAGATCGACGTCGATATCCCGACCGAGCAGGTGACGCATTCGCCAACCTCGTCTCGGAGCGCCCGTTTGATCGCAAGGCCGACCCCCCGGGGACCCAGGCGGACCACGTCCGGCGTGCCGGCGAGGTTCAGCGACGCTTCGTCGATCGACATGCGCAAGACGTCCGGGGTGTGCCGTTCGATGATCTCCATGAGCCGGTCCGAAACGGCGCGGTAGCGCGGCGGGTTGGGCTCCATCACCACCACCTTCGGAAAGATCGCTTTGGCCTCGAAGACCTTCATCCCGGTCTTGATCCCGAGGTCGCGCGCCTCTCGCGAAGAGGAGACGATGGTGGCGGCGTTGGTGGCGTAGGCGGCAATCGCAAGGGGCCGCCCGCGCAGGCCTGGGTCGTGCTGTTGTTCGATCGATGCGAAGGCACAGTTCAGGTCCACGACCAGCGTGGCCGGGTCGGCGGTATTGAGGCCCAACTGTTCCGCGCCGGGATGTTGCGCCACAGCGAGCAAATGTTCGCACAGACACGCCGTTGCTGCCGCATCGGAGAATGTCGCCGTGAAATCGCGTGAGGTTGCGCGCATCGAGATGCCGGCACCGCTTCGCCGGGAGGTGCGCCTGCTCGGAGAGCTGCTTGGCCAGGTGCTGGCGGAGTATGGAGGCCCCGGCCTGTTGGCGGACGTCGAAAATCTCCGCCGCACCGTGATCGTCGCGCGCGACAGGGAAGACCAGGACGCGGCGCCTGGCCTCGTGGCGGCGTGGCCGATCGACCGGGCGGAGCAGGTCGCGCGCGCGTTCACGTGCTACTTCCAGCTCATCAACCTGGCCGAGGAGAGGCATCGGGCGCGAGCCTTGCGGGAGCGGGACCGCGGGACTGAGCCTCTCGCGGAGTCGCTGGATCAGGCCGTGGCCGAGATCCGCGCCGGGTATGGGGAGGACACGCTGCGAGAGCTTCTCGACGACCTCGTGATCCACCCAGTGCTGACCGCGCACCCGACCGAGTCAAGGCGCCGCGCGGTTGTCGCCGCGATCTCGCGCGTCGGCGCGCAGCTCGAAGCGCTCGATGATCCGCGGGTTTCGGCGCGCGAAGCGCGGGAAGCGAGGCGCCGCCTGCTGGAGGAGATCGACCTTCTCTGGCGCACCGGGCAGCTCCGAAGCACGCAGGTCCGCGCCCTGGACGAGGTGCGCTCGGTGATGGCGATCTTCGACGAAACCCTCTTCCGCGCCGTCCCCGAGATCTACCGCGACCTCGACGCCGCCCTGGGTCCTGGCGATGCGGGCCTGCGTCCCCCGATTGCGCCTGCCTTCGTCCGCTTGGGCAGCTGGGTCGGCGGCGACCGCGACGGCAACCCCGCTGTGACCGCGCAGGTGACAGTCGACGCCATGGAGATTCACGCCGATCACGTGCTCCGTGGCCTGGAGACCGCGCTGCTCCGGGTCGGACGCTCGCTCACGGCCGACCTGGTGACGACCCCGCCCGATCAAGAGCTGGGTGCGCGCCTGGCCGGCGCGCGACTGGCCCAACCCACCCGGCTCGCGGACCTCGCGGCCCGGTCGCCGTCTGAGCAGCACCGCCAATACCTTCTATATGCGGCCGATCGCGTCAGGGCGACCCGGCTCGCGGACGCGACCATCTCGTACCGAATGCCGGCCGAGCTCCTCGACGATTTGCGCGCGGTTCAGAGATCCCTGGCCGCCGCCGGCGCCGCACGTCTCGCCTACGGCGAGCTCCAGAGCCTCGTCTGGCAGGTCGAAACGTTCGGCTTCCACCTCGCGGAGCTCGAGGTGCGCCAGCACAGCAAGGTTCACGATGCCGCAATCGGCGAGATCAATGGCGGAGGCCGGCGGTCCTCCCAGACCGAGGAGGTGCTCGCGACCTTTCGCGCCATCAAGCAGGTCCAGGACCGATTCGGGCTTGCCGCGTGCCGGCGCTACATCGTCAGCTTCACCCGTGATTCGATCGACATCGCCAACGTGTACGCGCTCGCCGAGGCCGCGATGCCGGGTGGGCCGGCACCCGAGATCGAGGTCATCCCTCTGTTCGAAACAGTCGAGGACCTCGGACATGCGCCGCTCGTGCTCGACGGGATGGTCGAGCTGGAGCCGGTTCGCCGCCGGATGGAAACCACCGGGCGGTTGGAGGTGATGCTCGGCTATTCCGACTCGACCAAGGAGGTCGGGCCGGTCTCCGCCAGCCTTGCTCTGTATGAGGCACAGGCCAAGCTCGTCAGATGGGCCGCGAGTCGCGGAGTGCGTTTGACGCTCTTTCACGGCCGGGGCGGCGCACTCGGCCGCGGGGGGGGTCCGGCGAACCGCGCGATTCGCGCCCAGGCGCCGGGCTCGATCGCGGGCCACTTCAAGGTGACCGAGCAGGGCGAGGTGGTGTTTGCGCGCTACTCGAATCCCGCCATCGCGCGGCGCCACCTCGAGCAGGTCGCTTCCGCGGTGCTCATGGCGTCGTTGCCGGACGTCGACGCTGTCGCCGAGCGAGCGGAAGGACGGTTTCACGAGCTCGGCAACCGCATCGAAGAGCCGGCCCGTGGCGCTTACCGCGGCTTGGTCGAGAGTGGCGGATTCGAGCAGTGGTTCAGCAGGGTCAGCCCGATCGACGAGCTAGGCCGCATGAGGCTCGGATCGCGCCCGGCGCGACGAGGCGGGTCGCACAAGCTCGAAGAGCTCCGTGCGATTCCCTGGGTCTTCGCCTGGTCCCAGATGCGCCTGAACCTGCCCGGTTGGTATGGGCTCGGAAGCGGGATGGCTGCCGCGGACCTGGCCGAGCTGCGCGAGGCCTACGCCGAATGGCCACTCTTCAACGTTTTGCTCGACAACGCCGAGATGAGCCTGGCCAAGACGGATCGCCGGATCGCCGAGCGCTACCTGGACCTGGGAGGTCGCGCAGACCTAAGCGGCCGCATCCTTTCCGAGTACGACCTCACTGTCGACCGCCTGCTTGCGGTGACAGGACATTCGAGGCTGCTCGAGAACCATCGAGTCCTCTCGTGGGCGGTGGAGCTGCGCAACCCCTACGTCGACGCGCTGTCTCACATCCAGCTCCATACCCTGGAGGCGCTGCGCGGTGAAGCCATCGATCAGCTCGAGCGTGCTCGCCTCGAGCAGGTCTTGCTTGTGACCGTCAATGGAGTCGCCGCCGGGCTTCAGAACACCGGGTGAGATCGCGGGCTCATCTAGGAGAGTGGGTCGTTTCCGACGGGTCGCGCCCAACGAACACGAACACTCCCGCCAGGACGATCGCGATCGCGGGTGGGCCGTAGTCCGCGATGACTCCCTGCGGCTCGAGGATGCGGATGATCGTCGAGCCGGCGACGAAGATCGCGCCGAGCACCAGCATGATCCGAAACCGCCGAGCTGCAAAACGCAGCTGTCTGCGGATGCCTCCCGGACGAAACGAAAGCACCGTCAGGCCCAGGCCGAACAGAATTACCAGGCCAAACAAGAAGCCGCGCACGACGTCAGTTTGTCAGGGAGCGGTCACCGACCTGCGTCAGTACCGGCTCACAAACCTCAGAAGCGATTCAGAGGGCGGATCGGCGGCAGGACGACCGAATTCAGCTGCAGCAGGACGAGAGCGCCGATCGCCACGTAGGTGTTGATCACGCACAGCAGACACGCCGCGAAGTAGAGCAGCTGGTAGACGATGATCCGCCGGCGGCTCGCCGCGATCATCTCCCTGGTGGTCTCAGGGCTCATGAGCCCCGCCCGCGTGGCGTAGGTGAGGCTGATGAACAGCAGCAAGCCCAGCATCAGCAGGTTCAACCAGTAGATCGCCATCGGCAGGCGGTAGGTGATGTAGCCGGCGAGGAATGAGGTCGAGAACGGCATCAGCACCACCGCAAGCAGGAACGCGAGGTGAATCCACGTCAGGCGATGGTCACTGCGCGCGAATTGATTGAGCTGCGTCTGCTGGCCGGCCCAGAAGATGCCAAGCGTGAGGAAGCTCATGAAGTACGTGAGCAGCTGCGGCCCGAGCGGCGCAAGAGTGTTGAGGAGCTGCGCCTCCGACTGCCATGAGCCTCCGGTCCAAAGTGGCTGTTCCGCCTGCATGACGGTGGCGGCCGGCACGTGAATGCCAAGCACGAGCAGCGTCATCGCCACAGCGAAGATTCCGTCGCTGAGGGCGGCGAGGCGCGCCAGGTTCTGACCGGAGAACTGTCGGTACGAGCGGATCATCGTTGGTTGGCCCCCTAGCCTAGTGCGGCGTCGGAGTTTCGGCATCCGAGCCGACCCGCCCCTCGAAGCGAGGATCCACAGGCTGCTCTAGTGTCCTGCCCCGGAGGTTCGGCGGAAAATCGCCGCATCGGCGGCCGAGGTCAAGGCGCCGGCGAGCAACGCAGCGCGCATGTCGGCAGACCTGTAAGCGAGTAGCGCAGCCGGCAACGCGGAGCTCGGCCGCCTAGGCGGATGAGCCCGCAGGGTGCCACGGGCGCCGCGCAGCGTCGCCCCTGGCATTTCCGTCGAACTTTCGGGGCGGGACACTAGCTAGCGCTCTCCACAGCAGTGGTCCTGTCGGCCGCGACGGCCAGCTTGAGCTGCCGGTATGCGGCTTCCACGTCTCCGCGAGCTTCCAGCACCTGCGAATATTCGAGGTGGCAATCGCGGAGCCGGACCGGCATCTCTATCTCTTCGAGAGCGCAGATCGCCGACCGGTACCGATCGTCCGCCGCCCGCGGGTCTCCCAGCTCTTCCTCCAGCCGGCCGAGCAACATCTCGGCGTTGGCCAGGACGATCCTCTCGCCAAACGCTTCACCCACGTCGAGTGCCGCCTCGAGGTAGCGGCGGGACTCCTCCGGTCGACCGGTCCGCATGCAGACTTCGCCCAGGTTGGCAAGTATGAATCCGCGACCGCGCCGATTGATGTGCAGCTCTTCGGCCCCGGCGAGGGCCGTCAGTAAATGACGCTCGGCCGCATCGAAGTGCCCCTCCTCGAGCAACAGGCTGCCCAGGTCGTTTTCGACTCTGTAGAGGGCGCTCTGGTCTGACTCGATCGAGTAAAGCGCCATGGCTTTCTCCAGGTGTTGACGTGCGGTCGCATGCTGATGTGAACGCTGGTAGGGCATGGCGAGACCGTGGTGCATCTTGGCCAGCTGAAGCAGGTCTTTGACCGCGCTCGCCGCGGCGACTGCGGCCTCGTAATAGGAGATCGCCAGGCTCCACGACCGGGTGAGGGCGAACATGGAGGCAAGGTGCCCCAGGATGCGAGCCTCGAGCTGTTGCTGCCGAGGCTCGAGCTTGCGGCAGCGCTCCAGCGCCTCGTCCTCGAGCCCAAGCGCTCTCGGATCCTCGAGCAGGCCCCACGCGCTGGCCTCCCAGTCGAGAGCCTCGACGGCAAGCCTTTCATCTTGCTGCCGCTCGAACTGTTCCCTGGCCGAAGGCAGGTAGGCAAGCGCCTCGTGCGGTTCAACCAGCCGGCAGTGAGCCTGGCCCATGTAGAAGCGGACGAGCGCCACATCCGCGGCGCTCCACGGTTTCATCAGCAACCGTCTGCCGCGCTCAATGACCGCCCTGAAGTCGCGAGCGGCGGTGAGCGCGTCGAGCTCAAGCAGGTCTTGTTGGGTCTCGCGTCCCGGCATGGTCGCGAGTGTCGATCGATTTGATCTGGGTGTCAACCTGGACCCCCTGAACGCGGCCGGCACTAATCACGTTCCCGGACGCGGTAGCCGCGAGCCTGTGTCCAGGATTCGACCACGAGCCGGTTCCCGGCTTCGTTCAAGCGTGTGATGACCGCCTCACGGACGTCGATCAAGAAGCGATGGGCAGGGGTGCCCGAGTCGACCTCTGTCGCAGTGCCCGCAATCTTTGCCTCTCCTTTCCAGCCGGCGGAGTTGAGCTCAGGCGGATCTTCCGTCGGGCCGTGGATGGCAACTCGCGGGTCCCGGCGCAAATCCAGTGCCTTGACTGCGCCCGGCATCGAACCGATGCCCAATTGCCCATCGGCAAACTCGATCTCAGTGCCGCTGATGCGGGGCGAGCCGTCCCGCCTCAGAGTGGCCATGGTGAGGTGTTTGCGCGACGTCAGGAGAGAGCGCACCCGCGACGCGAACTCAGGGTTTGCGGTCTCGAACTCACCCCAGGAAGCCAATTCAACGACCTTACTCGGCCCCGAAAGGAAAGGCCGCGGTCGAAGCGGCCCCAGGCGTCGTCGGCTGGTTCAACCACCGAGAACTTTCACGCTCCCGTAGATGGTTTCGAGGTGGGGGACCGGCACGCCGAGGCGACCGGCCAGCTCAACCACCGAGCCGGTGATCGCGTCGATCTCCATCGGCCGGCCGGACTCGAGGTCCTGAAGCATCGAGGTCTTGTGGTTGCCGACCCGCGCGGCGCCTCGGATTCGCTGATCGATGGAGACCGGCATCCTGATGCCAATCCTGGCCGCGACCGCGTCAACCTCTTCCATCGCGGCGCGGACGACCGGCGCGAGCACTGGTGATTCCGCCATCGCGCCGAGGCTTGCACGCGTCAGCGCGCTGAGCGGGTTGAAGACCGCGTTGCCCATCAGCTTCACCCACAGCTCCTGTCGAATCTTTGGTTGCACGGGCGCTTTCAGGCCGGCGCCTGCTAGCAGCCCGGAGAGCCTGGCGATGCGTTCCGTCTGGCTTCCATCGAGCTCTCCAAGCGAGAACCTCTCTCCTTCGACGTGCTGGACGATGCCGGGCCCGACGACGCTGGTCGCCGCGTAGACAACGCAGGCGATCACGCGCTCGGGGTCGATCGTCCGGCCGATCACCCCGCCGGGGTCGACTGTCTCCAGGTGGATGCCTTCGAGCTCGCCACCGTGGCGCTGGAAGTACCACCACGGAATGCCGTTCTGCGCGCTGACCACAGCGGCTTCATGGCCGAGATTGGCCGCCAGGTCATCAGCGATCGCCGGCACACTGTGCGCCTTCAGCGTGACAAAGACGAAATCGGAAGTTCGAATCGCGGCGAGGTCGTCTGTGGCCTCGACCGGCATGGTCGCCTCGCCGTCCGCCTCGTCCGCCTCGATCAGCCGCAGTCCCGACTCGCGCATGGCTCGCAGATGCGGGCCGCGCGCGATGAGGACCACCGAGGCGCCGGCCTTCGCCAGCCTTGCTCCGAGGAACCCACCGGTAGCGCCCGCGCCGAGGATCGCGATCCTCACGGCCGTATGAACTGCTCCGCGACGAACCTGCGCTGGATCTTCCCGGTCGGCGTCTTGGGGATCGACTCGACTATGTGCAAATGCCGGGGGACCTTGAAGTCCGCGAGGCGCGACCGCGCAAATGCGAGCAGCTCCTTCTCGGTGACGGGCTGGTTGAGGACGACCGCGGCGCCCACCTCCTCGCCCCAGGTAGGGTGGGGAACCCCGAAGCTGACCGCTTCTTTTACGGCGGGATGCGCCTCGAGCACCTCATCGATCTCTCGGGGCGCGATCTTCTCGCCGCCGCGGTTGATCAGCTCCTTGATCCGGCTCAGGAGGCGCAGGTAGCCGGCGGTGTCGAGAACGCCGAGGTCACCCGTGCGGAACCAGCCGCGCGTGAACGAGCTCGCGTCCGCCGATGGGTTGTTCTCGTATGCATCGATCACATTTGGCCCGCGCACCGCCACCTCGCCGTTCGCTCCCGAAGGGAGCTCATGTCCTGCTTCGTCGAGGATGGCGATCTCGACCCCGGTGCCGCGTCCCACGCTGCCGGGCATCCGGAGATCGGGCGGCAGCGGGTTGGAGGCCATCTGGTGGCTGGCCTCCGTCATGCCGTACGCCTCGAGCACCGGGACGCCGAAGACGCTTTCCATCAGCTCCATCTGGGACGGCGCGAGGGCGGCGCTGCACGACCGGACGAAACGCAGGCGCTCGCAGCCGAGCGGGCGCCTGTCCTGGATGCGCGACAGGATCAGCTGATGTGGCGTGGGTGAGGCGGTGAACCACGTTGGCCGCGTCGCCTCCACCAGCGGGCGGAAGCCGAGCGGGCTGTAGCGACGAGGCACGACCACCGTACCGCCCGAGGCGAAGGTCGCCAGCGTCGAGGCGACCAGGCCGTGGACGTGAAACAGCGGCATGATGCACAGCGACACGTCAGCTGGCGTGAGCTGGTACGACTGGACGATGTTGGCTGCGGAGTTCAGCAGGTTTCGGTGGCGCAGCGGGACACGTTTGGGGCGGCTGGTCGTTCCGCTGGTGTGGAGAACCAGGGCCGTCGCTTCGGCGTCCGCCGGCTCGAGGGACCCGCTTCGGGCACCGCCGTGGTTGCTGATCTCGAGCCGTCCGGTTGGATCCAGCTCGACCTCGATCAGCTGGGCACCCGCCGGCAGCGCCTGCCGTGCCGCGGATGCTTCGTCTGGTGGGACGAGCAGGAATCTTGCGCCGGTGTCTTCGAGGTAGAACCGGAACTCGTCCTCTTTATATCCAGGGTTGAGCGGGCAGCTGACGCCGATCATCGACGTGGCGAGGAACGTAAGGACCGCCTCGGGGCCGTTTGGGAAGACTGTTGCGACGCGATCGCCCGGCTTAACACCGCGCGACACGAGCGCCGTCGCGAGCTCACCGGTCAGCTCGCGCAGCCGGCCATAGGTCAGACTCAGCTCGCCTGGGACGACGACCGCGGCCTGGTCGGTCGCACCGCGGTCGAGCAGCGATCCTAGGTTGGCGTCGATGAACCGATTGTCGCGGATCACCGCTTTACCAATGGGCCGCCGTGCGCGCGCCCGGCGCTGACGAACGCCATGGCCTCCCTGGCAAGAGCAAGCCACGACTTGCGGGAGGTCGGCGAGAGCACGAACCATTCGCGCATTGGAGTGCCCTTACCGGCATCGAAACGTTCCCCGTCGGCCGAAGCGACGAGCGCATCGACTCGATCGCCGGGCAGCTTCAATACGAGCTCTCCCCGCACCAGCATTGCGAAGATCTTTCCCTCCACCTTCAGCTGGCCGGATGAGCCGAACCCTTTTCCTTCGCCGATTCGTGCCGCGGGCGAGGTGGCGAGGATGGATTTGGCCAACAAGCGGTAGTGCTCGTCTGGCGTCATGCGGCAGCCTGCTCCCTCAGGTGATCGGCATCCAGAATTCGATAGTGGTGCCGAGGCCGGGCCGGCTCTCGATCTTGTACCAGCCACCCGCCATCAGGGCGCGCTCCTTGAGCGCCAGCAGGCCGAGATGCCCGGGCAGGTTGTTTCGCTCCGCAACCATGAACCCTTTCCCGTTGTCGACCACCAGGCCGTGAACGCCGGAATCGCTTGCGGTCACACGGAGCTGGACCCGCGTCGCCCTGGCGTGCTTCTCGATGTTCGTGAGGGCCTCGGCAACCTGGCGGAAGATGGTGGACTTGAACTCATAGCTGAGCCCTTCTGGGAGGTCGAGCTCCAGCTCGGCTTCGATTCCGGTCAGGGAGCGGAACATCGCGAGCCGGTCCCGGATCGACTCCGTGAGCCCTTCCGGATCTTCGAGGGCCGGCGGTCGCACCTCGAACAGAAGCCTGCGCAAGGCATCTTCTGTCTGTCCCAGCAAGCTTTGGGCCTCGCCCAGCGCGGGGACGTTGGGACGCGCCCCGTCTCCGACGCGCTGCAGCTGCAGCTCCGCCGCCGTGAGCTTCTGCAGCGCGTCGTCGTGGAGCTGGTTCGCGAACCGCTTGCGCTCATTGTCGACCGCGGTCGAAACGGTCTTCAAGAGCATCAGCCGCGCCGCGTCCACCTTCTGCAGCCTCTCGACGGTCTCGTGGAGGTCGGCCTCGGCGGTCTTCAGCTGGCGCACCAGGCCTGCCGCCAGGCCTGCGTTCTGAAGCACCCACGCATCCTCGCGCGAGAATCCCTCGGGCCGGATCGAGTCATACGCCGCGAGCAGCCCCAATCGCTGGTCCCCCGCGCGCCAGGGAACGCTCATGGCGTCCTTCACGCCAAGCGCGCCCAGCACCATATTGGTTTCGGGGCCTCCATCGCCTTGGGCCGCGATGTAGGTGTAGTCCTTGTAGACGACGTTGCTTTGCAGGTCATCGCGATCCGGACCGCACTCCAGCGCCCGCAGGCTCGCGACGTATGTGTCGTCGACCCCATAGCCACCCCGAACCGCGCTCAAGGTGCCATCCTCGGTCACCTGCCAGAAGAGAACTTTCTCGGCGCCGACCAGCGCCGCGACGCTTTCCCCCAGTCGCTGATAGAACTCGGTCAGGTCATACCCGGAGCGGGCATGGACCGAGATCGCCAGCAGCGCCTCAACGGACAGCTCATGCGCCTTTTCGACACGCGCCGCGCTTTTCGCCCGCTCTGCCGAGATCAAGCGCTCCTTTTCGGTGCGCTCGAGGTCCGAGCGCACATTGATCAAGGTGTCGACCATCTCCTGGCGGCGCCCGCGCAGGAACGCGATCTGGACTGAGGCGGCGACCTGGCTCGCCAGGATGGCCAGGATGTTGCGATGGACCTGCGTGTAGGGCAGCTCGCGTGCCACACCGATCATCCCGAGGTGCTCCCCCGCAGCTTCGAGCAGCCTGGCGCTCACGACTGGATTGGAGCTGGATGTCTCGCCTGCGATCAGCCGCTGGGCCTCGTCGGGCATCGAAGTCCGAGACGTGTCGGCCGCCCGCGAATAGACGCGCTCGTAGGAGCCGGCGTCGTCCGTCAGGCCCATGAAGGCGACCGACGACCTGGTCAGGGCAAGCGCGTGCGTCATCGCGAGCTCGGCGATCTCGTCGACCCCTTTCAGGCGCGCCAGCTCTCGGCAGGCGGCCTGAACCTCTTCAAGCGCCTCCCGCACGCCGACCTCATGCTCGTCTGCCGTTTCCACGGCGTCTATTACCCCCCGTGACCTTCCCTGGCGCTCAAGGCTGCCCGGAACTTGAACTGCCAGTTTATGATCGCTGAGGGTGGGAGAGGTCATCGGAGACGATTCGGCCGCCTGGGCGGTCCTGCTGCAGCGGCCTGTTCCGCCGTGGTTCCCGAATCCCACGCCGCCGGCTTCCGATGCCACGCCACCCCTTCGGGCGGACTTCATGGGTGGGCCTGCCCGCGGCGGGCGGGAATTGATACACGTCCTGCTGGTCGAGGACGACCCCGCGATCGCCGAGATGTATCGCGTACAGCTCGAGTACGACGGCTACCGGGTCACAGTGGCAACCACCGGCGACACTGGGTACGAGAGTCTGGTCGCGTCGCGGCCGGACATCGTCCTGCTGGACCTGCTTCTGCCGGACCGCAGCGGGCTCGAGATCATGGCCGACATTAAAGAGCAGCTTGCGAATCACCCTCCCGTGGTGATCCTTACGAACTATGGCGAGCCCGCGATGATGGATAGGGGACTGTCGCTGGGAGCGCTCGAGTACCTGGTCAAATCGCGCGTGACGCCGGCCTCGGTCTCGCGGTCGATCCGCGGCTGGATAGAGCAGGCCCGCCGAGGGTCCGAACCTCAGAACTAGCGTTGGTACTGGCCGAGCGGCTGGCCCAAGACCTCACCGCTCTCGGCTTTCTCGCGCTCGGCGCTGCCATGGCGTGGGAGTGGTACCGCCTGCGAGGGAAGGCACAGGGCAGGCTCGCGGTTGCGCTCATCTCGCTCGCCATCGTCGCTGCGATTGGGCGGGTTCCTGAGTTTGTCAGCGTCTCGGGAGGCGCCGCCACCGTGGTCGGAGTCGTGACGATCTTCGCCTTCGAGGCATCGGCCTACTACGTGCTCCTGTTCCGCGACGCGTTTCTTCCACTCAGCCCGCGGGCAAGACAGGCCGCGCGGATCCTCCTCGGGGCGACGTTGGTGGTCGGCCTCGCCGAGGTCACGGTGCTGTCGAACGCCGGTCGGATCGTCACGACCGCGGCTGCCTTCGAGCTGATTCTTGCGTGGGTCGTCTTCGCGGGCGAGCCGATCGTCCGCTTCTGGCTGGCGAGCAGGAGCCTGCCCAGCGTCCAGAAGGCCCGCATGCGCGCCCTCAGCTTCGGATTCGCCGGGCTGATCGCGATCCTCGTGTTCGACGTTTTCGGCGGCAACGCGGTGCAGAGCCCAACTGTGACCATCGTGACGCAGCTGATCGCCCTGGCCATGGTACCCATCATCTATGTCAGCTTCGCGCCACCTGCCATGCTTCGCGGCCTGTGGCGGATGAAGGAGGCGACGGAGCTTCGAGCCGCGATCCAGGACCTGCTGATCTTCAGTCCCACTCGGCAGGACCTCGCCGACAAGGCAGTCGGTTGGGCCAAGCGCCTCCTTGGCGCGCAGGGGGCATTCATTGTCGACTCGGAGGGCACGATCGTCGCCCGGTCGGGGATCGATGATGCGGACGTCATCGAGATCGTGGCGGCCCGCAAGGGTGCGGCTGAAGGCGGCATCGAGGAGCCGCTGCCAGGTCGCGGGGCCGCCATCGTCACACCGCTTCATCTGACGGAGGGGCTCGGGTTCCTCGGCGTCACCGCCGGACCATTCACTCCGCTGTTCGGGAGCGATGAGGTGAACCAGCTCAAGGGCTACGCGAGCTCGGTCAACGCGGGCCTCGAGCGCGCGCGTGTAACCGAGCGCCTGGCGGCCATCGAAGCGAACAAGACGCAGTTCCTAAACCTTGCCTCGCACGAGTTGAGGGGACCGCTCACGGTGATCCGCGGCTACGTTTCGATGCTGCAGGACGGACTCCTGGGCACCCTCAACGAGCGCGGTGTCAAAGCCGTGCCGGT
>WNFI01165004.1_pt1 | contig 13379 bp, 11 predicted proteins | sample 5400471 | NCBI WGS metagenome assembly WNFI01 (sample SAMN13153348, study PRJNA577476) | soil metagenome | isolation source: 100 cm saprolite on Douglas fir-dominated hillslope | place: USA:California | collected 2013-09-17 | reverse complement strand
AGATCAAGACGGTAAACGTGGTCAATTCCACCACGGGGACGAACCGCGACATCCTCACCTTGAATTTCGACGATTCGTACCGAGTTTCGATCGGGGCAAACTACAAGTACAGCGAATTGCTGACGCTGAAAGGCGGGATTGCATACGACCAGACGCCCGTGCAAGACCAGTATCGCACTGTGCGTCTGCCGGACAATGATCGGACCTGGCTCGCGTTTGGTGCCAAATACAAAGTGACAAAGAGTGCAGCGATCAACGCAGGGTACGCACACCTGTTCATCAGCAACGCATCCATCAACAACACGCGCGGGCAGCTTGGCGTGCCTGCGGGATTGGGAAGCACGACAGTTACCGGGTCATATGAAGGTTCCGTGGACATACTGAGCGTTCAGTACACGCAGTCCTTCTAACTCGAAGTGAGGCGGCGGGTAAATGCTCGCCGCCGCTTCGAATTCTGCGGCACCGGTTCACCCGGCCCTTGCATCAAATGAAGGAAACAACATGGCAGTTAATTCCCGCTTTCTCGTTCGCAAGGTCGCCGTCCTCGGTGCCGGCGTCATGGGCGCGCAGATCGCGGCCCATCTGGTCAATGCCGGGGTCGAGGCAGTCCTGTTAGAGTTGGCGGCGAAGGCGGGCGATCCGAACGACAACGTGCACAAGGCCATCGACGGGCTGAAAAAGCTCGAGCCCGGTCCGTTGTCCGTGGCTGCCCGCGCGGATCATATCCAGGCCGCGAATTACGATCAGGATCTGGCGCTGCTCAAGGAATGCGATGTCGTCATCGAGGCGATTTCCGAGCGCATGGACTGGAAGAAGGCGCTGTATGAAAAAATCGCGCCCCATCTCGGCGAGAACGCCATTTTCGCCAGCAATACATCCGGATTGTCGATCAACGCGCTGTCCGAAGCGATGCCGGCGCATGCGCGCACCCGGTTCTGCGGCGTGCACTTTTTCAACCCGCCGCGTTACATGCATCTGGTGGAGTTGATTCCCGGCCGCACCACCGATACGGCGATCCTCGACCAACTCGAGGAATTCCTGGTCACCACGCTCGGCAAGGGCGTTATCCGCGCAAAAGACACGCCGAATTTCATCGCCAACCGGGTCGGCGTATTTTCGATCCTGGCGGCATTTCATCACACGCGGAAATTCGGATTAGGGTTCGACGAAGTCGATGCACTGACCGGCTCGCTGATCGGCCGGCCGAAGAGCGCCACGTATCGCACCGCCGACGTGGTGGGCCTGGATACGCTTGCGCACGTCGTCAACACGATGAAGGAGACGTTGCCGGACGATCCGTGGCACAAGTATTACGAGGCGCCGGACTGGTTCAAACGACTTGTCGAACAGAAAGCGCTCGGCCAGAAATCAGGACGCGGCATATACCGCAAACAAGGCAAGGAAATCCAGGTCCTCGACCTGGCGACGAATGACTACCGGGTTTCCGCCGGCGCGGCCGATGAATCGGTCGCCGCCCTCCTGAAAAACAGGAACGTCGCGGAGCGTTTCGCACAATTGCGCGCGAGCCCGCACCCGCAGGCCCAATTCATGTGGGCGGCATTTCGCGACATGCTGCACTACTGCGCAGTGCACCTGGAGTCTGTCGCCGACAATGCGCGCGACCTGGATTTTGCGATTCGTTGGGGTTTCGGTTGGAACCAGGGGCCATTCGAAATCTGGCAGGCAGCCGGCTGGCAGCAGATGGCCAAATGGATCGCCGACGACATTGCCGCCGGCAAGACCATGGCCCCGGTGCCTTTGCCGGCCTGGGTGACCGAAGCGCGGCGCGACGGGGTGCACAAGGCGCAGGGGTCGTGGAGCGTAAGCGAGCGCAGCTATAAACCGCGCTCGAGTTTGCCGATTTACCGCCGCCAACCTTTTCCGGACCGGCTCATCAGCGAGTCGGCGGTTTACGGCGCGACCGTGTTCGAAACCGACGCCGTGCGCATGTGGAGTAGCGGCGACGATATCGGCATCATCAGCTTCAAGACGAAGATGCATGCCATTGGCGAGGACGTACTCGACGGGGTCATGCAGGCCATCGACGAGTCCGAACGCAATTTCAAGGGACTGATCCTCTGGCAGACCGAGCCGCCGTTTTCGGTCGGCGCCAATCTGTCCGGCGGGGGAGGACGAAAGAGCGAACAGAAGCCGACTGCGCTTGCATCGATGATGAAGAAGTTCAAGCGTGAAGCGGAGTCGGCCCTCCTCAAGGCGGCATTCAAACTCAACGTCGCCGATTCGCTGATGGCCGGACGCCTGGAGAAAGTGGAGCAGGTGGTCGAGCAGTTCCAGGCCACTTCGCAGGCGCTGCGCTATTCGATGATACCAACGGTGGCCGCGGTCGACGGCATGGCCCTGGGCGGTGGTTGCGAGTTCACCATGCATTGCGATCGTGCGGTGGCCTCGCTGGAAAGCTACATCGGTCTGGTCGAAGCCGGAGTCGGTCTGCTGCCGGCCGGCGGCGGCTGCAAGGAGTTCGCGATGCGCGCCGCGGCCGAGGCCAAAGGCGGCGATGCGTTTGCATTCCTGAAGAACTATTTCCAGAATGTGGCAACCGCGCAGGTGGGCAAGAGCGCGGAGCATTCGCGCGAACTGGGTTTTCTGCGTCCCAGCGACCGCATCGTCATGAACCGGTTCGAACTGTTGTATGCGGCGAAAGCGGAACTTCATGCAATGGCCGAGGCCGGCTACCGCCCGCCGCTGCGGGCGCGCAACATCCCCGCCGCGGGGCGCAGCGCGATCGCCACGTTCAAGATGGCCATGGCCAACATGCTCGCCGGCGGCTACATCTCCGAGCACGATTACCTGATCGGCAGCAAAGTGGCCTACGTGATGTGCGGCGGCGACGTCGAGCCCGGCACGCCGCTGACGGAAGACTGGTATCTCGATCTCGAGCGCCAGGCGTTCATGGAACTCATCGCCACCGAAAAGACGCAGGCCCGCATCGAGCAGATGCTCAAGACCGGTAAACCGCTCAGAAACTGAATTGGAACCACGGAGGACACGGAGAGCACGGAGGAAAAACAGAAACGAGAAATAGCGATAGGGTTAAATGCGTGATGACTGTTTGCGCACGTATTCGGCAACTTGTTGAATGTGACCAGTCGTCCGCCAGCGAAACACATTGGCCCGGTTCCTGTTCTTCTCTTGTTCTTCCTCCGTGCTCTCCGTGTCCTCCGTGGTTCAAGATTGAAGGAGATTGAAACATGGCCAAACAAATACAGGACGCCTACATCGTCGCCGCGACGCGGACGCCGGTCGGCAAGGCGCCGCGCGGGATGCTGAAGCATGCGCGTCCCGACGACATGCTCGCGCATGTATTGAAGAGCGCGCTGGCGCAGGTGCCGGGGCTGGATCCGTCGGTCATCGACGATGTCGTTGTGGGTTGCGCGATGCCGGAAGCCGAGCAGGGCATAAACGTGGCGCGCATCGGTCTGTTATTGGCCGGAATTCCGAACACCGTGCCGGGCGTGACGCTGAACCGGTTTTGCTCGTCCGGGCTGCAGGCGGTTGCCAACGCCGCGGACCGGATCCGCCTGGGCGAAGCCGACGTCATGATCGGTGCCGGCACCGAGAGCATGAGCATGATCCCGATGGGCGGCAACAAGATCGTCGCCAATGAGCAATTTTTCACCAAGGATGAAAACATCGGCATCGCCTACGGCATGGGCATCACCGCTGAAAAAGTGGCCGGGCAATGGAAGGTGAGCCGGGAAGCGCAGGACGAATTCGCGACCGAATCGCACCGTCGCGCGCTGGCGGCGATCGAGAAGGGCGAGTTCAAGCAGGAGATCACGCCTTACACCCTCAACGAACACGTGCCCGACTTCGAGCACCATCAGGTCGTCACCCGCAGCAAGGTCGTCGCTGTCGATGAAGGCCCGCGTGCCGGCACGACCCGCGAGGTGCTCGCCAAGCTGCGTCCGGCCTTTGCGGCAAACGGATCGGTGACGGCCGGCAACAGTTCGCAGACTTCGGACGGCGCGGGAGCGGTCATCCTGGCGAGCGAAGCGGCGTTGAAGCGCTTCAATTTGCAGCCGCTCGGACGCTTTCTCGGTTTCGCGGTGGCCGGCGTGCCGCCGGAAATCATGGGCATCGGCCCCAAATTCGCGATACCCAAGGTGCTCAGGCAGGCCGGTCTGAAACTCGACGACCTCGATTGGATCGAACTGAACGAGGCTTTCGCCGCCCAGAGCCTCGCGGTAATCGGCGATCTCGGGCTGGATCGCAGCAAGGTCAATCCGCTCGGCGGCGCGATCGCGCTCGGCCATCCGCTGGGCGCGACCGGAGCGATCCGTACGGCGACCCTGCTGCACGGTTTGCGCCGGCGCGGCCAGAAGTACGGCATGGTCACGATGTGCATCGGTACCGGGATGGGCGCAGCGGGCGTATTCGAGTCGCTGAGATGAGTTCCGCCGGGCCGTGGCGGACGGTGCAGCCGCGAGAATCGCTGCGCATCTGGTTGCACCGGCTGGGCTTCAACTTTTTCCCCGCCTTTCGCGCGACCGGCGCGCGCGTCATCTACATCTCCGAAGACAGGCGCAAATTGCGCATCAAACTGCCGCTCAATTTGCGCACCCGGAATATCCACGGCACCCTGTTCGGCGGCGCGATGTATGCGGCGACCGATCCGCTGTACGCGATTCTGGTCAAGGTCGCCCTCGGCCCCGGATTCATCATCTGGGACAAGGCCGGGGCGATCCGCTATAAAAAGCCGGGCCGTTCGACGCTTTACGCAGAGTGCAGCCTGAGCGACGCGCAGGTGGCCTCGATCAAGAAGCGTCTCGCATTGGAGCCCTCCGTCGATCTGAACTACGAGATCGAACTCATGGACGAACGCGGCGTGGTGCATGCCGTGGTGCAGAAGACGATTTATGCCGCCAGAAAAGAAGTATACAAACTGCGGCAGCAGGCCGCGCAACGCTGAATGCGAGCCCGGCTTGAACCGGACGGCGATCGAGAGCACGTTGCGCCGCCCGCGGTCCCGCGAGTGAACAAATCCAATGCAAACGGAAGGAGAACGAAATGGATGCAATGAAAATCCTGATTGTCGCGGCGGGACTGATGGTTGTGTCGGGTCTCGCTGCGGCCGCCGGCTCGCCCGTCGGCACCTGGCGCAGCATCGACGACAAGACCAAGCAGGAGCGGTCGATCATCAGGATTACCGAGGATAACGATGAACTCAAGGGCGTGGTGGAGAAGGTCTTCGACCAGCCGGGCGACGATCCCGACCACCTGTGCAAGGAATGCAAGGGCGAACGCAAGGACAAGCCGGTCATCGGCATGACGATCCTGTGGGGATTGAAGAAGGACGGCGATGTCTGGGCCGGCGGTGAAATCCTCGATCCCAAGAACGGCAAGACCTATCGCTGCAAGATGACGCTCTCCGAGGATGGGCAAAGCCTCAACGTGCGCGGCTTCATCGGCATCTCGCTGATCGGACGCACGCAGATCTGGTACAGAGAATAGTCCCCCTCTCCCCGGCCCTCTCCCGCGAGGGGGGAGGGGGGGTTACATGTTCGGGTAGTTCGGTCCGCCTCCGCCTTCGGGCGCGACCCAGACGATGTTCTGCGTCGGGTCCTTGATGTCGCAGGTTTTGCAATGAACGCAGTTCTGCGCGTTGATCTGCAACCGGGGCCCGGACGCTTCCGTGACAATCTCGTATACGCCGGCGGGACAATAACGCTGTTCCGGCGCGTCGTAGAGCGCGAGATTGACACTGACCGGTACGCGCGAATCCTTGAGTGTCAGGTGTACCGGCTGGTCTTCGCTGTGGTTCGTGTTCGAAATGAACACGGACGACAGGCGGTCGAAGGTGACCACGCCATCGGGCTTCGGATAAGCGATCCGCTGGACCTCGGTCTTTTTCTTCAGCGTTTCGTTGTCGGCGTGATCGTGGTGCAAGGTCCACGGCGCCTTGCCGCCGAACACGATCTGGTCGATGCCGACCATCGCCGTGCCGGCGTAGAGGCCTTTCGACATCCAGGGCTTGAAGTTGCGTGCCCGGTGCAACTCTTCGTGCAGCCAGCTCGAGCGGAATTTTTCCGGGTAAGTCGTCAGTTCGTCGCCGCTGCGGCCGGCCAGCAGTGCGTCGAGCGCCGCTTCCGCGGCGAGCATGCCCGACTTGATTGCTGCGTGGCTGCCCTTGATGCGCGACGCGTTCAGGAAACCGGCGTTATCGCCGATGAGGCCGCCACCGGGAAACACCAGCTTGGGCAGTGACTGCAGTCCGCCGGCAGCGATCGCGCGCGCGCCGTAGGAGATGCGCTTGCCACCCTCGAGAAAAGGACGGATGGCCCGATGCGTCTTGTAGCGCTGAAATTCCTCGTAGGGGCTCAGGTACGGATTGGTATAGCCGAGTCCGACCACGAAGCCGATACACATCAGATTGTCTTCCATATGGTAGAGGAAGGAGCCGCCGTAGGTTTGCCCATCGAGCGGCCAGCCGGCGGTATGGATCACGAGTCCGCTCTGGTGTTTTTCCGGCTGGATCTGCCAGAGTTCCTTCAACCCGATGCCGAAGACCTGCGGATCGCGGCCGTCGTCGAGTTCGAATTTCGCCAGCAATTGCCTGCCCAGCTGACCACGACAACCTTCCGCGAAGAATGTGTACTTCGCATGCAGCTCCATTCCTGGCTGGAAGTTCGGGCCGGGTTTGCCGTCCTTTCTCACGCCCATGTCGCCTGTTGCCACGCCGGTGACTGCTCCACGGCCGTCGTAGAGTACTTCCGTTGCGGCAAACCCCGGAAAGATTTCGACGCCGAGCACCTCGGCCTGTTGCGCGAGCCAGCGACAGACGTTGCCCAGACTCACCACGTAGTTGCCATGATTCCGGAAACAGGCGGGCAGCAGGAAGTTCGGCACCTTGAAAGCGCTGCGTTCGCGCAGGAACAGAAAGCGATCTTCGGTCACCGGGGCGTTCAGCGGGGCGTCCATCGCCTGCCAATCGGGAAACAACTCCGCCAGTGCGCGCGGATCCATGACCGCGCCGGACAGGATGTGCGCGCCGACCTCGGAGCCTTTTTCGATCACGCAGACCGACGTCTCGCTGCCGCGCTCGGCGGCGAGCTGCTTGAGGCGGATTGCACAGGCCAGCCCCGCGGGACCCGCGCCCACGACGACCACGTCATATTCCATCGACTCGCGTTCTGCCAAAACCGTCTCCTCGCTGCCGGGCGGTGGAAAGCCCTCTGTTAAAATTGCGCGGCGTCACGAATGATAAACGCTTTCGCGCGCCGCCAGAACGGCGTGCCGGTGCTAACCATGATGAAAAAAGAAGAGGGCAGGCTGGTTCGCGTGGACCGTGTGCCGATGCGCTGGGGCGAAATGGACGCGCTCGGCCACATGAACAATGTTTCCTACTTCCGCTATTTCGAACAGGCGCGCATTTCCTGGTTCGACTCGCTCGATATCGATTATCGACCGGGCTCGGAGGGGCCGATCCTCGGCACCCTGAGCTGCAAATATGTGAAGCCGGCAATCTATCCCGCCGACATCGAGGTAACCACGTACGTGGGCAAACCCGGCCGCAGCAGTTTCATGATGTTCCATGAAATGTTCCGTGCGAGCGATCCTTCCACGCTTTACGCCGAGGCGCACGCGGTCATGGTGTGGATCGATATTTCGCAAGGCAGATCGCGTTCCCTCCCCGACTGGATGCGTGCGAAACTGGGCGCGCCCGCCTAGCAGTTGACCACCGTACCCGAAACCTCGCGACTGTCGGGGCCCATGAGGTAGAGATAGGTCTGCATCAGCGCTTCGGGCTGGCGTTGCGACGCTGCGACTTCTCCCGGATGGGTCTTCGCACGCGAGGGCGACGCCACCGGACCGGGAATGACTGCGTTTGCTCGCAGGTTGGGCGATGCCTGCCATTCTTCCGCCTGGATTTTCATCAACGCTTCCACGCCCGCCTTGGAAACCGCATAACCACCCCAGAACGCCGCCGGCGCATGGCCGTGGCTCTCGAGGGTAAAAATCACCGAGGCGTCCGCGCATGGTTTCAGCAGCCGCACGCACGCCTGCGTCAGCGCGAACGGCGCGACCAGGTTGATGCGCAGCATGCGAGTCCATTCCTCGCTGTTCTGCTGCTCCAGCGGCGAAAGTTTTTCGACGTGCGATGCATTGTGCAGGATGCCGTCGAGACGGCCGAACTGCGATTCGATGGCGTAAGCCAGCGCCTCAAAGTCGCGCGTGGTCGCCTTGTCCAAGTCGAGCGGAATGGCAGCCGGCTGCGGATGGCCGCTGGTTTCGATTTCGTCGTACACGCTTTCCAGGGCTGCTACGTCGCGGCCGTGCAATACGACCGTCGCGCCATGCGCAGCAAATGTCAGCGCGGCGACGCGGCCGATGCCGCGGCTGGCGCCGGTCACCAGAATGACGCGGTCCTTCAGCAGATCGGCGCGCGGACGATAGTTTTTCAGATCAGGCATTCTGCAATACCAGGTGGGCGGCGCGCACGCCGCTACGGACCGCGGATTCGATCGTGGCGGGATATTCCGATGCGGTGTAATCGCCGGCGAGATACAACCGGGCGACCGGGGTGACATTTTCCGGACGCTGCAATCCCGGCGTGCACGAGAAGGTCGCCCGCTTTTCCGCGATCACCTGATGCCATTGCGGCTCGCCGAGTCCGGGAAAGTTCTCAACCAGCTCCGCGTGGACCGCCCGGGCGAGGTCGTCGTGGGCGAGTTCCTGGTGCGCGCCGCCCGCGGAAATGACCACGCCGATCAATCCGTGCTGGCCGCATAGCTGGCCGCGGTCGAACAGCCACTGGGCGTACCGGGTTTCGAGACCGCCCATCCGGAACGGCAGGCGCGTTTCCGGAGCGTATTGCAGATAGACCGAATAAATCGGTTGATAGACGAACTGGTCGATCATCCGGACGATGGGCGCGAGTTCCGCGTGTTCGGCAAGCAACGCCCCGACGCGATGGGGCGGGACAGCCACGACCGCATGGCTGAAGCGCCGGCCGTCGGCGGTGAGGTCGAAGCCGCCGTCGTCGTGCCGCACGGTTTGCACGGTGACGCCCAGTTGCACGTTGCCGCCGTGTGATTGCACATAACGCGCCGCGCGTTCCGGGAAAAGCGCGGAAAAATCGAGGGTCGGCAACAGCAGGTCGCTGTCCGCACGCCTGCCGCTCAGACTATCCCGCAACACAGTCATGAACACCTGGGCCGAAGCCTGCGGCGGCGGCGTGTTCAGCGCCGATACGCAAAGCGGGTTCCAGAGGAATCGCGAGACCGCATCCGGCTGGCGTTGCGAGGCCAGCAGGTCCGCAACACTCGTGTCGCTTTCGAGGCGGAATCCGTTGAGCCGGGCCCAGGCCATGAAGCGTGCCGCTGCGAAGCGATCGTGCAGGGCGAGTCCTCGCGCGCACAGCAGTGCCGAAAGCAGGTGCAATGGTGCCGGAAGCCGCGCGGCCCGCAAGTGAAACGCCGGATGGAGGATCAGTTCCAGCGGCAATCTCAGCAGTCCCAAAGACTCGCCGGGATCTTTGACAAGCTCTATGAGCCGCAATGTTTCGCGGTAGGCACCCAGCAGGATATGCAGGCCGTTGTCGAGGCGCTTGCCGTCGGTTTCGACGCGGCGCGCGCGGCCGCCCGGCACCCGGCCCGCTTCGAATACTGTGACGGGCACGTCGTGGCACGCAAGCTCCGCTGCCGCCGCCATGCCTGCATAACCGCCACCGATGACAGCGACGCGCGCAGGTTTGCCGGCCGCGTCCTTCACGCGGTCAGCCACGTGCGCCAGGCGATCCACAGCTTGCGGATCGGCGTGAGCGACGTGCGTCGGTCGAGTACCTTGCAGCCGCCACGGCGGATTTCCTTCAGCACCGTCTGGTAAATGGCGGCCATGACCAGGCCGGGGCGTTGCGATTTGCGATCCTGGTTCGGCAGCGACGCAAAGGCCTGCTTGTAGTACTGCTCAGCCCTTTCGATCTGGAATTCGATCAGGTGCTGCAATCTTTCGCTGTCGTGCAGGTGAACGATGTCGGTGGCGGTCAAGCCGAAGCGCGCCAGCTCGTCAAGGGGCAGGTAAACGCGGCCGCGGCGGGCATCTTCCCCGACATCGCGGATGATGTTGGTGAGCTGGAATGCCGTACCGAGGTTCTCCGCATACTTGCGCGTGGCGGGATCGCGATAACCGAATATCTCGGCCGCCATCAGACCGACCACGCCCGCGACGCGATAGCAGTAGGACTGCAGCGTGGCGAAGTCCGGATAGCGGTTGTAGCGCAGATCCATTTCCATGCCGTCGATGATGTCCTGGAAACGATTCTGCGGGAGATCGAAGGCTTTCACGACCGGAATGAGGGCCTGCGCGACCGGGTGCTGCGCGGATCCTGCAAATGCTCCGGCAATTTCCTTGCGCCACCATGCCAGTTTGGTGCGCGCCACCTCGGTATCGGCGCATTCGTCCACGACGTCGTCGACTTCGCGGCAAAACGCATAGAGCGCGGTGATCGCACGGCGGCGCTCGGACGGCAGAAACAGGAAACTGTAGTAAAAGCTCGAGCCGCTTTTCGCGGCCTTATCCTGGCAATACTGTTCGGGTGTCATCGGTAGGCAAGCAGGCAGCGGTAGAGCATGAGCACCCAGTCGAAGGAGCCGAGCACCGGTCGATGGCGAAACACATCGCCGCCGCTGGCTTGCAGTTTTTCGAGGATGCGGTTTCCGCCCATCACGATCATGCGCAGTTCGAGTCCGATGCGTCCGGGCAGGGTGCGGCCGAGCGGCGCACCGGCCAGGAGCATCCGCCGGGTACGATCTATCTGGAACAGCATCAGATCGCGCCATTTGCCGCCGGTATCACGGTTCGCAATCTGGGACTCGGTCACGGCGTATTCTGCCATTTCGTCGGCCGGCAGATAGATCCGGTTCTTGCGGTAGTCGATTTCGACGTCCTGCCAGAAGTTGATCAACTGCAGGCTAGAACAGATGTTGTCGGACCAGGCCAGGCTGTGTGGTTCGGTCGCGCGATACAGGTGCAGCAGGAGGCGCCCGACCGGGTTGGCCGAGCGCCTGCAATAGTCCATGACTTCGCCGAAGTCCGCATAGCGCGCCTTCGTCACGTCTTGCGAGAAGGCCGACAGCAGATCGCGGAACAAGTCGATCGGAAGGTCGCGTTCGCGGATGACCCCCGCAAGATCCACGAACAGCGGTGAAGACGGCGTCGCTCCGCTCTCGATCAGATCGAGCTGTCTGCCGAATTCCGCCAGGTTGGCCAGCCGGACCGGGGCAGGCCAGTCGCCTTCGTCGGCGAAGTCATCCGCCTGGCGCGCGAAGGCGTATATCAATTTCACCGGTCGCCGCAGCCGGGCGGGCAGCAGCACCGATGCAACCGGGAAATTCTCGTAGTGGTTGAGCGCCATCGTTTTATTAATAAAGCGAGACAGGGAGTTAGGCCTGCGCGCGTGCCCGCGGCGCGATGCCTTTCGGGTGACGGCGGGGGGGCATTATATTAGAATGCGGCAAGCGCGAAAGTGGCGGAATTGGTAGACGCACCAGATTTAGGTTCTGGCGCCGAAAGGCGTGAGAGTTCGAGTCTCTCCTTTCGCACCAGAGCCGCCAAGGAAATCGCGCCGGCCGCGTTCACCCTCACCAACCGGAATAACGGAATTTGATGCAAGCCAATCTGGAAACCCTGAGCTCCCTCGAGCGCCGCCTGTCCGTCACATTGCCGCTCGACAAGGTCAACAACGAAGTCGAATCGCGTCTGAAGCGCCTTGCCCGCACCGTGAAGCTGCACGGCTTCCGCCCCGGCAAAGTGCCCATGAAAATCGTCGAACAGCAGTTCGGCGGCCAGGTGCGCCAGGAGGTTCTCGGCGACGAAGTGCAGCGCACCTTCGGAGAAGCGGTGAGGGAAAAGAATCTGCGTGTGGCAGGCTATCCGCGCATCGAAGTCAAACCCGGTGATGCGCCCGCGGACAAGTTCGAATATATCGCGACTTTCGAGGTCTATCCCGAAGTTGCGGTCGGCGAACTGGCACAGGCCAGGATCGAGCGGCCGGTGGTGAATATCAACGACGCGGAAGTGGACAAGACCATCGACATCTTGCGCAAGCAGCGCACGCATTACCACCCCGTGGATCGCGGTGCGCAGACCGGCGACCAGGTACGCATGGACTATCGCGGCACGCTTGCGGGCGAGACATTCGACGGCGGCACCGGCACCGACCAGAATACGCTGCTTGGCGGTGGGCAGTTGCTCGCGGACTTCGAGAACGGGCTCATCGGCATGAAGGCCGGGGAGAGCCGTGAATTCGACGTGCGCTTTCCCGACGATTACCATGGCAAAGAGGTCGCAGGAAAAACCGCGCACTTTGAAGTTCAGCTCAAGGCGGTGCAGGAGCCGCATGTACCGGAGGCGGATGAGGCCTTCGCCAAATCGCTGGGCGTGGCCGACGGCGATCTGTCGAAAATGCGCGCCGACGTGAAGGCAAACCTGGAGCGCGAGGTCAAGCGCCGGGCCGAAACGCGGGTCAAGGACCAAGTCATGAAATCACTGCTGGAGGCGACCAGGGTCGAGGTTCCGCGCGCACTGCTGGACATGGAAGTCGAGCGATTGATGCAGAACATGCGTCGCGACCTCGAACAACGAGGCCTCAAGGCGGATCAGATTCCGATGCCGAAGGAGGCCTTCGAGCCCGAGGCGGTCAGGCGCGTGAGTCTCGGCCTGATCCTGGCCGAGATGGTCAGACTGCACAAGCTCGAAGCGAAGCCGGATCAGATCAAGGCGGTGGTCCGGGAGTACGCCCAAAGCTACGAGAAGCCGGACGAGGTGGTGCGCTGGTATTACCAGCAGCCCGAGCGGCTGCGCGAAGTCGAGTCGATTGTTCTCGAGGACAACGTAGTGCAATGGGTGCTGTCGAATGCAAAGGTCGAAGACAAGCCGACCGCCTTCGACGATCTCATGGGGAACGCACAATGATTACGATGCACGACCGTTTCAATACCGAACCGCAGGGACTGGGCCTGGTGCCGATGGTTATCGAGCAGAGCGGCCGGGGCGAGCGCGCCTACGACATCTACTCGCGCCTGCTTAAGGAGCGCGTGGTGTTTCTGGTCGGCCCGGTCACGGAAATGACGGCCAACCTGATCGTCGCGCAACTGCTCTTCCTGGAGTCGGAAAATCCGGAAAAGGACATTTCCTTCTATATCAATTCGCCGGGCGGATCGGTTTCTGCCGGCCTTGCGGTTTACGACACGATGCAATTCATCAAACCGGATGTCAGTACGCTGTGCATCGGCCAGGCGGCCAGCATGGGGGCGTTCCTGCTCGCAGCGGGCGCCAATGGCAAGCGATTCGCGCTGCCGAACTCGCGCGTCATGATTCACCAGCCCATGGGGGGCTTCCAGGGCCAGGCTTCAGATATC
>WNFI01283327.1_pt1 | contig 13381 bp, 11 predicted proteins | sample 5400471 | NCBI WGS metagenome assembly WNFI01 (sample SAMN13153348, study PRJNA577476) | soil metagenome | isolation source: 100 cm saprolite on Douglas fir-dominated hillslope | place: USA:California | collected 2013-09-17 | reverse complement strand
CCGCGGACTGGCCTGCGTCCGGGTTCAGATCCAGGTGGTCTGCGACAACGGCGAGGAGATCACCAGGCTGTGGCGGCACGACGGGCTGCTGTCCGAGCTCGCGGTGGCCGAGCGGGTGCGCTGGCAGCTTGACGGCTGGCGGCCGGGCCGTGGGCCCGGCGAACATGACGACGGGGTCGCCGCCGGCGGGATCAGCCTGCTGCGGCTGGTGCCCGATCAGCTTGTCGCCGACCAGGGCCGTCAGCTTGGCCTGTGGGGCGACGCGGTGGTCAGCAACCAGGTGGCGCGAGCGGCCGTCAGGGTCCAGGCGATGCTCGGGCACGACGCGGTTACCCAGCCGGCGCTGGCCGGCGGACGCAGCCCGGCCGACCAGGCGGTGCTCATTCCCTTCGGCGACACGGACGAGTCCGCCGCCCGGCCTCCCCGGCCCGCTGACCGCCCGTGGCCCGGACAGATTCCGCCGCCAGCCCCGGCCACCGTCTACCCGGTCCCGCGCCAGGCCAGGGTCACGGACGACTTGGGATCGCTGGTGGAAGTCACCGGGCGAGGGCAGCTATCCGGCGAGCCTGCCCGGCTGTCGGTCGCGGACGGCCCGCCGCTCGCCGTCACCGCCTGGACCGGGCCGTGGCCGGTGACCGAGCGCTGGTGGGACCCGGAACACGCCTGCAGGAAGGCCAGGTTCCAGCTGGTGACCGTGGACGGTGGGGCCTGGCTCGCCGTCGTGCAGGACGGCTGCTGGCTAATCGAGGCAAGCTACGACTGAACGGCACGGCCGTGCCATTACCCGACGATCAGCTCGTTCGGTCTCTGCGCCTGGCCGATGTCGGCCACGGCGAGCCGGCCGCCTCCGGGGTACCAGGACGCCACTTGCACCTTGGTCACGAAGCTCAGCTCGGCGACCAGGGTGTCATCGGCGGCCGGCCAGCCGAAGCCGGTCAGCGCATCGCTGCTGGCCCAGGTTCCCGGGACGACCGTCAGGCGGCCACCGGGCACCGATGCCACCTCGAGTTGCGTGGCCACGGCGCCGCCGTCTCCGCCGTTACCGAAGCTCAGCTCGAGCGCCAGCAATCTCCCGTCCGGGCTGAACGCTCCTCTGGCCGCCGAGCTGCCCGCCGGCAGCGCGATCTGGGTCGTCCGGCCGGTCGCCAGGTCGACCACATGCACCAGGCACCGCCCCGCGCACCCGGAGGTCCAGGCGATCCGGCTCGCACTGGCCGCGAGCACGGCGCCGAATCGCCGGATCATCCGCGTGGTCGCCGGGTCCCAGAGCTTGTACACCGGCGCCGCGCCAAGCGGGACGGCCTGCGCGAGCAGCAGCCCCCGGTCGGTCGCCTGGTCGATCACGAAACCGGCGGGGAGCGTGAACCGCGGTCCGAGCGGCTTGCCCGTCGCGGAGACCTCCTGGGCGAACCCGATCGCCGGGCCGGGATCAGCGTCGAAGGGACCGGCGCTGGCCGGGTAGCTGGTCAGCCACACCGCCCCGGCCTCGGCGGCTGGCGCCAGCTGGTCAGCCACGCCGGCGAATGTCGCGGCACTGGCGCGGTCAGCCAGGAAGTAGACGGGCGACGGCCGCGCGGCGCAGCCCGCGCATCCGGAAGTTGCGCCGGCGCCTTGCTGGACCGCCCAGCCTCCTCTGACCCTGGTGAACACGTAGTCCGAGGGCGCCCAGGGGAGTCCGCCGATGGCCGCTATGCGGCCCGTGGCCGGCCACAGCCATGCAGGCCTCTGGCCGCTGACGGGCAGCCGCAGCCCGGCGGCCCACGGCGCGGTCGGCCCGCTGATCCCGTCTGGCCGAGCCGGGCGAATCCTTACCGGCAGGCTCGCGGGAGGAGGAGGACTGGCTGTCGCTCTCGGGTGATGGTGCCGTGGCGTGCCGCGAGGCAGATGCTCGCTGATCAGAACGGCAAGCACGGCCACCACGATCGTGGCTACCGTCACGAGCCGTGGCCACCGTCCCCGCTGCGGGTCCTTCCCGTAGCTAATGATGTCGTCGATCGCCGCACCGCCAAGCACGCCAGCATGTGCACTCCACGATACGTTGGCTGTCATGTCAGCCGATGTCACCCTCGACCGCCGCGGCCGCCGCGATGTCTCCGGCCTGCCAGCCTTCGTCAGCTCGCTGGCCGGCGACGATGAGCCGGGCATGGCGGTCGGCGTGTACTTGGCCGGCGAACTTGTCAGCTCAGCGACGGCTGGCTGCGCGGTGCCCGAGCACGGCGTGCCAGTCACCCAGCAGACCGCGTTCGATATCGCCTCGGTCAGCAAGCACATGACCTCGGCATGCATGCTGCTGCTCGCCAGGGACGGGCTGGTCGACCTGGACAGCGACATCCGCGCCAGCCTGCCTGAGCTCTCCCTGACCCAGCCAGTCACGCTGCGGCAGAGCCTGACCCACACGGCGGGCTTGCGTGACTACCTGGCGCTTTGCGAGCTCGCCGGAATCCCGGTGCTCGGGATCAGCGAGGACCGGGCCATGGACCTGATCGCCGGTCAGCGCGAGCTCGACTTCGCCCCGGGATCCGCGTTCTCCTACTCCAATACCGGCTACGTGCTCGCGGCCGCGCTTGTCCGCCGGATCACAGGAGCGGGACTGGCAACGTTCGCGCGCGAGCGGCTGTTCGGCCCGCTGGGCATGACCGCCACGCATTTCCGGGATGACGTCGCGCTCCTTGTGCCGCGGCTCGCCGGCGGATACCTCGCCGCGCCCGCCGCTGACGCCGGCCGGGCCGAGCCGGCTGGCACGCCCGGTCAGGGCGGGACGCGATTCCGCCGGTCCGACGTCACCGAGACCGTCGTCGGCGACGGCGCCGTCGTCACGAGCCTGGCGGATCTGGCCGCCTGGCATGGGTTCATGGCCTCAGGTGCCGTGCTCGGCGCCGATATCAGGGACGGCCTGCTCGCCGGGCAGGTGCTGACCGGCGGAACGCCGGCCGGCTACGCGCTCGGCCTGGCATCGATCGAGGTTGGCGGCGAAGCGGCCTGGTGGCATTCCGGATCCTGGGCCGGCTACCGGTCAGCGGTGATCTATGTGCCGGGCAGGCAAGCCGGCATCAGCGTGCTGGCCAACCGCAATGACCCCTACCCCTCGAACGTGGCGCTGGCCGCGGCCGAGGCACTCGTCACCGGGACCGACATCAGGGTTTGCTATGCGGCGGTGACCGGGGTCCCGGTGCCGCGCGAGCACGCCGGCCGCGAAGCGGGCGAAATCGCCGGCTTCTGGCACGATCCGGCTCAGGACCTGTTCATCGAACTCCAAGCGCGGGACGGCCAGATCACGATGCGTGAGCAGGACGACGAGCACGTTTTCGCATTGTGCGCCGACGGCCGCTGGCACGGCACCGGCGTGGCGGCCGGGAGCACGTACACGGCGGGCGACGGCACCCTCACTGACTCAGGCGGCGCCGAGGTCGCTATCGGCCTCGCGGCGCCGCGGCGCCTCGTGCCCGCCGGGGCAGGCGTCTGGCGCACGGACGGTGGCGCCGCGGTGACGGTCCGGGTCGCCGACGCTGCCCTGCTGATCAGCACGCCTGGAATACATCACCTGAGGTTCGAGCGCGCCGCCGATGCTGGGGCTGACCCGGTGCTGCCACGCGGCTTGCGCGCCGCCAGGTAGCAGGCGGCGGTCACGGCGATGCCTACGTTCGGCAGGGATCAGGTGCTCGCGATGGCACCCGATGCCGGCGCCGCCAAGGCGGGGCTTAGTCAGGCGAACTCGCGCCGGTGGACGGGCTGCGGCCGGAATGAGCGCGCCGTATGGGGCGAGTGCCAGGGCAGCGGCCCGTTGCCGTACCTGACGCAGGCTGCGCTGGATGACGGCTCGACCAAGTGCTCATGCCCGAGCAGGAAGTTCCCGTGCAAGCACGCGCTCGGGCTGCTCCTGCTCGACGCGGACGGCGCGATACCGGCCGGGATCCCGCCCGGTTGGGTCACCGAGTGGCTGGCCGCTCGCACGGCGCGGCCGGCCAGGCCTGCCCGCAGCCAGCGCTCGGATGGCCCCGTCGATCCTCAGGCGGCCGAGCGCCGCGCGGCCACCCGGGACAAGAAGGTCGACGCCGGCGTCGAGGAGATGCGGCGCTGGCTCGCCGACCTCGCCCGTGGCGGCCTCGGCGCAGCTCAGTCCCAGCCGTGGGCCTGGTGGGACCAGCACGCCAGGCGGATGATCGACGCCCAGGCGCGCGGCCTGGCCGGGCAGGTGCGGCGGATGGCGGCGATCGCCGCGACCGCGGGTCAGCGAACCGACTGGCCGGAGCGGCTGACGGACCAGATCGGCTCCGCGCATTTGTTGTGTGAGGCTTGGACCCGCAGGGACAGCCTGCCGCCCGTTACCAGCCAGGCCCTGCGAGTCAGGCTCGGCTACAGCGTCGGCACCGAAGATGTCGCTCGGTCCGGCGAGCGGATCTCCGACAAGTGGGCGGTGCTCGGCCAGCGAGTCGGCGACGACGAGAACTTGCGCAGCCTGCAGCAGTGGCTGTACGGCGAGCGCACTGGCGCGGTGGTCACGTACCTGGCGTTCGCGGCGGGAACGCAGCAACTGGCTCCTGGTCTCCCGGCGGGCCGCCGGACCGAGGCCACAGTCGCGCTCTATCCGGGTACCAGCCCAGCCCGCGTACTGATCGCCGCGCGGGAGGATCGCAGCGAGGACTTGGGACCGCTACCCGGTGGGCCCAGCTGGGAAGCGGCATTGAACCGCGCCACGGACTGCCTGTCGGCCGATCCGTGGGCGGACGTGACCCCGCTGGCCGTGCGGAGTGTGACAGTGCTGCCAGCCGATCGGTGGCTGCTGCGCGATCTTGCTGGGCGAGCGATGCCGATGACCGGCGCCGCTTCTGCGCGCTGGGCGCTGCTCGCGCTGTCCGGCGGGCGCCCGGTCGACGTGGCCGGGGAGTGGGATGGCTTCGCGTTCACGCCGCAAGCGGCGGCGCCGGCCGGTCGGCCCGGGCGGCTGCTAACCGGATGGCAGGCATGAGCTGGACCCGGCTGGTCAATGCTGCGGTCATGGGCACGGGGCGCACGCGGGAGATGCCCGGGGCGGCGCTGGAGGCGATTGGCCTCGATTCAGGTGACGACCAGACCAGGCTGCTGCATAGCGCCGCGGTGATGTCGCGGGCCCGCCGGGCGGGTTACCGGCCGCCGCAGTCGGGCCAGTGGACTGCGCCTGCGCCCGCCGACTCGGACCACCGGCCGGAAGTCTGCCTTGGTGCCGAGCGGCGGCTTGCCGAGTTGCTCGGTGCCGGTGACTACGACCTGATCGCCGAGTGGCTGCGCTGCCTGGCCGCGCTGGACCGCGCTCAGCGGCCGCCTGACGTGCTGGTGCCGGCGCTGCTCACAGCCGCCGCCGGCCGTCCAGGGCTGCGCGCCGACTTGATGCCCGTGCTCGGCCCGCTGGCCAGGTGGCTGGCCGGATTCAATGCGGAGTGGGCCTGGGCGAGCGGCACCGGCGGTGCCCAGGCCGCGACCAGTGCGTCCGACGTATGGGAGACCGGCGGGATCGAGGACCGGCGGGCGCTGCTCGGCAAGCTGCGGGCGAGCGACCCGGCGGCCGGCCGGGAACTGGTCGCCGCCACCTGGGATGTCGACTCCAACCGTGACCGGGCGGCCTTCGTCGCCATGCTCGCCGTCGGGCTCAGCCGGGACGATGAGCCGCTCGCGGAGCAGGCTCTGGCCGACCGGCGTGCGGAAGTTCGCCGTGCGGGGGGCGACTTGCTGGCGCGGCTGCCCGGCTCAAGGTATTCGCGGCGGGCGGCCGCGAGAGCGGCCGCGGCGGTCCGGATCGAGCGCAAAGCACTGCGGCAGCGCCTGGTGCTGACCATCCCCGAGACGCTCACGCAGGAGATGCAAGCCGACGGCCTGGAGGGTTCGCCACAGCGCGGTACCGGTGCCCGGGCATGGCTGCTGCGACAAGTGGTCGCTGCCGTTCCGGCGGCGTTCTGGGCGGATCACACCGGGCTCGAACCAGGTGAACTGCTTGCCCTGGGCGACCGTTCTGACTGGTCAGAGCCGCTGCGCGCCGGGTGGACCGCAGCGGCGGTTAGGGACGCGGACCGGGGATGGCTGCTGGCTCTGCTTAATCAGCCCGCGCCTGACCGACCGGGTACTGATCGGCATGTGACAGCGGATCTCAGGGCCCCGCGCACGCTGTTCAGGCTCGCCGCCCTCCGGCTTGAGCCGCCCGCGCCGCCCGACATCGACCCGGCTGCGGTTCACGACCGGCTGGCCGCCAGCTATGACGACTTGATCAATACGCTGTCCGTCCGCGCTGACATGCGCCGGGAACTCTGCGAGGAGCCGAAACCGTGAGTGCCGTCCAGGTTTCCGATGTGCTCAGGCCGCACGCCGAGCAGCAGTACGCGGCCGAACTCGCCGCGCTTGCCGGGCATGACGACCGGCCCAGGCCGCCCGCATGGAATCTGTCACCCTGGGCCGTCGTCACTTACGTTCTAGGCGGAACATTGCAAGACGGCACGGTGGTCACGCCGAAGTATGTCGGCGCCCAGCGCCTGGTCGAAGTGGCGGTGGCCACGCTGGCAACCGACCGGGCGCTGCTACTGCTTGGCGCACCGGGCACGGCCAAGACCTGGCTGTCCGAGCACCTGGCGGCTGCGATCAGCGGCGACTCGACCCTTCTGATCCAGGGCACGGCCGGGACCAGCGAGGAAGCGGTCAGGTATGGCTGGAACTACGCCAGGCTGATCGCGGAAGGACCGACCCCCGCCGCGCTCGTTCCTTCGCCGGTCATGACCGCCATGCGCGACGGCAAGGTCGTCCGCGTCGAGGAGCTGACCAGGATGCCAGCTGAGGTGCAGGACGCGCTGATCACCGTGCTCTCGGAGAAGACGCTCCCCGTGCCCGAACTCGGCATCGAAGTGCAGGCGGTGCCCGGCTTCACGCTCGTCGCGACGGCCAACGACCGGGATCGTGGCGTCAACGAGATGTCAAGCGCGCTGAAGCGCCGGTTCAACACCGTGGTCCTCCCGCTGCCGGCGACGCAGGACACCGAGGTGGAAATCGTCAGCCGCCGTGTCGCCGAGCTCGGCAGAGCCCTGCAACTGCCAGCGGAGCCTCCCGCTCTGGCGGAGGTCCGGCGGGTGGTGCAAATCTTCAGGGAGCTGCGGTCTGGGCTCACCGAAGATGGCCGCACAACGCTGAAGACGCCCACGGGCACGCTGTCCACCGCCGAGGCGATCAGCGTGCTGACCAACGGCATGACGCTGGCCGCTCACTTCGGCGATGGCCGGGTGAACGCGTCGGACGTCGCCGCCGGCCTGGTCGGAGCGGTCGTCAAGAGCCCCGTGCAGGACGGCGTCGCATGGAATGAATATCTCGAGGCCGTGGTGAAGGAGCGCAAGGACTGGCGCGACCTGTACCGGGCTTGCCGCGATCTGAGCGTGACGATCGAGTGACCATCACGATCTTGGGTGTCAGGCATCATGGTCCAGGTTCTGCCCGCGCCGTCCGGGCGGCGCTGGGTGCCCTGGCTCCCGACATCGTCCTGATCGAAGGGCCGCCCGAGGCGGGAGCTCTGCTCAACCACGTTGCCGCGCTAGTTCCGCCGGTCGCGATACTGGCGCACGCGCCCGACAGACCGGGCCGCGCCGCGTTCTGGCCTTTCGCCGACTTCTCGCCGGAGTGGCAGGCCGTGCGTTTCGCGGCTGAGAAGGGGCTGCCCGTCCGGTTCGTCGACCTGCCCGCGGCCACCGTGCTGGCGGGCGACGGCGCCGAAGATGAGGGAGAACGCAGGCCAGCCGGGGAGATCAGTGATGACCCACTCGGCTGGTTGTCCAAGGCAGCCGGGCATGACGATCCGGAGCGCTGGTGGGAGGACGTCGTTGAGCACCGGCTGGGTGGCGACCCGCTGGAGCTGTTCGCCGCCGTGGCCGAGGCCATGGCCGCGCTGCGGGCAGCCGCGGAAGCCGACGGCTGGACGGCATCCGGGCGCGACCTGCGCAGGGAGGCGGCGATGCGGCAGGGCCTCCGGGCCGCCGTCCGCGAGGGACACGAGCGCATCGCCGTGGTATGCGGGGCTTGGCACGTGCCGGCGCTCGTGTCGCTGCCACCCGCTCGCGGCGACGCCGACCTGCTCCGCGGCCTGCCCCGGGTGAAGGCCAGCGCGACCTGGGTGCCGTGGACGGCGCAGCGGCTGACGTACGCCAGCGGGTACGGCGCCGGCGTGACATCGCCGGGCTGGTACGCGCACCTGTGGCGATCGGATGATCACATCGCTGAGCGGTGGGTCGCTCGGGTCGCGGCGCTGCTGCGCGGGGCCGACCTGCCCGCTTCACCGGCCTCGGCGGTCGAGACGGTGCGACTCGCCGAGACGGTAGCCGCCCTCCGCGGCCGGTCCCTGCCCGGCCTCAGCGAGCTGACCGACGCCGTCCTCGCCGTGTTGTGCGAGGGCGATCAGGTACCGCTCGCGCTCATTCACGGCAGGCTGGTGGTCGGAGACGAGCTCGGGGTAGTCCCTGACGACGTGCCGACCGTACCGCTGCAGGCGGACTTCGAGGCGACCTGCCGACGGCTCAGGTTCCGCCCGTCGGCCGCCGACCGGCAGGTCGAGCTTGACCTGCGCGGCGATACGGACCGCGACAGGTCCCGCCTCCTGCACAGGCTCCGGCTGCTCGGCATCGGCTGGGGTGCGGTCGTGAGCGCGCCAAGCGCCGGCACGTTCCGCGAGGGCTGGCTGCTGCGCTGGCGTCCCGAGTTCGTCGTGTCGCTGATCGAGCAGGCCAGGTACGGCACCACGATCGCTGCGGCGGCCACCGCCGTGGTGATGGAGCGAGCGGAAGAGGCAGCCGAATTCGCCCAGATCACCGAATTGGTCGAGGCGGCAGTCCTAGCCGATCTGCCGGACGCGCTCCCGGCCGTCACGGCCGCGCTCGAGCGACGCTCGGCCAGGACCGGCGACATCGCGCACCTGATGGCGGCCACGGCCCCGCTGGCACGGGTGCTGCGGTACGGCAGCGTCAGGCAGACCGACACGGATCTCGTCCGCGGCGTGCTGGATTCCATCCTGATCCGGATCTGCGCCGGGCTGGCCGGAGCCTGCATGTCCTTGGATACGCAGGCGGCGGCGGCCATGCTGGCCGCGATTGAGGAGGCCGATGCGGCGATCGCGCTGGTCGGATCCGGCCAGCAGGCTCAGGCCTGGCGTGCCGCGCAGCGCGCGGTGGCGGACCTGGGCGGCGCCCAGTCGATAGTGCAGGGCCGGTGTGTCAGGCTGCTGCTCGATGCCGGGCTGCTGACGGCGGACGAGGCACAGCAGCGGCTCGCCAGAGCACTGTCCGCGGGCCCGGAGGCGGTGGCGTGGCTGGAGGGGTTTGTGCGGGGGAGCGGTTCCCTTCTGCTGCGTGACGAGCCGCTGTGGAACGTGCTCGATGAGTGGCTGTCCGGTCTGAGCGCGGAGGCATTTGATACCGTCCTGCCCCTGCTGCGGCGGGCGTTCTCGCTGTTCACCGTGCCTGAACGGCAGCAGATGGGGATCAAGGTGCGGGCCAGGCACCGGGCGGCCGGGGCGGTCGCCACGGGGGCCACCAGCGACGATGACGACGACTGGGATGAGTCCCGGGCACGGCGTGTGCTCAATGTCGTGGTGACCGCCTTGGGCGGGTGCGTAAGGAATGAATGAAGGTCTGCGCGCGGAGCGGCTGCGGCGGTGGCGGCTGGTTCTCGGCAGCCCAGGCGCGCCTGCCGCCGCGACCGCCGCAGCGCCCGGGCCGACCGAGGATGACGGGCTCAGTTCCAGGGACGCCGGCATGGACCGCGCGCTGGCCGCCGTCTACGACGCCGCTCCCGCGGTCGGCCAGCAGCGGGATGGCGGGCTCGGTGCCTCGGCTCCCGCGGTGACCCGCTGGCTAGGCGATATCCGAACGTACTTTCCCGCTCCGCTGGTCCGGATTCTGCAGCAGGACGCGCTTGAGCGGCTCGGCCTGCGGCGGATGCTGGTCGAGCCTGAGCTGCTGGAGGCCGTCGAACCTGATATCCACCTCGTGGGGATGCTGCTCTCGCTGCGCGGCGCGCTGCCCGAGAAGACCCGCCATACTGCCCGCATAGTCGTCCGCAAGGTCATCGAGGAGATCGAGCGCCGGCTGGCCGCCGAGCTGCATCGCTCGGTGCTCGGAGCGCTCGATCGCGCCGCGCGCAACCGCCGGCCGCGTCTGGCCGATGTCGACTGGCCTGCCACGATTCGCACCAACCTGAAGAACTACCAGCCGGACCTGCGCACGATCATCGTCGAGACGCTGATCGGCCACGCTCGGCGACGCCGGATCGCCGCGCTCAAGGATGTCGTACTCATCGTCGACCAGAGCGGGTCGATGACCTCTTCTGTCGTGTACGCCGGGGTAATGGCGGCCTCGCTGGCTTCGCTGCGCGCGGTGAGCACCCGGTTGATCGTGTTCGACACGTCAGTCGTCGATCTGACTGACCAGCTAGCCGACCCGGTGGACGTGCTATTCGGGACCCGGCTAGGTGGCGGGACAGACATCAACCAGGCGGTCGCCTACGGTCAGTCACTGATCACCCGTGCGTCCGACACGATCATGGTCTTGATCACCGACCTGTTCGAAGGAGGCGACCAGGCCAGCCTGGTGGCGCGGATTAAGTCAGTCATCGACAGCGGCGTCACGCTCGTCGTCCTGCTCGCCCTCTCCGACGACGGAGCTCCCAGCTACGACCATGCCCTGGCGGCGACCTGCGCCGCCCTGGGTGCGCCCGCGTTCGCCTGCACGCCGGACCGATTTCCCGAGCTGCTCGCGCGCGCGATCCGCCGGGAGGACCTCGCGTCCTGGGCTGTACGGCAAGGCCTGCACGTCGCCGGCTAGGCCTCGCCAGGAGATCGCTAGCGGCCGAGCAGGGCGGCGATGGCGGCGATAGTGGCCAGCGACAGCGTCGTAGTTGTCAGCACCGCGCGGCTGGCCAGCGCCTCGCCGACGCCGTACTGCCGGGCGAAGACGAACACGTTCTGCGCTGTGGGCAGCCCGGCGCAGACCACGACCGCGAGCAGTTGCGGCTGCGACAGGTGCAGCAGGAGACCCACGGCACAGGCAAGCGCGGGCTGCGCGACGAGCTTCAGCGCCGTGATGGCTGTTATCTCCGCGCGTCCGGCATCGGGATCAGGTTCGCGGCGGTATAGCGACGCGCCGAGCGCGATCAGCGCTGCGGGCACCGCGGCGGAGGCCAGGAAGGCCAGCGGCGTCTGCGCGATCGGCGATACGCGGAACCCTGCGGCCGAAGCGGCGATGCCAAGCGCCGATCCGAGGATGACCGGGTTGCGGACCGGAAGGGTCGCGAGCCGCCGGAACCGGATCTTGCCGCCGGCCTCGGCATGACGATCAAGTGTGGCCAGGACGACCGGCGTGATGATGAGCGTCTGCAGCAGCAGAACCTCAACCAGGAACGAGACGCTTCCGAGCACCTGCATCGCGATCGGGATGCCGAGATTGGCGGCATTGACGTATCCGCCGGCCATTCCCCAGATCGCTCGCTCTCCGGATTTGCGGTCGAAGATACGTCCTGCGCCGTACCAGCCAGCGCCGATCACGACTACCGTGCTGGCGACGAACGCGGCTAGTTGCCGGCCATCGAAGCCGGTCAGCGGGGTCCGGGACAGCCTGACGAACAGGGCAGCCGGCATCGCGATATGAAAGACGAACCAGGCGAGCACAGACACAGCCCGGTCACCGAGCAGCTGCCACCGGCGTGCCGTGTAGCGCGCCGCGTAGCCGGCCGCCGCGAACAGCCAGATGGGCTCGAAGGCGCGAAGCATAGACATCAGGCTGGGCCAGGTTGGTGACGGCTGATGGCAGGCTCGGTCCTACTATCCGGTAGTCATTGACGGCTGCTTGCAAATCTGCCCACGCGCTTCCGAAGGCCAGCCAGTTCTCGTGCGAATCGAGCACTTTATATAGGCCCGCCAGAACGACGGTGCTCGCGGCCAGAATGGCGGTCGCCGCAGCGCTCACCTTGAGCGCGGCTGTGACGGTCGTGGTCGCCGTGGTGAGCAAGATCAGGATCTCGTTGACCTGGTAGGTCACGCGCGCCCTGTTGCGATGCCTGGCAAACCACTTCAGTTGCTTCAGTGCTACCGCGAGCGCCGGGTCCGGCGCTTGCCAGGGATCCTTGTTCTCGCCCGCCTGCTTGGATCTCCGCACAGTCGTCCTCCTCGCGCCGCGGCAGGTGAGGCTGCTCAGCCTGCCGTCCCTCCTGCCGCCTCGGCTGCTTCCCGGCCCCCGGTCCGGCAGGAGCGGATCGGCGACGTGCGTTCCGCCGCCTTGGTGGTAATGGTCGCTCCACCAGCCTGTGCACTCAGGTTGCGGAAGGCACAGTCACCCGGTGGCGGCGGTCGCGCAAGCTTGGCTCAATTATGGCCAGTTAGCCTGCTCTTCGGCGGTTTGAGCGCAATTACGATCGATCCGCGCTGGTGATTAGTGTCGGCCGTCCCCATGACCCTGCCCACGGGACCTGATGCCGGTCGTCAGCGAGTGGGGAGCGGGCGGTGCAGCCACCACCGGCGTGCCAAGGCACGCGGCGAGTAATTGTCAGTACCTGTGGATTGGTTGAATTCACTTGTTCTGCGGGAGTTCGATGCCGCACCCGGCGAGCCAGGCAAGGAGGTCGTGGCGGCGAGTTCGGACGAGGTTGCCTCCGGTGAACCGGACATCATCGGTGACCTCGGCGATCGCCGCCGGCGGCAGAAGGAAGGACTGTGCTGCCTCGTCTGGACGCTCAGCCGCGTCTTGGACAGCACCTCGGCTGGGAGTGAGGCGAGCAGGTCGTATTCGGCCGCGGACAGGTAGGTGCTGGTGATCAGTCCCTGGACGAAGCCCGGCCGGCCAGCGGGCACCTTCTGGGTGAACTTGAACTCACAGGCTCCGCTGCCGGAGTAGTCGACACGCCGCAAGCGCAGGCGCGTCCCCGGCAGGTACCGGTCGGTGATCCGGCGACTGGCGGTGACGGCCGACGCCGTCGGCGGTCCGGCCAGCAGGAAGCGTCTCTCCCGCTCGACCCTCGCGTACTTGCCCTCACGGATGGGCTCTTCTGGCCGTGTGCCGAGCTGCTCCGTTATGCCGCTGCCCGGTGTCCCATGCTCGGCGGTCACGTCCAGTACAGCTTCCAGGTCGGCTTGGTCATCATCCACCTTACGATTCAGCGATCAAGCCGCATGTTCCCTTCAGAGGTTCACGCACTGACCGTACCGGGCAACCCCTCCTGGCTTTGAAATCTGCAGGAGGCCATGAGCCATGCCGGCACTTGCCGGACTTCCCGATCCCCGGACCCTAGTCGCCCTGGCACAGTCGGCGCGGCAGCCCGCTAGCGGATCGGGCGCTTCCAGGACAGCCGCGACACTCGAAATTAAGTGCGATAGATCCGCTGTTCTGTCAGTGGC
>WNFI01164893.1_pt1 | contig 13381 bp, 8 predicted proteins | sample 5400471 | NCBI WGS metagenome assembly WNFI01 (sample SAMN13153348, study PRJNA577476) | soil metagenome | isolation source: 100 cm saprolite on Douglas fir-dominated hillslope | place: USA:California | collected 2013-09-17 | reverse complement strand
GGCAGAAACGCGGCCGCGCTCCACGAGCCCCATGTACGTGCGGTGAATGCCGGCGGCCGCGGCGAAGGACTCCTGCGAATAGTCTGCCTGCGCGCGAAGACGGCGAACGGCGCGTCCAAGCTTTTGTTGAATTGTGATCATCGCCGGCAACGGTGAATCGCCGGTGTACCTGGTTCTACAGCAGATATGGTGGGGGCATATATGCGTCTATCGATCAGGCTGGGCGGCTTTCGTGATTCGGGGTGGGCTCGTGCGTGAGGCAGGGGCAGGTGATGCGCTCTCCTTCCGCGAGCTCTTCGACGCCCACGCGGAGGCGTTGCGGCGCTATGCGCGACGTTTCGTTCGCTCGCGCGAAGTTGCCGAAGAGCTCGTTCAGGAGGTGTTTTTCCGCTTGTGGCGGGCGTGGGACACCGTGGATCGCGGGCCCAACGTCCGCGCGTATCTCTACGTCGCGACCCGGTCGCGCGCTCTGAACCATCTCAAGCGGGAGCGGAGCGAAGCACGCATGCACGCGCATGTGTTCCCGCGGGGAATCGACAGTGACGAGCCGGCGCTGCTTCCCGAAGCCGATCGGAGTCTCGAGACGGACGACGTCGCTCGCGCGATCCAGCGTGTGCTGGACGCGATGCCGCCGCGACAGCGTGAGGTGGCGGGACTGCGACTGGGGCGGCAGCTCTCCACTGCGGCGATCGCCCAGCAGCTCGGTATCTCGCCGCGCACGGTCGAGGTGCACATCGCGCGGACGACGAAAGCGTTGCGCGAGCAGCTGCCAGCGCTGCTCGCCGATCGGAGGATTTCCCGGGGCGACTAAGTAGTTCGTCGTATGTCCGCTGTTACATGAGCGATCGGACAGCCTGATCAACCTGGCTGTCGGGGCCCGACCCTTTCGCTCCGTACGCGCATGTCTGACGTGGACTGGGATCTCGTGTTTCGGTACTTCGGCGATGAGTGCAGCGCCGAGGAACGTGAGGAATTCGAGCGTTGGCTGAATGCTGATCCTCGTCGGCGTGTGGTGGTGGCAGCGGCGGCGGTTGCCGCCGGCCGGTCGCTCGCGGAACTGCGTCGTGGCTCGCCGCGGCCGCGTGTGCGTGTCGCCACGCAGTGGCCTGCGAGCGATGCCTCCTGGCGGATGGGCGCGGCGGCAGCGGCGCTGCTGCTTCTCGCCGGCACTGGCGTGCTCTGGATCGAGCGGAGCGGCGAATCGGCAACCGCAGCGCGCGAGGCGGCTCCGTTTCGTATGGCGCGGACGACGCGTGGCGAGCGCCGGACGTTCGATCTGAGCGATGGAACGCGCGTCGTGCTCGGTGCAACCAGCACGCTGCGATATCCCGTGGAGTTCGGCGCGAGCGCGCGAGAAGTCTCTCTCGTGGGCGAGGGATATTTCGACGTGAAGCACGATGCTGCGCATCCATTTCGGGTGCATGCCGGCCATGTGACGGCGGAGGACGTCGGCACGCAGTTCGGCGTGCTTGCGTATGCCGGCGACAGCGTGGTGCGCGTGGTGGTGAGAGAGGGGAGCGTCTCGCTCGGCGCAACCACGGGCCCGGCGAGCTCGGGCGCGCTCGTGGTTCGCGGACAACTGGGTGCCCTTGCAAGGGGACGCGTGCTCGCGTCGGTGCACACCGTGAACGTGGATGCCTATCTCGGCTGGACCGAAGGACGGCTCGTCTTCGACGAGACGCCGTTGTCGGAGGCACTCATGCAGCTCGGCCGGTGGTATGGCGTGCCGTTCCGCGTGGCCGACTCGGCGCTGCTGTCACGGAGGCTGACGGCGTCGTTCACGACGCAGTCCCTGCCGGACGTGCTAAATGCGCTCGCGCCCGTGCTCGATGCGCGCATCGAGACCGTGAACGGCGCTGTCATCGTGCATTCCCGTTGACTCACCGACACCGGAGATCCGTCGTGCTGTGTTTGTCGTCGCGTGCTACGTGGTTCGTTGCCGTGAGCGTGCTCTGTGCGCTGCATCCGATTCCTGTCGAGAGTCAGGACAGCGTTCGTGGCGAGCGGAGTGTGACGTCGCCGCGGCTCGTGACGCTGGACTTGTCGGATGTGCCGTTGCGCGAGGCACTCAAGGCGGTCGCGCGTCAGAGCGGCGTCTCACTCATCTACGCAAGCAACACGGTGCCGTTGGAGCGGCGCGTGTCACTGCATGTGCAGGCGGCATCGGTGGACGCTGCACTGCGGGACGCACTGCGCGAGACGGACGCCGAACCCCGTGAGACGGCGTCGGGGCAGGTGATGCTCGTAAAGCGGTCGGCGCGCCCTGCGTCGGAGCGATCGGAGAGGGTGCTGGTGGGCTCCATCAGTGGGCGCGTAATCGACTCGGCGGGAGGGACGGCCGTCGTTCGCGCGACCGTAACCGTCGACGGCGCACGTCGCACGACCACCGATGACGACGGAAGGTATCGGTTTGCGGATGTGCGCGCTGGCGCTCACGTGGTGGAGATTCGCCGCATCGGCTATGCGCCGATATCGCGGTCCGTCATGGTCTCGGACGGTGTCGCGAGCGCGGCGGACTTTGTGCTGACGCGGGTTGCGTCGCAACTCGAAGAGGTGGTGATGACGGTGACCGGGCCGCAGCGGCGGTTGGAGGTTGGCAATGCGATTGGCCGAATTCAGGCGGACAGCGTGGTACGTGATGCACCGGTGACGAGCCTTTCCGACCTCATAAACGCTCGGGTGCCGGGCACACAGGTCATCATCGGCAACGGGCTCTCGGGCAGCACTGCGCGAGTGCGCATTCGTGGATTGAACAGCGTCACGGTCGCCAACGATCCCCTGCTTATCGTTGACGGCGCAAGGGTGGAGAACAGCGCCACAGTATTCGCGGGATACGGTCTCAGTGCTGGCCGCATCAACGATCTCAATCCGCAGGAGATCGAATCGGTGGAGATCGTGAAGGGTCCATCTGCGGCGACCCTGTACGGCACCGATGCGGCGAATGGTGTCATGATTGTAAGAACGAAGCGCGGTCGTGCGGGACGCACGTCGTGGAACATGTACGCGGAATCCGGCATGATCCAACAGCCGGCGCGCTTCCTCGACAACTACTACTCCTGGGGTCACAACACGACCAGTGGAGCGATCCAACAGTGCACGCTCGCGCTGTCGAGTACGGGCACTTGTGTCATCGACAGCCTCACCACCTTCAATCCCCTGATGTACGCCGAGACCAGTCCCATTGGGACGGGATCCCGCCAGCAAGTTGGCGTGCAGGCGTCGGGTGGTGTCGCACAATTCACATACTTCCTCGGGGGGCAGTACGAAGGAGAGACCGGCTTCCTTCGCATGCCCGCAAAAGAGGAGGCGAGAGTATCCGCTGAGCGAGGCGGCGCCCCAATCCCGGCCGAACAATTAAGACCGAACGGTCTTGCCAAGATCAATGTGCGCGGCAACGCCGGGGCCGTCCTCAGCCCGGATGCAGATGTGAACCTCTCAGTTGGGCTCATCTCGAGCGAGACCAGGCTACCAGGGAATGCGATCTTCGGCGCGGGCTCCATTGGCGCTGGCTATCGGACGGCGCAGGATGGCTGGAACGGGCTGTATTCGCGGCCGGGGGAGATCTTTTCGCTCCGCAACACTGAACGGACGACGCACAACATGAACAGTCTCACGGGGACCTGGCGTCCGTCGTCGTGGCTGTCCACGCGCGCAACGGGAGGATTCGATTTCTCCAGTACGCAGCTCGATGCGCTACAGCGACGGAATGAAGGGCCACCTGGCGGCGGCAGAAATGGCCAGCGCATTAACAGCCGCACGAACATCGGGCAGTACACTGCGGACATCGGTGCATCGGGCACCTTCAACCCACGATCAAACCTCATTTCACGCACGTCGATCGGGGTTCAATACAATCGCCGCCAGTTGGCAGTGACGACGGCTACCGGATCCAACCTTGCCATCGGCTCGGAGACACTGACGGGAGCGGCGGTGGTATCGGGAACCGAGCAGACCCTTGAGTCCGTTGTCGCCGGGGCATTTGCGGAACAAAGCCTCCGGTTTGCGGACCGGCTGTTTCTCACTGTGGCTGTCCGTGCCGATGGCGGCAGTGCATTCGGCCGCAATTTTCGGACGGCGCGATATCCCAAAGCAAGCCTTTCGTGGCTGGTAGCGGATCAACGCGAAGGTATGCTGAACAGCATTCGACTTCGCTCAGCGTTCGGCGCGTCTGGTGTGCAGCCGGGGAGCACTGCATCGCTGGCACTCATCGCTCTTGCCCCAGCGCTCGTGGACGGAGTGAACGTTGCCGGAGCGCGACTGAGCGCCGTAGGAAACCCAACGCTGAAGCCCGAACGTCAGACGGAACTCGAGAGTGGGGCGGACCTGGAGCTCGCCAATCGACGGATACGACTCGAAGCTACGTACTATGATCGGCTGAGTCGGGATGCATTGATCGACCGCCCTCTGTCGTCAGAAATCGGTCTCACGTCGCGTCAGGAGAATATCGGGTCAGTCCGCAATCGTGGCGTGGAAGGTCTGCTGTCGGTGACAGCGATTGAGAACAAGCGGCTCACTTGGGAGGTGAGCTTCAACGGCTCGATCAATCGAAATCGGCTGGAGGAAATCGGTCCTGGGATTCCCTTTATCGGTGCCGCCACATACTTGCGCAGCATACAGGGATATCCCCTCTTCAGCCGGTTCGCCCGTCCGATCCTTGGATTCGTCGACGTCAATCATAACGGCATCATCGAGGCGTCTGAAATGCAGGTCGGCGACACTCTCGTGTACGTCGGCCAGTCGTTTCCTCCGAGGCAGTTCACGGCGTCGAGCAGCCTCACGCTCTTCGGCGGCGACGTTCGGGTTGCTACGCAATTCGATTATCGCGGCGGCAATCTGCTCGCGAATCTGACTGAGCTGAACCGCTGTGCATCGGCGTTCAGCTCTTGTCGGGCGGACAACGATCCATTGGCGCCACTCGCAGATCAGGCGAGCGCGATGGGGTACAACACGCCCGCCTTTGGCCGCACGTTTTACGGCTACTTCCCGGACGGCTCGTTCATGCGGTGGCGGGAATTCTCTCTGAGCTATGCGCTTCCCGCGACGACAGCGGGCTGGTTGCGTGCTCAGACAGCGCGTGTAACGGTCACCGGGCGAAATCTGCGCCTCTTCACGGCGTATCCGGGCGTCGATCCGGAGGTGAATGCAGCGATCGGCTTCAGCGACGGTTATACGGATAACCCAACTCCACCGCCGGCGCGATACTGGTTGCTGCGGATCAACCTCGGCTTCTGATCGGTACTCCATGCCCTCCCCCTCTCGATATGAGCCTGAGATCGGACCTCTTTGCCACGCCGCTCTACGGTGCGTGGTCCTCGTGACGCAGTCGGCCTTGAAACGGACGCTCGTCCTACTCGCGGTAGCCGGTATCGCATGCTCGGATCTTACGAAAGTGAACGCACCGGACGTGCTCGAGCCGCCAGCACTCGCGACATCCGCTGGCGCGGAGGCGCTTCGCGTCGGTGCAATCAACGGTTTCGTGCTTGCCTTTACCGGCGATTCTCGCGGCCAAGTCACTACGAGTGGGGCCCTCGCGGACGAATTCTTCAATGCCGCCACCGCTGCAATTGCCATTGCGGAGGCGGATCAGCGCATCGTGCCGGACCCAGGTAGTGCGTATCCATATGCTCAGGTCCAGCGCGCCCGTCTGGATGCCAAACGCGCCATCCAGGCGATGCAAGCCTACGCTCCTGCGTCGCGCTCCAAGCTTGGAGAGCTGTTTGCCCTCAAGGGATATTCGGAGTTGTTCCTTGCGGAGAACATGTGCTCCGGTATTCCACTGGGGGAGATCGTAGACGGCACGCCCGTGTATGGCCAGCCGATCGCGTCGAGTGAGCTCTACACGCAGGCGGCGATCGACTTTGATTCCGCCGCGGTCTACGCAGCGGACAGTGTTCGCATTCTCTCTCTCGCTCGGGTAGGACGGGGACGGACGCTACTCGGCGCGGGACGAGTGGCCGAGGCGGCCGCTGCTGTCGCTGCCGTGCCGACGACATTCTCCTACGTCACGCTGCAATCAGCAGCAGTGCAGCCGAATGGCGTGTATTCGATCATCAACAGCCTTCGGTACATCACCGTCTCCGATCGTGAAGGGGGAGTAGGACTCGACTTCCGCACCGCTCAAGATCCACGCGTGCCGACAGTGCCGGTGGGACGGGGCGTCGATGGAACCACAGATGTCTACGGGTTCGCGTCGTATAGCAGCCTCGCATCTCCCATCGTGCTGGCGGGCGGGATCGAAGCGCGGTTGATCGAGGCCGAGGCAGCACTGCGTGCCGGTGACGCGAGCGGGTCGCTCGCGATGCTCAACGCATTGCGCGCCACGAAACCGGGCCTTGCTCCACTCATTCTGGAACCGACGACGTCGGGTCGCATTGATCAGCTCTTTCGCGAGCGAGCGTTCTGGATGTTTGCGACCGGCCATCGGCATGGCGACATGCGCCGTCTCGTGCGTCAGTATGGCCGCGCCATGGAGACGGTCTTTCCATCGGGCCCGTATAAGGGCGGTCAGATGTACGGTACCGAGGTGACGTTCACTCCAGATGCCCAGCAACTCGCCAATCCGAGCTACACGGGGTGCGCGAGTCGAGCACCATAGCGCGATCGAAATCACCCGGCGTTCGAACGCCCGTCACCAACATCAATACGTGCAGAGACATTCCCTCGAGAGGGCGCCCGCTTGCGTTCTCTGGTTGATGTTGCTCGCGGCGAGCGCCGCGCGTGCGCAGATGTCGAAGCCGCTTCCCATCGACGTCGCACTCGATCAACCCGGCTTCCCACTCCACATGCCGATCGCGATGTCGCCGAACGGCAGGTGGGTCGCGTACACACTCCAGCATCCCAAGCGAACGCACGCTCCGCACGCGGCCCAGGGCTACACGAGCTCCGGAGTAACTGTCGCCGTCGCGTCCTGCCAGCTCTGGCTCACGGATACTCGCTCGGGCCGAACGATCTCCGTTAGCGACGAAGGCGCCACGAGTTGGGGGCCGTCGTGGTCGCCTAATGGCAAGTGGCTCGCGTACTACTCCGACGCTGACGGCATGGCGCGACTATGGATTCGCGAGACGGCCACCGGCCGTTCACACCGAGTGTCGGACGCGATCGCTCGGCCCATCATGACGCTTCAGGTGCCGCGCTGGACGCCGGACAGCAAGCGCATCGTGACGCGAATCGTCCCCTATGGCTCGCCGTTGCCCGAGGTGGCCGTTCGCCCGGAAACTGCTGAACATGACACGCTGCCAACCGTAACGGTCTGGCATGTAGACCCAGCCCGACCGTACGGAGGGGGGCAGCACATCGATGTAGGCGCGGGTGGCATCGACGGGTGGATGTTGGCAGATCTCGCTGTGATCGACGTCGCGACCGGCACGGTCACGACGCTCGCGAGCAGGTACTCGCCGAGTGACTACTGGGTCGCATCGGACGGTCGATTCATTGCCTTTACGTCGTATCAGCCCGTGGCGATGGGCAGTGGACCAACGAACGTATTCGCCCTAATCGTCGTGCCTCTCGACTCATCACCGTCGTCACGCGCACGGACAATCGTCTCGGGAGTCGCCATTGCGGACTACGGCCGGAGCGTGGTCTGGTCTCCCAATGGCGCCGAGCTCCTGTATTCGCTCACTGACAGCACGGGATACGAGCGGTACTTCATTGCTCGGCCGGGAAACTGGCGTCCGCAGCAGATCGCGATAAAAGGGAACCCGGCGTTCGATCCCGAGCGGCCCTCCGGTCTTGGCCGAACACTCTGGTGGAATACGACGGGACGCGAATTCTTTGTGATGGGATCGCGTCGGGTTGTTGCGGTCTCTGCCGAGGATGGTGCGGTGCGAGGCGTCGTGCAGGCACCATCTGGCTATCAGACGTTGATGCTCGCCGGCGGTCGGACGCGAGCGACCGCGCTCACCAGCGGAGCCCGTTCGGTCATCGCCGTTGTGCTGAACGACTCGACCAAGCGTTCGGGCTTCGCTCGCATCGATCTGGACAGAGGAACCTGGACGCTCCTGCGCGAGGGCGATCGCTACTTCGGCACTCGCGCGTTCATCGCGATGGATGCATCTGACGACGGAAGGGTTGTATTCGGCGCCGAAGAGGCGCGGCGCCCGCCGGATCTCTGGACCGTCGCGGGCGATTTCACGGTGCAGCGCCGGATCACGCACACCGCGCCAGCGCTGCGGCGCTACGCCCTTGGTGCGACGCAGCTCGTCGAGTGGAAGACGGCTGGAGGAGAACTGAGGCGCGGCACCCTGTTGCTCCCGAGCAACTACGTACCTAGCCGACGCTATCCGCTCGTTGTGTATCCGTATCCGTCCGAGCAACGCTCGGACTACCTCAATCGATTCGGCGTCATGGGACTTGGGACGTCGAACATGCAATTGCTCGCCACACGAGGGATTGCGGTGCTTGCGCCCGACGTCCCGCCGATCCGGCTCACCGATCAGATGCGCGAACTCGCGGACGTGATTCTGCCTGGGGTCGATCGCATGATCGCGCTCGGAATCGCCGACTCGAGTCGGATCGGCGTGATGGGACATAGCTGGGGCGGTTACACGGTGCTTGCGTTGCTGGTTCAGACGACGCGCTTCCGTGCGGCAGTGATGCGCGGTGGCCTCGGTGACCTGCTCGCCCAGTATGGCGTCGTGGAACCATCAGGGTGGGCGCGGGGGCTGATGCTCAGCGATTCATGGATGGGCGGGAGCGTGTGGGAGCAGCGTGAGCGGTTCATCGAGAACTCTCCCATCTACTATTTCGATCGCATCCGCACGCCACTTCTTATGATTCACGGCGAAGCAGAGACGACCGTGCCGATCTTTCTCGCGGATCAAGTATTCGCGGGACTGCAACGTCTCGGGAAGGACGTTGAGTATGCCCGCTACGCCGGTGAGAATCACGCCGAGCACGTGTGGCGTTACGTGGACCAAAGCGACTACCTCGCACGGATGCTTCGGTGGTTCGAGTTCCATCTCCAATCCCACCAGCCATGAACCGTCGCGTAGTCCTTCTTCTCGGCGCCACGACATGCGTCGTGTTCCGAGCCTCGGGTCAGAAGTTGACGCCGCTCCCGATCGAGCTGGCCCTCGAGCAGCCGGTGTTTCCCTCTCGTATGCCCCTCGCCCTTTCGCCCGATGGGACGTGGGTCGCGTATACACTGGCGTATCCCGCGCACCGCGGCCGCTCAGATCCGTTGAGCGGGTACCACCGCAACGGCGTGTCGGCGAGCGTGGAGACTTGCAGGGTATGGCTCACGGAAGTTCGAACCGGACGCACGATTCCGGTCGGAGAAGAGACCGCGACAACGTGGGCGCCGGCGTGGTCTCCGGATGGCAAATGGCTTGCATACTATTCCGACGAGGATGGTGCGGCACGCTTATGGACGCGCGAGGGGGCTACAGGGCAGAGCAGGCGCGTGTCCAACGCCATCACGCGCTCGTTCACCACGTCGCAGGTACCCCGATGGACGCCGGATAGTCGACGAATCGTAACACGTATTATTCCATACGGGTCCGAACTCCCTGAAGCTCGAGCCGCATCGCGGGCGCATGCCGCGGGACGGACACTACTCGCCGATACGGCGACCTCCGTGACGGTGTGGCACGTCGATTCATCTCGACTCTATGGTGGAGGGCAATCGCTGCAGGTTGGCACCGGTGGCTTAAGCGGTAAGATGCTTGCCGATCTCGCAGTCATCGATGTGGCAACTGGTGCGGTGACGACGCTGGCTCACGGCCTCACGCCGTTGGACTACTGGGTCGCGCCTAACGGCCGCTTCCTGGCATTTTCAACGTACCGTCCGATGGAGATGACGAGCGAACCAACCGGCATGTTCGCACTGTTCGTCGTGCCGTTGTCTGTCACGCATTCGCAAGGTCCTCGAACGCTCGAGTCGAACGCTGCGATCGCTGACTACGGCAGGAGCGTGGCATGGGCCCCAGATGGAGCCACGTTGCTCTATTCGGCCACCGATAGCGCTGGGCGCGAGCGGTACTATGCAGCGCGATCTGGGGAGTGGCGTTCCAAGCGGATCATGCCGACAGGCTCCTTCACGCTCGAGAACGAAAAGCGGCCGAGCACCGGTCGGTCTTTGTGGTGGCGCGAGAAAGGAAGCGCGTTTCTGACCATGAGCTCACACGGCGTGGCGGTTGTTTCGGCAGATGGTCGCGTTCACGCCTCGATGCGTGCACCGTCTGGATACCAGCTCGTGACGCTGGTTGCCGGTGCGACACAGGGAATGGCGTGGACAGAAGACGGCAACTCCGTCATCGCCGTCGTTCTGAACGACTCCACGAAACGGACTGGCTTTGCGAGAATCGACTTCGATCGACATGAATGGCGTCTTGTTCGCGAGGATGATCGCAGTATGGGAACGCGGCAATTTGTCCCGCTCGACATCTCGAGAGACGGCACAATGGTGCTAGTCAGCGAGGATGCGCAGCACCCACCCGACGTTTGGACCACGTCCGACTTCTCGACCCTGCGGAGATTGACCAACGCAACGCCACTCATACACGAGCACAGGCTCGGCAGCACACGACTCATTGAATGGAAGACGACATCCGGTGCGCCGCGACATGGTTCGCTGCTCCTCCCGAGCGATTACAAGCAGGGCACGAGATACCCGCTTGTCGTCTATCCATACCCACTGAGTTATCGATCAGAGGGTCTCAACGTGTTCGGCGTTACGGGCAGCGGAGTTGAGAACATGCAATTATTGGCAACGCGAGGATTCGCAGTGCTCGCGCCAGACGCCCCCCCGATCCAACTCAGTGATCAGCTGCGGGAGCTCGCGGGCGTCATCATGCCCGGAGTCGACCGCGTCATAGAGCTAGGAATCGCCGACTCCAATCGAGTTGGCGTGATGGGCCATAGTTGGGGCGGTTATTCGGTGCTCGCGCTACTTGTGCAGACTCAACGATTCCGTGCTGGATTGATGCGTGGCGGATTCGGAGATCGGCTCGCCAGTTACGGCACGGTAGAGCCGTCTGGATGGGCGCGCGGTGCTCTCGTGAGCGATTGGGAGATGGGCGGAACGGTCTGGGAGCAGCGCGACCGTTTCATTCAGAACTCCCCAATCTACTTCTTCGATCGCATACGCACGCCGCTCCTTATCGTGCACGGCGAGGCTGAAACCACGGTGCCGATCTTCCTTGCTGACCAGGTGTTCGCGGGCCTGCAGCGCCTTGGCAAGGACGTGGAGTATGCCAGATACAGGGGGGAGAATCACGGCGAATCGGAGTGGAGCTACGCGAACCAGAGAGACTACGTCGCGCGAATGATTCGATGGTTCGAAACTCGCCTTGGAATCGACGCTGTTCCTCCGAAGTCTGAAGAGAAACGCTGAGAACCTGCGGAGAGCGTCGCGGCCCCGCAATGGCGAGTGGGAATCCTTCTCCCACTCGCCGCTGTGCGGCTAGAGACCGAAGCCTACGGCGCCAACGGGCCTTGCCTGCAACGCCACCGACTCTCCGGGGTCGCCCATTCCCTCTATCGCCGCCTTCGTGATCTCCACGACGCTTCCTTTCGCCGTGAGCTTTGGTGCTGCGTAGTTCTTCTGCATGATCTTATCCTCGGTTGATGGTACGGGATGCCGCCGGGGATCGGCGGCGCGATGACCTGGCCGGTGGGGCGCCGTTTCGTGCCAGTGCTCAGAGGTTGAAGCCAACGGAACCCGGCGTGAACCCCTGTTGTCCGACGTTCGGATCGCCGCCACCGGTGCTGGTGGCGTTCGTCGCGTGAATCACATCGCCCTTCGCAACGAGCTTCGGTGCTGCATAGGTCTTGGACATGGTCGTTCTCCTGGACTTTCGTCCGGTCAGAATCCAATTGCTGGAAGACTTCACTTCGCCTTACCTGACCTACCGTCCTGCGAACAATTCGCCGCCCACCGGCCAGATCGCAGTTGAAGCCAGAGCTCTGTCTCGAGAGTTCCACCGATGCGCGACGAGGACCCCGTCTTGCTACCACGCCCGTCACGTGCTGCACATACCGCATCGCGCAATCGCTTCGGATCGATACAACCGAGCTGGCCGAGGATCGGATCCTCGAGCAGCCGGTCGATGTACTGCTGCTCGTGCGTCAACGACCACACGTCGAAGCCGTCTGCTTCGCCTTTCCCGATGCGGGTTCGCACGAACTCCGGCAGAATCCCTCGCATCGACTCTCGAAGAATCCATTTTCGCTGCTGCGGCCGCACGACCAGCTCCGGAGGCAGCCGCAACGAGAGCTCCACGAGCGGCCGATGCAGATACGGGTGCCGCACATCCAACGCGTCCTCGTGCGGCCCGTCGATCAGCGTCGAGGGAATGGCCGCGATCAGTGCCGCCTGCGCCTGCTCGTACTTGTGCCCAAGGCGTCCGCCATACACCTGATCGTGCGCGGTGCGGGAGACAATGTCGAACCGCTTGGTGGCTTCCGACGTCAACCACGGTGGCACGTCTCCCTCGCCGCCACGGGTGAGCGCGCGGCGCAGACCAGCCGGCAACAGCGGAAGCAGTGCGTTGCGATAAGCCAGCTCCCAGAACGACACCCTGCCCATAGCCGCTCGGTGCGCCATCTCCGCGAGCGCATGCCCCAACCGACCCGACACCACCCAGTCCGCAAAGAAGAACATCGTGCCCAACGCGAGGTTGTCGCCTCCAAGCCCGGTGAACAACACTCGACCTCCCGCCCTCTCGATGACGCGGGCCGCCTCGCAATCACGCGCGGCCGCCGGAAAGGATCGATTCGGTTGATCGAGTAGCGGTGGATCGATCAGCGCGTCGCCGCGGCTCACGCGATGCGGCACAAGCTCGTTGCGCACGTGCCAGTGCTGCACCACCGCATCCGAGTATTCCTTCTCGTCGGCGCCGGTCCCAAGCGAGTCGGTGAACGTCACGGTGCCGCCGAGTCCGTGCGTCGTGTCGCCGCGCGCAGCGAGCCATTGTGAGAGGCTGACCACCGACGACGAATCGAGACCGCCGGACAGGTGCGACCACGTCCGCCCGTCGGTCGTAAGACGCTGGCGCACGGCGTCCATCAGCATCGTGCGAAACGCGTCCACGCTGTCGCCCTGCGAAAGTGCTACATGGTCGCGTGCCTGCGCCTCTTCCGCAGACCAATAGCTCGACAAGAGCGGGGTACCGTTTCGTACGCGCAGGGCAGTCGCCGCGGGCAGCGCTCGAACGTTCGCGTACACCGTTCGCTCCGGATCGGGAGCGCAGTACGAAACGCGCTCCGCGAGGTACTGCACGTCATACGAATCTCCCGCTGCAAGCGGAGACGCATGAGAGCAGAAGGTGATCAGTCCGTTGCGTGGCCCAGCGTAGTAGAGCTTTCGAACGCCGAACGTGTCCCGCGCGGCGAGGAGACACCCTGACGTCGGATCCCAGACGACGAACGAGAAGTCGCC
>WNFI01673117.1_pt2 | contig 13382 bp, 13 predicted proteins | sample 5400471 | NCBI WGS metagenome assembly WNFI01 (sample SAMN13153348, study PRJNA577476) | soil metagenome | isolation source: 100 cm saprolite on Douglas fir-dominated hillslope | place: USA:California | collected 2013-09-17 | reverse complement strand
ATGTTGGACCGCATCAACAAGCTGCGGAGACGCGACGGTTTCGAAGGCGTGTCCGAGGACATTCGACTCCTCGAGTATGCACAGCAACTCGGCGTTGGGTCCAATGACATCAATCACGTTCGTTGGCTTAAACTTTCGGACGACGGTTCGCTCAATACGCGTTGATTGCACGGAAATCGCCAATTGCGAAAAGATCCCGTGTTCCGTTAACGGAGGTCCGACTAAATCGATGACTGGGGTCTCGCGTGATCAACTGACCTCGAAGAGACTTTGTTTTTGTAAAAATCCCTCTTGCCACTCGGCCTCGGGCCGCTGAAAAACTTTGCCATGTCTTCCGATGCCTATCTTCCGGTTTTGATCCAGATCATCCTCGCCGCCGGGCTGGCGGGTGGGATTGTCGGCGTCAGCCATCTGCTGGGTCAACGCGCAAAGCAGCACAGCAAGATCAAGAATGAGGCATATGAGTGCGGTATTCCCACCGAGGGCAGCATCATTCACACGCGTTTTTCGGTGAAGTTCTATGTCACCGCGATGCTCTTCATCCTCTTCGATATCGAAGTCGTGTTCCTGATTCCCTGGGTATTCATTTACCGGGAATTTTTGGCCAATCACCTTCCGATACTTGGCCCTATTCTCTTTTTCCTCGGTGTTCTTGTTCTTGGGCTGGTTTACGAGATGAAGAAAGGCGCGCTGGATTGGGAAAAATAATTTTCACGGTGCTCGGTGCCGGATGTTGAACGATCATGCGCCTCGATAAACTTCTTTCCGGCGGCCGCGTGGTCGATTTGAAAAGCGCGGACCTCAAGGGAGCGCTTAAGGAGTTGTTACAAGTCTCGGTTGCAAAGTTCGAAGACCTAAAACGAGGATATCAAGCTCGTGTTCATGCTGATCGCCGGTGAGAAGGCCCGCAATTATTTGCAGGTCCTGGCGTCGATCGCCCGAATCGTGAAGGACAAAGAGTTCGTCGATACTCTCATCCAGGCGCCTGACGAGCAAAGTTTTTACCAGCGCGTGCTCGCCGGTTTCGGCGGTGAAGCGGCGAAGCCTGCTCCTGTGCGCGAAAATCGCGTCAACCGCGTGCTGCTGCGAGAGGCGGAAAAAATTGCGCGTGGCGGTGGTTGCACCGGTATCATGGTGTTCGGTGACACATTTGTTGGCGGCCTCGCGGCGGCGAAGTGGTTTCCGAAACTGAAGACGATTTTCGTTACGCGGAATCTAGCGGAATCGGCGGAAGACGAAAAGCGGTTCGCCGAGATTATTCAGGTGCGGTCATATTCCAACCAGCGGCTGGCTCAGCTGCGCAGCGCCATGTTGGTTGGCCTCACGCGTGGCATCATTCACTTCAGCGATCGCATTTGCTGCGTCGGCGGCATCGCAGGCAGCAATCAGTTCGACACGCTTGTGGTGGTTGATGTGGAGCGAGAATTTCAGACTTTGCTGTCGGGGCACGCCGACCTCTTGCCGCCCGACGTGAAGCCGGAGGTGCTCGAACGCGTGATCGCCGTCGCCACCGAACTGGCGGTGGAGGGCCGTGAAGGCCGTCCTGTCGGCTGTCTCTTTGTGATCGGCGATACGAATAAGGTCGAAAAAGTGACCAAGCCTCTCGTGCTTAATCCGTTCTACGGGTATAAAGAGGAGGATCGAAATATCCTCAATCCGTTCATGGATGAAACGGTCAAAGAGTTTTCATCGATCGATGGAGCGTTTGTGATCCGTGGCGATGGTGTCGTGCTTTCTGCGGGTAGTCTCATTCAGGCCGCCGACTACGAGCACTCGTTGCCCAGTGGCTTGGGCTCTCGTCATGCTGCTGCAGCGGCCATCTCGGTCGCAGCTCAGTGCATCGCCATTGTCGTGTCATCAAGCACCGGCCAAGTAACACTTTTCCGTCGCGGGGTGATGTTGCCGCTGACGGAGAAGAAGATGAGCGGGTAGGGTAATTTATGATTTATTATGGACGATTTTCGAGTCGTTCAATTCATTACTCATAAGGGATTTATGTACGCGTAGAGCGAGTGATTTTCCTTCCAATCATAAATCATCCATCCTCCCTTATAAATAAACTTGCTTGCTCTGCGGGCCGCGAAGCTTTCTTTTAACCCTTCAACCATTTCCATCCCATGCAAGAACTTGTTACATTAGAGTGCACCGAAGCCCGTAAGGAAGGGAAACCTGTTTCCCGCTATCTCACGACGCGCAATAAGAAGACCATCACCGAGCGCATCGAGAAGAAGAAGTACAATCCCCATCTCCGGCGCCACACGCCGGGCCTTGAGTGCCACCGCTGCGGCTCGGTCCGCTTTGCTGCTGGATAGCGGCACGACGATGGGCGCGCCAACTGTCGCGGTGCTTGCGAATCCAGTCGAGCAAAGCGCGTTCGAACCCGATGTCATACCCAAGCCGTTCGGACTCGAGCCATTTGTGCTTTAGGATTTCCTCACGCTCAGCCAGGAATTCTTGATAGAGCGAGGATTGCTTGACGAAGTCACGAGAGGCTTCGGGCTCTTTAGGAGGGATGGACATGGAGACCACGATCACGTCGAATTAAAGTTCTACTGCGGTTGCCAGCTGTCGGCTGCGGCGAAAGCAGCTGTTAAAGTCGATTCGGTTGCGCTGGCGAAAACCTGGCAAAACAGAGCTCTGATGGACAACTACCGGTATTAATCGGGACGTTGGACACTCAGTTAAGTTCAGAGTCATCTTCACGTTTGCGTCGTAGGTAGGCTCGGCAGCGTTAATTTTATGTAAATCGACGGAAGAATTTAGGACAGGGCAACACTATTGACGGTTACGATCCAGTCTCGGCTCTTACCGAAACACAAATGCGTGCCGTTTGTGTTAAAACCATACCAGCATGTTAGGCTTCAGCCCGCCTCTGTCAAACGACGGTGCACGCTATTAAATTTATGGTTGCGGCGGCGGCGCTTTACCTTCAGCGAGCGCTCCGGCTGAGCCGTGCTAACAGCGTTTCGGCCATCTCACGAAATACCCCGGCCGGCCGGCTTTCAGGCCGGCTGACCACGATCGGCTCGCCGCGGTCGCCGCCTTCACGAATCTCGGCGAAAAGAGGGATTTGGCCCAGCAGATCGGTATCGAGAGACTCAGCCGTTTTTTGGCCGCCGCCCTCGCCAAACAGCGTATTCCGATGGCCCGTGGAATCCTCGAACCAGCTCATGTTTTCAGCGATTCCGAGTAAGGGAACATTCACTTTCTTAAACATAAGTCCGCCTTTGCGCGCCACCTGCGTTGCGGCGATTTGCGGTGTGGTCACGATGACTGCACCATCGAGCGGAATCGTTTGCACCAATGAAAGTTGAGCGTCGCCGGTGCCGGGGGGGAGATCGATAATGAGAATATCCAACTCGCCCCATCTCACGTTTTGGACGAACTGCTGAATAGTTTTCATGATCATCGGTCCGCGCCAAACGACCGGTGTGTTATCGTCGACCAGAAATCCCATGGACATGACTTTGACGCCGTGTCGCTCGAGAGGAATTAGGAAATCATCCTGCACTTCCGGCCGACCATGAATGCCCATCATCAGCGGCACCGAAGGTCCATAAATATCGCAATCCATCAGGCCCACGCGTCCAACTCTTCCTTGGGCCGAAAGAACCTGTGCAAGCGCGCACGCCAGATTGACTGCGAACGTCGATTTGCCGACGCCACCTTTTCCTGAGGCAACCGCGACCGCGTACTTGATTGTTTTAGGACCGGTGTTGTTGCCGGCAAGATTTCCTCCGCCCTGAGCCGCCGCCTTGGGTGCCGCCACGGACACGTCGATCACCGTTTCTTTCACACCATCGAGTGCGAGCACACATTTCTCCACTTCGTTTTTGAGATGAAGTGGAATTTTTGGGTCCGCCGTTGTGAGCGTCAGCGAGATTTTTGCCGTGCCATCGGCAAATGTCACCGAGCGCACCAGGCCGAAGGAAACAATATCGCGGCTAAAGCCCGGATATTTCACTTGTTTGAGGGCTTCTTTGATCTCGTCGGTAGTCACGTAAAAAGAAAATGTTCGAGCGCGGAGGTTTTTACTTGGTGCAGTGGCCTGCGAGAGTAAATAAGAAAGTCGTCTTGAACCGGCCGGACGCAACCGTGTCGGTGCTTTTTCCGAACTCTACATGAAAAAACTCCTCTTCGTTTTAATTACAGCTCTCGTCATCGTACCGCTTGGCCGCGCTCAGCGTAATATGGGTAGCGTCGACCTTGAAGGCGACAAGTCGGTCACCGCGGTCCATATCGCAGGCACGCCGGAACTCGTGGCACTCGCCACCCAGGCGTTCAAAGCCCACGGCGCTTACAGTGTGGTGGGTGGTAACCACGGTTACACGCTCACCTTCACTGAAGTCACTCCCACCCAAGTCCGGGTCGATATCGCAAAAGGCGCCAACAATGCGCCGATCGCCTCCGAGGTGGTGACCGGACGCACCACTCGCAATGCTCTATTCAAAGCGGCCGATGTCGCTGTGACGAAAACGAGCGGCCTGCGCGGATTTTTCGCGGGCCGTATCGCTTTCGTCAGCACCTTAAGCGGACACTCGGAAATTTATACCGCCGATCTCTTCGGCGGAGAGGCTTTGAGGATTACGAAGGACAATGCCGACATGCTCAGCCCGCGCTGGGCACCTGATGGGAGCAAGATTATCTACACCAGCTACTACAAATCGGGCTTCCCCGATATTTTCACCATCGATACATCGACCTATCAGCGTAACACCTTTGTGAGTTTCAAAGGCACCAATAGCGGCGCCCGCTACAGTCCAGACGGTCGCTTCGTCGCGATGGTGCTGAGTGGCGAAGGCAATCCCGAGGTCTACTTCAGCAACGCCGCCGGCAAAAACGTGCACCGGCTTACCACCAATCAGTCGGTTGAAGCTTCGCCCTGCTTCTCACCGGACGGTTCACAGTTGGTCTTTACCTCCGATCAGCTCGGCAAGCCGCAGCTCTTCACGATGCCGATCTCAGGCGGATCGATGCAACGACTGAACACCAACATCAGCAACTACTGCGCAGAACCCGATTGGTCGCGGGCCAACCCCAATAAAATCGTATTTACGGCGGGAGTGGGCTCGGGCTATCAGGTGGCGGTGTACGATCTCTCGACTCATTCGAGCAAGGTTGTGACGACGGGCAAAAGTTCGGGTGATGCGCAGGAACCAGTCTGGGTAGCCGACGGACGGCATGTCATTTATACCGCGTCAAGATCAGCCCCAGCAGCCTGGGTCAGTGCTCCCAAGCGAGCTACTTGGCTCCCTGAGTCTAGCCGGAGTCAATTTGCAAGACGACCGCGAGGCCGGTACTGCCCGCGTCTCGCGAATGTGCGGACAATTTGAAGTCCTCCGCTCGTCCTGCGATGACAGGCCTTCTCGTTTCTGCGATCGTTGAAGTTACGCAGAAAATAACCTTATAAGATTATAAAACGGCAAAAAATAACCCTATAAGGTTGGGCGGCCGACGCGACCACGAGACGGCATTTCACGAATGAGACGTGCGATCTGCTTGCCATGCCGTCGCAGGGACGCGACGGCCCTCCTTCAGGTCATTTCGCTGCTTGGCGCGTCTCTGAGCCTGAGCGTAAGCGGCTCAGTTAAAATTAAAAAACCTACTCGCGTAAGAGTAGGTTTAAAAAAGCTTACACGATTTTCTCCACTCAGGCCGCGCCGCCACCAGTCGAAGCTGGCGCAGCCTTAAACTGGCTGTTGAACGTGGCTCGGAGGTACTCGCGGTTCATCCGCGCGATAAAGTCGTGGCTGATGGTCTTCGGACACGCGGCGCTGCATTCGTATTGATTGGTGCAGTTACCGAACCCGGCTTCGTCCATCGTCTTGACCATGGAAATCACGCGCGTATCGCGCTCGGGTTGGCCTTGGGGCAATAGCGATAGTTGAGATACCTTCGCGGCGACGAAGAGCATCGCACTGGCGTTCTTGCATGCGGCCACGCAGGCGCCGCAGCCGATGCACGCAGCGGCGTCCATCGCCAAATCTGCATTGGGCTTTGAAACCGGTGTCGCATTCGCGTCTGCCGGCGAGCCGGTGCGCACGGAAATGAAACCGCCCGATTGCATGATCTTGTCGAATGCCGAACGATCTGTGACGAGGTCTTTAACGACGGGAAAAGGATGAGCGCGGAAGGGTTCAACGACGATCATATCGCCCTCCTTGAAACTGCGCATGTAGGTTTGGCAGGAAGCGACTCCGCGGTGCGGACCGTGCGGCTTGCCATTGATCACGAGAGAACAGGTTCCGCAAATACCTTCACGGCAATCGTGAGCGAATGCGATTGGCTCCTCGCCCTTCTCGGTCAGCTCGTCGTTCACGACGTCGAGCATTTCCAAGAACGACATGTTGGGGTTCAGATTCTTGGCCGAATAGTCGACAAACTTTCCGGGTTGATCGGCCCCGGATTGACGCCACACACGGATCGTAACGCTGAAGAGTTGGGTAGAATTTTCGGCGACCATAAGAAAGGAGGAATAGGGTGTGAAGAAGTCAGAAGTCTGGAGCCAGAAGGAGGCGGCTTAAATGGCTTACGATTGGTTTTATTCTTGCTCCTCTATTTTCGATTCTCGCTTCTTTGTTTTTAAATTATTTGTAGTTGCGGACCGACATTTTCACGAACTCGTAATTGAGCGGTTCCGTGTTGCGCATCGGCGTTTTGCCGTCGCCTTGATATTCCCAAGCGGCGACGTGAGAGAACTTCTCATCGTCACGTTTGCACTCGCCGTCCGGATACTGATATTCTTCACGGAAATGACCGCCGCAGCTCTCTTCGCGGGTAAGAGCATCCAGGCACATCAGTTCGCCTAGCTCAAGGAAGTCGGCCACGCGGCCGGCCTGTTCTAGCGATTGATTGAGGGTTCCTTCCGAACCAGGTACGTTGACGTTCGTCCAAAATTCTTCGCGCAACTTCGGTATTTCCTGCAGCGCTTTTTGCAGACCTTCTTTTGTGCGGGCCATGCCGCAGAATTCCCACATCAGTTTGCCGAGGCGCTTGTGAAAATGGCTGACCGGCTCCTTGCCTTTGATGGCGAGCAAACGCTGAGTCATCGCTTTGACATTCGCTTCTGCGGCTTTGAATTCAGGAGCATCAGGCGAGGGACGGGATCCCGGCTTTTGGGAGGCGAGATAGTCGCCCACGGTGTAGGGAATAACAAAATAGCCGTCGGCCAATCCCTGCATCAGCGCGGAGGCGCCGAGGCGGTTCGCGCCGTGATCGGAGAAGTTCGCCTCGCCCATAACGAAGAGACCTGGGAGGTTGCTCATCAAATTATAGTCCACCCAGAGGCCGCCCATCGTGTAGTGCACGGCGGGGTAGATGCGCATTGGTGTCTTGTAGGCGTTCTCGTTCGTGATCTCGTGGTAGATATCGAAGAGATTGCCGTAACGTTCACGGACACCCGCTTCTGTGAGGCGTCTGATGGCATCCGAGAAATCTAGATAGACACCCAAGCCACTTGTGCCGACGCCGCGACCTTCATCGCACACGCGTTTTGCGGCGCGAGAAGCAATGTCGCGTGGCGCAAGATTGCCGAAACTCGGGTACATGCGTTCGAGGTAGTAGTCGCGATCTTGCTCCGCGATCGACGCCGGGTCTTTTAGGCAGTCTTCCTTCTTCTTGGGAACCCAGATGCGTCCGTCATTGCGCAGCGACTCGGACATCAGGGTCAGTTTGGACTGGTAGTCCCCCGTGACTGGAATGCATGTCGGGTGAATTTGCGTGAAACACGGATTTGCGAAGCACGCACCGCGCTTGTAGGCGCGCCAGATCGCCGTGGTATTCGAACCGCGCGCGTAGGTCGAAAGATTGAAAACATTGCCGTATCCGCCTGTCGCGAGAATCACCGCGTCACCGGCATGGCGGGAGATTGCTCCCGTTGTAAGATCACGCGTGATGATGCCTTTGGCTTGTCCATCTACGACCACCAGATCGAGCATCTCGGTATTGGAGAATAGCTCCACGCCGCCGGCTCCGACCATCCGCGAGAGAGCGGAGTAAGCGCCGAGCAACAGCTGCTGACCGGTTTGTCCGCGTGCGTAGAAGGTGCGGGAAACTTGAGCGCCACCGAACGAGCGATTGGCCAACAGACCGCTGTACTCGCGTGCGAAGGGCACGCCCTGTGCGACGCATTGGTCGATGATGTTGACCGAGACTTCGGCAAGACGATGGACGTTGGCTTCACGCGACCGATAATCGCCGCCCTTGATCGTATCGTAGAAAAGCCGGTAAACGCTATCGCCGTCGTTCTGATAATTCTTTGCTGCGTTGATGCCGCCTTGCGCCGCGATCGAATGAGCGCGACGAGGGCTGTCGTGAAAGACAAAACTTTTCACTTTGTAGCCGAGCTCCGCCAGCGTGGCGGCAGCGGATGCTCCAGCGAGACCGGCGCCGACTACAATCACCTCGTATTTGCGCTTGTTCGCCGGATTGACGAGTTTGATCTCCGTCTTGTGTTTGCGCCACTTTTCAGGGAGCGGGCCGGAGGGTATTTTGGAATCGAGTTTGGCCATGGCTGGTGCGGAAAAAAGTGATTATCGTTGCGCGACAGCTTGGGAGGCCAACTGGGCCGCTTCTGGTCGCAGCTTAATATAGCCCGCGAGGATCGAAACTGGGATCAACAGATTGCCGATAAAGTAAGCGACGCAGAAAATCGTGACGAGTTTCCGTAGTCCAGTGGACCACGATCCGTTGCGCAGGCCGAGCGTCTGGAAAAGGCTGTCTAAACCGTGTTGTAGATGGAAGCTCAGCAAGCCTACAGCGACGATGTAGAAGATCGAGATGGGTACGTTCTGAAAACCAAAAATCATCATGCTGTGTACGTCTGGAACTTTCGTCCCAGCTTTCACGGCGGACAATCCGAGGACGTGATAGTCAGACGTCAGGATATAAGGCGGCAGGTTGTCCTTGAAGTGCTTTTTCTCCACCGCGCCAAACGTGAACTGAGCGAGGTGATAAAGGATAAAGACGAGTACGATGTAGCCCGTCCAGCGGACGAAGCGGGACGAGAGACTCGCTGCAATCCACGTCTTGACGCCATAGGGTTCGCTACCGCGAGCGCGACGGTTCTCGATCGTGAGAACAGTGGCCGCCCAGATATGGATCACTACGCTGATCAAAAGGATGATGCGCGCGGTCCAAAGCGCGGGCCCGAGCTCACGGAGGACGTGCGCGTAGCCGTTGATCTTATCGGGATCGGAGAAAATCTGTAGATTTCCAACCAAATGACCGATGATAAATCCGGTGAGGATGACACCGGTAACAGCCATCAAGATTTTACGGCCGATGGAGGAAGAGAAGAGCGCAGTTAGGAGTTTCATCGCGCGATTTTTGGGATATCCGCAAATGATGCCGGTAACACCCTCAATGTAAAGGGCATGGACCGCCGCACCAAACTCTCGGCAGTTTTATTAGCCTCCCTAACTTTTTAGAGAAGCACACATTTAGTCCGAATCGAAGCGATTCGTCGCGATCTTACTTCGCGAGCGGCTTGAGCAGAGAGAATTTTCCGCTCGATCCCGGTTGGATAAATCGACGGCGGAATGCATTCACACGAGTGCCGTCGCCCAAAAGCGAAGCGAGCGCGGAGGCGACCTGTTCCGGCGCTTCATGATCGGCGACGTACTGAAAGTCCCAGCGATTTTCCGATGTCTGAACCAGAGTGTAGTGCCAGCAGGAGAAACCGGCGGGCAATGCGGCGTCGATTTCGAAGGACGAAACGAGCGAACCGTCGCGACGGAAATAAAGATCGCGTTCGCGGCCTAGCAAGCGGAAGCCCGTGGCTGTGCGGCGCACGATATCGCCCGCGTTATAACGCAGCAGCGGCATCGCTTCCCGATCGCGCGTGGTCACAAAAATCTGAAATACGTCAGACTGGTTTTCGCGCCACGAACCAAGTTCAATGAAGGCGTTCGAATCAATCACCTGCATTGAGTCTTTGAACGCTTCGCCGACGAACAAGTAGCCTGCTTCCGTCGATCCATAGAGATCGACCTGATGGACAGGAAAAGATTCCGCGATCCGACGACTGTGTTGAAGGCTCGCTTTGCCGTAGGTGAGGATTACGACTTTGAGGCTAGGCAGAGTGACTTTGCGCTTTTTAACTGCGCGAGCGAGCAGCGAGAGATAAACCGGCTCACCCTCAAGCACCTCAGGTTTCACAGCCTGGAGTTCGACCACGATGCGATCCCATTCCGACTCGGGGAAAACGAAAGGATCGCTGGTGAGATTGAGATAAATAGTGCCGTTAACGAACCGCTGCGGGAATGGTTGATCTTGCGTGGGACACAGGTTGCTTGAGCAACCGACGGGCGCGAGAATCGCCTTGCGGTACAATTGGCCTACAAACGGAGCAAGCAGCGACGAGGAGCGGTAGGCACGTTCGGTCTGTGCGTCCCACCAGCCGTTCTCCATGATCACCGTCATCGGTTGCGCCGTGGAACCCGACGTGTGCTCGTACTCGTATTCGCGACGCTGAATGGCGCGGTCGATCTCGGCATAGTCCTCGAAAAATTCCGACGGACCCCGCTCGAGAATCTCTTTTTTTGTCAGAACTGGAATTTCGCTATAACACGACCATTGCAGCGGGTCCGCATGAAGAGGGAAGCGCTTCGTGTAGAGCGGACTGCGCTGATAAATGCTACGGATCTCCGACTCCAGGGGCGCGGGCAAATAACTGTCTCGTGATGAGCCAAGCGTAGCGGGTTGATTTGCAAAGGTAGGAGCGGACATGTTTCTAAGTGAAAGTGATTGGCTGACTTATGAGACGGCGGGGAGTTCGTCGGGTTTCAAAAGCAACGAAGAGGTAAGGGTGCGTAGCCGTATTGTCAAACGGGTCGCTCTTTGAGACGACTCCAATGAGGCACAAAAAAAAGTAAAGCATCAAGAACCATGGCATGCGTGATCTGGCCTTGCTGCACCATGGCATAAACCTCATCGACCGGAGCGATTAAAACTTCAAGTTCTTCATCCGTATCCCACTCGAGCTCATGGGTCCGCTTCGCATTTTCGACCAGCACAAGATGGCACGTGTTGTTTTGAATCGCCGGATTCGGATGCACGCGGCCGATAATGCGCGCATTTTCGCCTGAAAAGCCGGCTTCTTCACGCAATTCGCGAAGGCCTGCCTCAACAGGGTCTTCACCTAAATCGATGACCCCGCCGGGGATTTCGAGGGAGAATGTATCGATTCCGTAACGGAATTGGCGGACGAGGACAATTTGTCGATCAACGGTGACGGCGAGGACGTTTACCCAATCCGAGGTTTCGATGGTGAAGAAAGTGCGCTCGGTGCCGCGCTTTGGATGCCGGTAGCGGGGACTATGGACGTCGAAGATTCGGCACGAAGCGTGGATGGTGTCGCCGGTTTTTTCCCAGCGAGAAGGCGGGTGTGAGAGGGATTCCATGAGCTTTTATTTTGGGCAAAAAAAAGCCTCCCAGGCGCGAGCCGAGGAGGCAAAAGAAGGAATGGAGAAGTTTACTTTTTGGCGGGCAGTTTGATCTTATCGCCAACCTTCAACTTGGACCAATTAAGGCCCGGGTTGACGGACTGGAGTTCGCCAATCGGGAAGCCTGTGGCCTTTGAAATCTTGGTGCCGGTATCGCCTGCTTTAACGACGTACTCATCGGTGCCGGCTACGACGGGTTCAGCACTGCCGCCCTTGGCGCCCTTGGCTCCAGCGGGTTTGGCGGCTTTGGGTTCGTTCATCTTGGTGAGCTCGGTGTTGATCTTGCCGAGTTCGCCACCGACTTGAGTGAAAGCATCTTGGGTCTGACGGGCCAGGCTTTGGGTATCCTTGGTGGCTTTCTCGCTGGCAGTCACTGCGTTACGGACATCGGTCTCGATGGTATCGATCTTCGCGATCGCGGTATCGTGGGTGGTCAAAGTCTTCTTGACGCTGGAAACTTGCACGATCGCAACGATCGCGGCCAGCAGACCGACGGCACCAATAAGAACGCCGGCAACCGGCAAATAAGAGGGATTACTTTCGCGAGAAATTGTGTCCATGTTTGTAGTGTGAAAGTGGTGATGTAGGGCGAATTACGTAGCGTGGCAAGCAGATTGGTGGGGAATTTTTACCAATCAAATTGCTGCGGTTTCCGTTGACAGAAGCGATCTGAATTCGTCCGATGACCTTTCGACTTCGGGGTGTAGCTTAGCCTGGTAGAGCGCCTGCTTTGGGAGCAGGAGGTCGAGAGTTCGAATCTCTCCGCCCCGACCATTTCCCATCCAATCATCTGTGATGGATGATTTGTGATTTTATGATTGGCGCAGTTCGTTGAAAACGACCTTGGCGCGAAGGAATCAAATCATGGGAGCGCAGACCGCTGGCCTGCCGTATTGAAGAAGATGCAGGCCAGCGGCCTGCGCTCCCAAATTCCTCTTTCGTGGTCGTTGCAGTTCCACTGAACTTGGTGACATTTTCGTGCCTGTTTCGGTCAATTTTCTTTCGAAAATGCTCACATCCCAGACGCACTAGTCACGGCAAAATTAATCGGACATAACTTGAATTTATGGCCGATTTTCAAGTTATGTCCGTTCGAATAAGGGCGGTACAGGATCCCTATTTGACAGCAACAATCCGTGACTTGGCAGAATTGGATGGCCGGATCCCGTCGCCGGGACGCGACCGCCCACCTAGGTGCCCGGCGCGCCGAAAATTCAAGCGGTGAGTTTCGATCCAGGTACGTCTACTTCGCGAATGCCGGATCCAGCTCCAGCCGGAAGTACTCGCGCGCATTGGTGAAGCAAATTTCCTTCACCATTTTGCCGATCAGTTCCCGGTCGTTGGGCAGAAGGCCCTTTTCCAAGTCCGACCCGAGCATGTTGCAGAGCACGCGGCGGAAGTATTCGTGGCGGGTGTACGAGAGGAAGCTACGGGAGTCGGTCAGCATGCCGACAAAGCGTCGGAGCAGGCCGATGTTTGAAAGCGCGTTGATCTGCCACTCCATCGCTTCCTTTTGATCAAGAAACCACCACCCGCTGCCGAATTGAATCTTGCCGGCGACCGTGCCGTCTTGGAAATTTCCAGCCATCGTCGCCATGGCGTAATTATCCGCCGGGTTGAGATTGTAGATGATCGTACGCGGCAATTCTCCCGTGTTATCCAAAGTATCGAGGTACCGGGAAAGCGCGCGCGCTTGCGGGAAATCGCCGATCGAATCAAAACCCGTGTCCGGTCCGAGATTGCGGAGCAGGCGGGAGTTATTGTTGCGCAGCGCTCCCAGATGGAGCTGTTTCGTCCAACCCTTGGCCGCGTCCCAGCGTCCGAATTCGAACATGAGGTACGAAGCGTACCGCACGTAATCTTCCTGCGAAACCGTGCCTCCGGCCCGGGCTATTTTAAACACCGCGGTGGCTTGCGCATGGGTGCACGCTTCGGCAA
>WNFI01121013.1_pt1 | contig 13382 bp, 11 predicted proteins | sample 5400471 | NCBI WGS metagenome assembly WNFI01 (sample SAMN13153348, study PRJNA577476) | soil metagenome | isolation source: 100 cm saprolite on Douglas fir-dominated hillslope | place: USA:California | collected 2013-09-17 | reverse complement strand
AGCCGCACGCCCAGCCGCAGGATCCGCGGAGACAGGTTGTCGGTCAGGAGGTGGAAGTTGGCCGCCGTGATGCTGCGCTGCCGGTTCAGCTCGGTGTTCGCATTGAACGCGTTGAACAGATCCGCAGTGACCGTGAACGTGGTGCGACCGCCGAAACGGACGTTCTTGGCCAGACGGAGGTCGAGGTCCCACAGGTCCTTCAGCCGCGAGTCGTCGACCGTGGGCGTGATCAGCACGCGCGAGTTGCCGTCCTGGCCCAGCGCCGCGTTCCGGAAGAGAGGATACGGCGTGCCCTGCTTTCCGAACAGGTTCGCCGCCGCCTCGACGCCCCACGGGAGCTGGTAGAGGGCGCTCGCGTTGACCGCCCACTTCGCGTTGAGGAACACGTCGCCGTTGCCGCTGCCCGCGCTGCGTGGCGCGACCTGGCCGCCGCTGACCAGCGCGTCCGTGTCGAGACGCGTGGGCTGGCCGGAGGCCACGCCGTTCCCCTGGAAGTCGGTCACATAGGGCGTGTTCTTGTAGAACTCCTGGTGGTTGTTCCAGGCCGCCGCGGCGCGGAACATCCACTTGTTGGCCAGCCGCTTGGTGGCCGAGAACTCGACCCCGTTGAAGGTCTGGTAGTAGTCCGGAGCGTTGGTCTCGAAGCGGCCGTTACCGCCCGCCGTCACCTTCGCCGGGTTGGGGACGAACGTGGGAACGCTGTACGCCGTCCCGTCCGGCAGCAAGCCCGTCAGCAGCGCGCCCGGCGTGTAGTCCGCGGGCGTCATGCCCACGCGGGGCGTCATCACGAACCGCGTGAACCGGCGGTAGGTGTAGGTGACGGATACCGCCAGGTTGGGGAACAGCTCGCGGTCGATGCCGAACACGCCTTCATTGGTGAGCGGGGCCTTGAGGCCGGGGTCGATGATGTTGGAAGAGGTGACGGCGGTCGGGGCGGCGGGGTTGAACCCTCCGCCCGTGGCCAGAGGCGTGGGCGTGATCGTCACCTCGCCCGGCTGCGCGAAATGGTCGCCGTTGAGGTCCACCCAGGGATACTCGGCAAAGCCCGTGTTGCCGCTGGGGTTCGAGTAGCCCACCGTCCCGGTGTCGAGCTGCGTGGCGTAGCGGGCAAAGGACGCGCGGAGCAACGTCCGGCGCGATCTGTCGAGGGCGAGGGTCATTCCTGCCCGCGGCGAGAGGTCGTTCCACGCGAACGGGGAGTCGTAGCCGCCGAAGGAGATCCCCGGCACCACGCTAGCGAAGGCGCCGTTGCCCAACACGTCCGTCGCGGCCGCACGGCCGTTCTGGTGATCGAAACGCAAGCCGAGGTTCAAGGTCAGGCGGTCCTTGGTGAACGTGTCGCCGACGTAAGCGCTCGTGTAGAAGGTCCGGTTGACTCCCTTGCCTTCGCGGTACAGTCGGACGCGCTTGTCCGTGGCGGAGTTGTCGAAGGCCACGACCTTGTCGCCCGGCCAGATCGTGCCGGTGAGCGCTTGCGTCCAGCGATAGCCTCCCCCGAACTTCAGCTCGTGGTTGCCGCCCATCCCGGCGAGGAAGTAGTTCGCGTCCATGTTGGCGGTGTACTGCGGGCGGACGTTGAGGGAGAGACGGGTCGTGCCGAACGTCTGCCCGAGCCGCTGGCTGATCCCGGCCTGGCCGTCGAGCCCGCCTCGAGGGGCGAGCTGGAAGCCCGCACCGTAGTAGGCGACCTTGGTGGTGAGGTAGAAGCTCGGGCTGAAGATGTGGTTGTCCTCGAGCTTCCACAGCCCGTGCGGCCGGCTCTCCGGGTAGGCGCCGCCCTGGTTCCAGGTCGCGGTGTCCGCCTCCACGCATCCGGCGCAGTTGGGCGCGCCGGTGCCGCGGCCGAACTTCTCCTTCGCGCCCAGGAACCAGAACGCGCTGATCATGTCGCTCTTGCTCGCCTGCCAGTTGACCTTGACGTTGCTGTCCTTCAGGAGCGTCTTGTCGATGAGGGCGCCCGCGGAGCGCACGAGGCGGATGTCCTGCTTGCCCCACGAACCCCAGAACCACAGCTTGTCCTTCACGATCGGACCGCCCAGGTCGAACCCGTAGTCGGCGACCTGCTTGTTGTGGTTCGCCGTCTGGTCCGTGACGCCGATGGCGGCCAGCTCGCTGGGCACGTTGCTCGAGGCCAGGTCCTCGTGCGTGAAGTATCCGTGGACGTTGCCATGGAACTGGTTCGTGCCGCGCCTGGTCACGAAGTTGATGCCGATGCCCCCGGTCGGCTGGCGGATGTCGTTGCCGCTGGTCGAGATCTGGATCTCCTGGAAGGCGTCGTAGTCGAAGTAGGTGGGTGAGGCGCCGATGGCGGCCATGTCGGTGATCTGCACGCCGTCCAGGGACCACACGCCGTCGTTGCCGGAAGCCCCTTTGGCCCGATAGGCCGACTGCTGCCCGCTCTCGTTGCCGGCCACATTCACGCGGTCCAGGATCACGCCCGGGACCGTGCGGAGCAGCGCCCACGGATCGCGCGAGTTCGGGATCTTCGAGAGCTCCTCCTGCGTGAAAACGGTCGACGTCCCGGTGCGCTTGGTGTCGATGACCGGCGTCTCCGCCGTCACCGTGATCGTCTCCTCGATCGAGGCCACCTTGAGGGTGACCGGGATGTCCACGTTCGTGCCCGTCGCCACCACCACGTTGTCACGATTCACGGTGGAGAAGCCGGTGAGGGTGGTCCTCACTTTGTAGGCGCCAGGTGAGAGGTTCAGCACTCGGAAGCGGCCATCGGATCCGGCCGTGGTGCTGGAGCTGCCGTTGACTCCCGTGACGGAAACGATGGCTCCGGGAAGGGGCGCCCCCGACTCATCGGTGACGGTCCCGTAGATGTTACCCGTCGCGAGCTGGGCGGCCACTGGAAGGGCCAACCCCAAGAGCACCACGAGGGTGAGAAGACTTTTCTTCATAAGCGCCTCGACCTCCTCCACCAGCGGAGAACGGGTTATCCGCTTGGACTGAACGTTGCAGGCGTTCTAGGCAAGACCCACGCCAATCATGCCTGCTGGGGATCAGTTCATCTAAGTTATTGAATGTACAGTTCATTGGTTCCCCTGGCCAATCATATTCGCGTCGCGAAGGGTCCATCGCGCCGTAGTGCACGGCCCGTTGAATCCAAGACGTTGGATCGGCGAGATATCGTGAAGGTCATTAGGATTTCGAGGTTTACGGGCGAGACTGGACGCACTTCGAGGCGGCCCATGCCGTGGTGGCCCGTCACGGTCCTCTTGCTCGTTGGGATATGGACGCCCACGTCGGTGGCGGCGGTGCCGGAGCCCCCCCAGTTCGGATCGGCGATCACGGTGGTCACGCTGCCCGTGTTCGCGACCGACCGCAAGGGTCACGCGGTCACCGGCCTCACCGTCGGCGACTTCGAAGTCACCGACGATGGCCGGCCCGTGAAGCTCGTCGGCCTCCGCGAGATCGACGCCGCTGAGCTGCTGCCCGAGCAGACGCGGGATTCGCCGGCGGCCGGGCGCCAATTCCTGCTGTTCTTCGATCTCTCGTTCAGCAGCGTCAACGGACTCGTCCGCTCCCGCAAGGCCGCGCTGGAATTCGTCAATCGCCTGGCCCCTTCGGACCTGGCTTCCGTCGCCACCTTCTCCGCCAACCACGGCGTGCGCCTGCTCCTGGCCTTCACACCCGACCGCGCACAGCTCGCGCGCGCGATCGAAACGCTCGGCGTGTCGCAGCTCGACCGGCGCGCCGACCCGCTCGGACTGGCCTTCGACCTGCGCGAGGTGGGCGCGGCGATGCCCGATACGCTGCCCGAAGAGTCGGGCAACGCGATCGTCGACGCCATGCGCGCCGTGCAGATCCGCTTCGAGCGCACGCAGCAGGCCGTCTATCGCCAGAAGGTGCTTGCCCTGTTCGAGGGGCTCGGGCAGCTCGCGACCGCGCTGGAGGTCGTGCAGGGCCGCAAGCAGGTGGTGCTGCTCTCCAGCGGGTTCGAAGAGACCACGCTGGGTGGGCAGAGCACGGCGCAGACCCTCGCCGACTCGGACGCCGTGGTGCGCGGGCGGCTCTGGGAGGTGCAGAGCGAGAATCGCTTCGGCGACACCCAGGTCCGCGAAGAGATGGCGCGCTCTCTGCGCGCGTTCTCCGCCGCCGACGCCGTCGTTCACACCGTCGACCTCAGCGGGCTGGCCGCCCGCGGCGATGCCGCCCAGGGCACGGGCGAGCCGGTCCGGCGCTCGGGCCAGGAGTCGCTGGCGGAGATCGCGAACCTCTCGGGCGGACGGCTGTTCAAGGATGCGAACGACCTCGGACAGGCGCTGAGCGAGATCGCCGAGATGAGCCGGCGCTACTACCTGCTCGCCTTCGAGCCGGTCGCCAGCCGCGGGGCCGGACGGTTCCACAAGCTGCGCGTCCGGGTGGCGCGGCCCCGTGACGTCGCCGTGTCGCACCGCGCCGGTTATTTCGAGCGCGCGGCCGAGCGCGAGCGCACGGCGCTCTCTCGCCGATTCGAAGCCGCGGAGATCGTCGCCAAGGGCCTCCCGGAATCCGATATCGCCGTCCGGGCGCTGGGTGTCCCCTCTCGGGCGTCAGGGGGACGGGCCGCGTTCTCGTTCGTGATCGAGGTGCAGCCCCGAACGTTCCCGGACGAGGCGCCCCTGGGCCTGGAGATCTATGCCTACGCCCTCGACGAGAAGGGCGGGATCGAAGACTTCATCGCCGTCGCCTCCAACCTCGACGTCTCGAAGGTGGGCGCCAAGCTTAGAGGTCGTGGACTGAAGTGCCGGGGCGCCTTCGTGTTGCCTCCCGGTCGCCATTCGCTGCGGGTGCTGGTACGGGACGCCATCCGCGGGCAGATGGGGTCGGCGTGGCTGGACCTCAACCTCCCGTGTCTCCGTTCCAGGTCGCGGACGAGCCGTTCGTGCCGCGCGTGCGGCCCTCCCTCGCCAATGGCCACACCGAGCGCGTGTGCCTGCTCGCCTTCGATGGTGGGCGCAACTACGATCCCGGCGCGTCGTTCGAGATCAAACCGCAGCTCGTGAAGGCCGACGGCACCGCCGTCCGGCTCGGGCGGATCGAGATGGTCAAGGCCGTAGCCGGCGCCGACGGCTTCCGCCGCTTCGTCCTCAACGTCACGCCCGCCGACCTGGCCGCGGGTGAATACACCCTGCGCGTCCGCCTGCGCGATCCGGCTTCGGGGCGCATCAGCGAGGCCTTCCAGGCCGTGCGCGTCGAGTAGCGGCCCTTCCGCTAAACTCCCGGAGTGATCGTCTACCGCGCCGGATGGGTGCTGCCCGTGGACCGTCCGCCTCTGCGCGATGCGTGCGTCGCCGCGGACGACGGGCGCGTCGCGTGGGTGGGGCCGGCGGCGGAGGCTCCCGCGGGCGAGGCGCGCGACCTCGGCCCCGGCGTGCTGATGCCCGGCCTCGTCAACGCCCATTGCCACTTGGAGCTGTCGCACCTGGCCGGACGGCTGGCGGCGGCGGCCGGATTCGTGGACTGGGTGGAACGGCTGGTGACGACGCGCGGCGAGGACCCGATGGACACGGTGCGTGCGCGAACGGCGGCGGCCATCGAGGAGCTCGAGCGGACGGGCACCGTCGCCGTGGGCGACGTGTCCAACGCGCTCGCGCACCTGGATCTCCTCGAGGACTCGTCGCTGCGGGCGCGCGTGTTCTTCGAGCTGATCGGATGGGACCCGGCCGTCGCGGACCGCGTGTTGGACGCCGCACACGCGCGGCTGGGGAGCCTCAACCTTCCCGACACGATCACCGTAGCGCTGGCCGCGCACGCGCCGCATTCGGTGTCGCCCGCACTGCTCACCGCCCTCGAGTTCGTGCACCGGCTTGGCTTGCTGCATTCGGGTTTGCTGGCCGCACACGGTGTCCAGGTGGACGAGGCCGACTGCGCGCTGCTCGCGGCGCGAGGGGCCACGGTCGTCCTCTGCCCGCGCAGCAACCGCGCCCTCGATGTCGGTCTCGCTCCCGTCCCCGAGCTGCGGGCGGCCGGCGTCCGCCTGGCCATTGGGACGGACAGCCTGGCCAGCGTGCCGAGCCTCGACCTCTGGGAAGACGTCCTGGCCCTGCATCGCGCGTTCCCGTCCCTCGAGCCGGAGTGGCTCGTGCGCACGGCCACGCGCGGCGGCGCGGAGGCGCTCGGCTTTCCCGGTCTCGGCCAGATCGCCGCGGGCGCGGAGGCCGCCTTCGCGTTCACGGAGGGTCCGCCCTCCCTGTCCGATCCGCTGGCCTTCCTCCTGTCGGGTGAGGCGCGGCTGCGCGGGGTCCGGGAGTGAAGACCCTCGTCGATCGGGCGATCGTGTACGGCCGCATGATCAAGTTCTCGCACTCCGTGTTCGCCCTGCCGTTCGCGCTGGCCTCGGCGGCGGTGGCCGCGGGCGGGCGCGTTCCCTGGCGAGAGCTGCCGTGGATCGTGCTGGCCATGATCGGCGCGCGCAGCGCGGCCATGGGATTCAACCGCCTGGCCGACCAGGCCATCGACGCGCGCAACCCGCGCACGGCCGGCCGCGAGCTGCCGCGGGGCCTGCTCTCGCGGCGCGAGGTGTGGCTCTTCGTCGGCCTCTCCGCGCTGGCCCTGGTGGGGGCGGCGGCCATGCTCAACCCGCTTTGCCTCCTTCTCTCGCCGGTGGCCCTGCTCGTGGTGCTCGGGTACTCGTACACGAAGCGCTTCACATCGCTCTCGCACCTCGTGCTCGGGCTGGCCCTGTCCATCGCGCCCGTCGGCGCGTGGCTGGCCGTCCGCGGCCGGTTCGACCTTCCGCCCGTCGTGCTCGCGCTGGCCGTCCTTTTCTGGGTGGCCGGGTTCGACACCATCTATTCCTGCCAGGACGTCGACTTCGACCGGCGCGAGGGTCTGCGCTCGTTGCCCGCCCGCCTGGGCATCCGTCGCGCCTTGACCGTCGCGCGCCTCCTCCACGTCGCGGCCGTGGTCCTCCTGGCTGCGCTGTACATGCTGGCGCCGCTCCATCCCGTCTACCTGGCCGGAGTGGCGGCGGTGGCGGCGCTCCTCGTCTACGAGCACTCGCTGGTGTCCGCCGACGACCTCTCCCGCGTGGACGCCGCCTTCTTCGCCGTGAACGGCTGGATCGCCGTGGGCTACCTGGCCTTCACCGTCCTCGCCCTGCGGCTCGCACAGGGCGCGGCCACGCCTTAGAATGACGCCGCTTCGCAAAGCCGGCGTCGCGGCGCGGAGCGACATGACGACGGTGGCCCCTCCCCTCGGACGCTCGGACACCACTCCCACCCCGGGGGCGCCGGAGACGGTTGCCGTGCGGTCGATGTTCGACCGCATCGCGCCGCGGTACGACTTCATCAACCGACTGCTCTCCGCGGGCACCGACGTGCGCTGGCGCCGGCGCGCGGTGGACGCGCTGGGCCTTCCCCGCGGCGCGCGCGTGCTCGACCTGTGCACGGGCACGGCCGATCTCCTGGTCGAAGCGTTGGGGCGCGACGGCACCCGCCGCGGCCTCGGCCTCGATCTCTCGACCGCGATGCTCGCGCGGGCCTCGGCGAAGCTGGAGCGGGCGCACCTGACCGCGCGCGCGGGGCTCGTGGCCGGAGACGCCCAGCGCCTGCCCGTCCGCGCCGGCATCCTCGACGGCGCGATGGTCGCTTTCGGGATCCGCAACGTCGGCGATCCGGCGGCCGCCCTCGCCGAGCTGAGCCGCGTCCTGCGGCCCGGGGGCCGCCTCGTCGTCCTCGAGTTCTCGACCCCGCGCGGGCTGTTCGGCGTCCTCTTCGGCGCCTACTCGCGCCACGTGCTGCCCCGCGTCGGGGGCTGGATCAGCGGGGATCGCGGCGCCTACGCCTACCTTCCGGCGTCGGTCGCGCGCTTCGCGTCTCCCGCGCAGCTTGGCGCCGTCATGGAGGCGGCCGGCTTCACGAGCGTGCGCTGGCAGCCGCTCACCGGCGGCATCGCGCACGTCTTCGAGGGCACCCGCCGGTGACGCCGCTGGCCGCGTCTCTCCAGAAGGCCGCGCCGCGGCTGGAATCGCAGCGGGCGGCGATCCTCGAGGCCTGGCTGCGCGCGCTCGCGGACACGGCGGCTCCGGGCGTGGGCGACCTGCGCGAATCCTGCGAGCGGGAGCTCGACTTTCTCCTCGCCCGCCTGCGCGTCGGCGAGGCGGAGGAGCTGCTGGACGAGGAAGCCCGCGAAGGCGCGCGCCGCGCGCGGGCGGGGGCGAGCCTGCAATGGCGCGCGCAGGCCTTGTCGCGCCTCGACCGCTGCTGCCTGGGCGCCCTGGCCAACGGCGGCGATCCCGCGGATCACGACCGTGAGGCGGTGCTGGCCCTGGCCGAGCTGGGGGCGCGCCGCCTGGAGGCGCTGCTCCGGGCCAGCGAAGAGGAGAACCACCGGCGGCTGCTGGAGACGCAGGACCAGGCGGCCCAGGCGGCGGAAAAGGCGCGCGAGCTGGAGCGCGCGAACGAGGCCCTGCGCAAGTCCGAGCGGCAGAGCCAGCATCGCGCGGAGCAGATCGCGCTGCTGAGCTCGGTCGCGCATCGCATCGCCGCCATCCTGGACGCCGAGCGCCTCATGCAGGAGGCGGCGGAAGTGATCCAGGCCCGCCTGAACCACACCTACGTCGCGGTGGTCGTGCTCGACGACGAAGGCGTCCTCGTCGGGAGGTGGGCCGGACGGGCGGGGATCGGCCGCCGCAGCGCGGGCCGCGCCCAGGGTCCGGCCGGAGGTGTGATCGGCCGCGCTCTCCGCAAGCGCGCCCCCCAGGTGGTGCCGGACGTCTCCCAGGATCCCGATTACCATCCCGACGTGCCGGGCACGCATTCCGAGATGGTGATCCCGCTGCTCGACGGGGGCGAGGCCGTCGGCGCCATCGACTTCCAGACCGAGCGCACGGGCGCGTTCGATCTGGACGCGGTCGCGGTGGGGGAGACGCTGGCCGAATTCCTCGTGGTCGCCCTGCGCAATGCGCGTCTCTTCTCGGAGAGCCGGCGTGGACAGGACTGAGGTGGTCCCATGATGCTGGTGCCGGCGATCGCGCTCCTGGCGTTGTCCGGGCAGGCGGAAAGGGCCACGGCGGCCGCGCTCGTCAAGGAAACCGCCTACGCGCGCGTCGCCCTGGCCCAGTCCATCGGACGCGACCCCGCGATCCACGCGGCCGTGGTGGCGAGCAATGCCGTCGTGGAGACACCCGCGGAGGTCCGCCGCCGCGATGCGTTCTGGATCGCGAACCCGCGTGACCCCTTGCGGCAGACGATCGTCCGGGCCCCCTGCTCGGACACGGTGCGCGAGCTGGTCAAGGCCGATGTGGTGGTGGTCGAGGCTTTCGTCATGAACAACCGGGGCACGCTCGTGTGCAGCATCAATGAGACCAGCGACTACTGGCAGGGCGACGAGCCGAAATGGCAGCAGACCTTCACCGAAGGCCACGATCCTTTCGTCGAGGAGCCTGCCTTCGACGTCAGCAGCGGGAAGTACGCGATCCAGGTGAGTGTGCCCGTTTGGGACGCGAGCAAGCGCATCGGCGCCGTGACCCTGACCCTCAAGCTCCACCGAACGGACGCCGCCGCGAAGCACTGAGGCATCAGCCGGCGATCACGCGACCAAGCACGGAAGCGAGGTGGCGGGGCAGTCGCGCCGCCACTTCCTCCGCCGCCACCGGGCGGGCGAGCCGCCGCTCCAGGCTGGTGACCCCGCGGCCGCGGATCCCGCACGGCACGATCATGCCGAAGGGCGCGAGATCCGTGGAGACGTTGAGCGCGAACCCGTGCGAGGTCACCCAGCGCGCGATGCGCACGCCGATCGCGCCGATCTTCTCGTCGCCGACCCACGCCCCCGTCATCCCGGCCACGCGGCCGGCGTCGATGCCGTAGTCCGCGCAGGTCCGGATCATCACCTCTTCGAGGTCACGCACGTAGCGATGGACGTCGCAGCGATCGGGGGAGAGGTCGAGGATCGGATAGCCGACGACCTGGCCGGGCCCGTGATAGGTGACGTCGCCGCCGCGTCCGGTCTCGACGACGTCGAATCCCCGCGCCCTGAGCGCCTCCGGCGACAGGAGGAAGTTCTCCATTCGCGCGTTGCGCCCGAGCGTGAAGACCGGATCGTGCTCGAGGAGAAGGAGGGTGTCGGGGATGCGGCCGGCCTGCCGCTCCGCGACGAGGCGCGCCTGCAGGTCGAGCCCTTGCGCGTACGGCACGCGCCCGAGGTGACGCACCTCCAGCGGCCGCACCGCGCCCGCCGCCGCCCTCAGAGCGCCGATTCGTCGAACTCCTGGAGGCCGTTCTTGAGGTGCGCCATGAACTTGTCGGCGTCGGCGCCGTCCACGATGCGATGGTCGAAGCTGAGGGCGAAGTAGGCCATCGTGCGTATCGCGATGGCGTCGTCGCGGACGATCGCGCGCTTCTCGATCGTCCCCACCGCGAGGATGGCGACCTGCGGCTGGTTGATGATCGGCGTGCCGAAGAGGCTTCCGAACCCACCGGGGTTGGTGATGGTGAAGGTGCCGCCCTGGACCTCTTCGATCTTGAGGCGCTTGGCCCGCGCGCGCTCGGCGAGGTCGTTGATCGCCCGCGCCAGGCCGAGGACGTTCTTCTCGTCCGCGTTGCGCAGGACGGGGACGATGAGCCCCCAGTCCAGGGCCACCGCGATCCCCATGTTGAGGTCCTTCTTGTAGACGATGTTGTCGCCGTCCACGGACGCGTTGAGGATCGGGAAGGCCTTGAGCGCGTTCACCGTCGCCTTGACGATGAACGGCATGTAGGTGAGCTTGACGCCGCTCCGCTCCTGGTACGGCTGCTTGTACTTCTGGCGGAGGTGGGCCGCGCGCGACATGTCGATCTCGAAGACCGTCGTGACGTGCGCGGAGATGCGCTTGGACATCACCATGTGCTCGGCCGTCTTCTTTCGGATCGGCAGCATCGGCACGATCTCGACGCGCTCGCCCGGCTGGTGCGGAGAGACGAAGGGCGCGGGCGCGGGAGCGGGCGCGGCAGCGGTGGCCGTGCCTGAGGCCGGCTTCGCGGGCGGAGGCGGCGCCGCGGCCGGCGCTGGAGACGTGGAGGGCGCGGCCGGCGGGGGCGCGAAGGGCGGGGATGGCGTCGAGGACCACGTCGGGGTCACCGCGCGCTCCGGCGCCGCCGCCCGTGGGGCCGCGGGCGTCGGCGGCGTCGCGGCCGGAGTCGGCGCGGCGGGAGTTGGCGCGGCGGACGCTGCACCGGCGGCCAGATCCGGGCCGCGTTTCGATATGACCGAGGATGTCCTGCTTGGTGACGCGTCCGGCGATCCCGGTTCCGGGGACTTGGCGTATGTCCACGTTGTGCTCGGCCGCGATCTTGCGGACGACGGGCGACGAGCGCGTCTGGCGCAGCTCGTCGGGCGTCATGTCCGCGCGCGGCTTCTCGAGCGCCGGAGGAGGAGGAGAAGGCGGAGCCGGTGCCGGAGCCGGCGCGCTGGCGGGCGGCGCCGAGGGCCACGTGGGCGCGGATGTGGCGCTGCCGGGCGCCGGTGTCCCCGACGACGGGGCCGGGCTCGATGGCGGAGGCGTGAACGCCGCGGTGGAGGCCGGAGTGGATGGTGCCGGCGTCCCGTCCGTCGGCGCTGCGGCCACCGACTGGCTGGTTGGCTGGGGCGCTTTCGGGGGCGCCGCGGCCGACCCCGGTGGCACGGCCGAAGGAGCGCTCGTGCTCGCGGCCGCGGACGGCGCCGCGCTGGCCACGTCGCCCTCGCCGATGATGGCGACCACGGTGTTGATGGGCACGGTCGCGCCCGGCTCGACACGGATCTCCTTGAGCACACCGGAAGCGGGCGCCGGGATCTCCGCGTCCACCTTGTCCGTCGAGATCTCGAAGAGCGGCTCGTCGCGCTGGACGCGATCGCCGACCTTCTTCATCCACTTGGTGATCGTGCCCTCGGCGATCGACTCACCCATCTGGGGCATGATGACGTCAGTCATTGGGCGTTATTCCTCGAGCTGGGGGGTGCTGAGCCGCACCGCGCGAGTGCATCCTAAGCATCGATCGCGTGGCCGTAGACGGCCTCCGCCGCCTGCATGAGCGCTTCGGGCAGGGTCGGGTGCGGGTGGATCGTGCGCATCAGCTCCTCGACCGTCGATTCGAGCCGGAGGGCCACGCACGCTTCCGAGATGAGGTCCGTCACGTCCGGCCCGACCATGTGGATGCCGAGGACTTCGTCGTACTTGCTCTCCGCCACGACCTTCACCAGGCCGAAGTCCTGGCCGATGATGCGCGGCTTCGCGATGTTGCCGAAGTTGAAGCGCCCGACCTTCACGTCGTAGCCGCGCTTCGTCGCCTCCGCCTCCGTGAGGCCGACGCTCGCGACCTCCGGCATGCAGTAGGTGGCCCCGGGCACCTGGTCGTAGTTGACGGGCTCGACCTGCTTGCCGGCCAGCCGCTCCGCCACCCCGATTCCCTCCGCGGGCGCGACGTGCGCGAGCTGCGGATGGGGCCGGCCGCCGACCGTCACCACGTCGCCGATCGCGTAGACGCCCGGCTCGTCGGTGGCCATCATCTCTTTGACCTTGATGTAGCCGCGGTCGAGCTGGACCTTGGTCGACTCGAGACCGAGCCCGTCCGTCACCGGGCTGCTTGGAGAGAAGCTTGCCCGCCTCGTTCGAGATCTCCTCGTCCTCGAGCGGCAACACCCGCGGGAGCAGCTCGATGACCGTCACCGCGCTGCCGAACCGCGCGAATACCGACGCGAACTCCATCCCCACCGCGCCCGCCCCGATCACGACGAGGGAGCGGGGGATCTGGGGAATCTGCAGGATCTCGTCCGACGAGATGATCAGCTTGCCGTCCAGGGCGAGCCCGGGCAGCGTCCGCGGCCGTGAACCGGTGGCGAGGAGCACGTTCGTCGTCTTGATCTTCGTGTCCCCGGCCTCGCTCTTCACCACCACCGTGCCCGGACCCTCCAGGCGCGCCTGACCCTTGAAGAGCGTGATCTTGTTCTTCTTGAACAGGTAGCCCTCGATCCCCTTGCTCAGCCGGTTGACGATGCGCGTCTTCCGGCTCATCACCGCGTTGAAGTCGAGGCTGACGTTCTCGGCGACGATGCCGTAGTCCTTGGCGTGCTTGAACTCCTCGTACAGGTCGGCGGTGTGGAGGAGGGCCTTGGTCGGGATGCAGCCGCGGAGGAGGCAGGTGCCCCCCAGGCCGGCCGGATCGCGCTCGACGCAGGCGACACGCAGGCCCATCTGGGCGGCCCGGATGGCCGCCACGTAGCCGCCGGGACCGGTCCCAATCACCGTGACGTCGAATTCCCCGTTGGACACAGGTGTTCCTCCCGCTGAGACTAAGGGTCTAGAGCCCGGAACGCCCACGCTATCAAAGACGGCCGGGGGAGACAAGACGCGGGACGAGGCAGACGACGCGGCGTCACCGCAATCTGCTAAGATCACCGGCTATTCATGAGGACACCTTTCGGATCATGACGACGCC
>WNFI01271983.1_pt1 | contig 13383 bp, 13 predicted proteins | sample 5400471 | NCBI WGS metagenome assembly WNFI01 (sample SAMN13153348, study PRJNA577476) | soil metagenome | isolation source: 100 cm saprolite on Douglas fir-dominated hillslope | place: USA:California | collected 2013-09-17 | reverse complement strand
TCATGGGGGCCAAGCGGACGGCCGACCTCATCCCGCTCTGCCATCCGATCGGCCTCAGCGCCGTCACCGTCGATCTGACCTGCGATCCGGCGCGCAATGCCGTCGACATCACCGCCACCTGCAAGGTCGCGGGGCGCACTGGCGTCGAGATGGAGGCGCTGACCGCCGTCGCCGTCGCCGCGCTCACGGTCTACGACATGTGCAAGGCGGTTGATCGCGGCATGACCATCGCCGACATCCGCTTGCTCAAGAAATCGGGTGGTAAATCGGGGACTTACGAGGCGACATCATGATATCTGTCGAGGCGGCGCTGCAACGTCTCCTGGCGCCGCTGAAGCCCCTGGCCGCCGAGCAGATCGCGGTCTCCGACGGGCTCGGCCGGGTCCTCGCCGAGGACATCGTCTCGCGACGCACGCAGCCGCCTTTTGCCGTCTCGGCGATGGATGGCTATGCGGTGCGCGCCGCCGATGTCGCGACGGTCCCGGCGCGACTCCGCGTCGTCGGCGCCGCCCCCGCCGGCAGCGCCTTTCCGGGAACGGTGGGGGCCGGCGAGACGCTGCGCATCTTTACCGGCGCGCCAGTGCCGGCGGGCGCCGATTGCATCGTCATCCAGGAGGACACCAGCCGCGACGGTGACTGGGTCACCGTCGACGAAGGCGCGCCGTCCGGCCGCTATATCCGCCCCGAGGGGCTCGATTTCCGCGCCGGCGCCCATGGCATCGCCGCCGGCAGGGTCCTGACCGCCCGCGATATCGGCCTCGCCGCGGCAATGAACCGGCCATGGCTCCTCGTCCGTCGCCGCCCGCGCATCGCCGTCCTGCCCACCGGCGATGAGGTGGTGATGCCGGGCGACCCGATCGGGCCCCACCAGATCGTCAGCTCGAACGGCCTCGCGCTCGGCGCGCTCATCACCGCGTGCGGCGGCATTCCGCTCCAGCTCGGGATCGCGCTCGACGACCCGGCCAGCCTGCAACTGATGGCGGAGGGCGCCGCCGGCGCCGATATGCTGGTGACGACCGGCGGCGCTTCGGTCGGCGAGCACGACCTCGTACAGAGCGCGCTGGCGGCGAAGGGGCTCGAACTCGATTTCTGGAAGATCGCGATGCGCCCGGGCAAGCCCCTGATGGTCGGCCGCCTCAAGGGAACGCCGATGCTCGGCCTGCCCGGCAATCCGGTGTCGAGCCTGGTCTGCGGCCTCCTCTTCCTCAGGCCGGCGATCGAGGCGCTGCTCGGCATCGATCGCGGCAGCGAGAAGCAGCGCACCGCCCGGCTTGCCGTGCCGCTCGCCGCCAATGACCGGCGCCAGGACTATCTCCGGGCGCTGACGCGGCGTGGCGACGACGGCGAGATCGAGGTCGAGCCCTTCGCCCGCCAGGACAGCTCGATGCTGTCGCTGCTCGCGCGTGCCGATTGCCTGGTGGTTCGCCCGCCCCTCGCCCCAGCGGCGCAGCCCGGCGAGCGCGTGCCGATCATCCCCTTCGCCACCGGGCTCGCCAGTATCTGACCCGGTGGCAAAAATCTGCACCGGCCGCGAACTGGCTTGACGGCGCAGGCGAACCAAACTAGAACATCGCCACTGTTTTGGTTTTGTTCCTGCTCTAACCCTGCATAAGCCGGGGGTTCCAATGCTAACAAAGAAGCAATACGAGCTTTTGATGTTCATCAATCGCCGCCTCGCCCAGGACGGCGTCTCGCCGTCTTTCGAGGAGATGAAAGATGCGCTCGGGCTCAAATCGAAATCGGGCATTCACCGCTTGATCAGCGGCCTGGAGGAGCGCGGCTTCATCCGCCGCCTGGCCCACCGGGCGCGCGCCCTCGAAGTCATGAAGCGGCCCGAGGAGATGGCGATCGGCGGCGCTGCCGCCGAGGCCTCGGAGGAGCCCCTGGCGGGACGCAGCCGCTTCTCGCCCAAGGTCATCCGCGGCGATTTCAAGGCCGCGCTTCCCGGCGCGCCGGCCGCCGCCGAGGCGGAAGCCGTCGAGTTGCCGCTCTACGGCCGCATCGCCGCCGGCACCCCGATCGCGGCGCTGCGCGACCAGGAGACGACGGTCGGCGTCCCCGCCAGCCTGCTCGGCAGCGGCGAGCACTACGCGCTCGAAGTCGCCGGCGACAGTATGGAGGATGCCGGCATCCTCGACGGCGATACCGTCGTCATCCAGCGCTGCGACACCGCCGATAACGGCGCCATCGTCGTCGCCCTCGTCGATAATATCGAAGCGACCTTGAAACGGCTCCGCCGCCGCGGCGCCTCGATCGCCCTCGAGCCCGCCAACAAGACCTACGAGACGCGCATCTTCGGCCCCGACCGCGTCAAGGTTCAGGGACGGCTCGTCGGCCTCATCCGCCGCTACTGACCTCGACGCTACGCGGCTTGCGTGAAGCCGCGCGCGGCGTGTGTCTGGGAACCCATGGCCGCTCGCCGCGCCAGCCATCCACCGTCTCGACCGTGATCGCATCGGGCGCGAGCCAGATCGCGTGCGTGCCGCCGCGCCAGAGATCGAAGCGATCGATGACGGGGACCGCGCCGCGGCAGCGCCGCCGCGCCGGCTCAGGACTGACCACGAGGTCGACGCCGCGGCAATCCTCGTCGAGCGCTTGCGGATCGCGCAGCAGGGCGACACTGCGGCCCCGCATGCGATAGATGCAGCCGAGACGGTCGCAGGCGAGCGAGCCGTCGGCGCTGACCCCGTCCTGCGGAAAGATCGCGCCGGCCTCGCTCGCGGCACGTCGCGTCCAGGTCTCGAGGTTCATCGCCTTCGTCTTGCCGGCCAGCATGTAACTGCCATCGGCGGCGAGCGCGGCGATCTGCTTGCCGTCGCCGGCGATGACGAGATCGGGCGGCCGGACCAGCGCGATGGCGAGGAGACCGAGGACGATCGGCGCGGCTCCCCAGAGCCGCCAGCGTCCCTGCCAGATGCACAGCCATAACCCGCCGGCGGTGACGAGCAGCAAGCCGGCGAGCGGCATCGCCGGCAGCACGACGACGGCACCCGGCCACGAGGTGACGCCATGCGCGATGGCGATGATCGCGTCGATGCCCCACCCCATCGGCTGCAGGCCCCAGGCCTGCAGCCCCAACGGCATCAGCGCGCAGGTGACCATCGCCCACGGCATCACCCAGAACCCGGTGATCGGCACGGCGACGATATTGGCGGCGACGGAGTAAACCGCGAATCGGTTGAAGTGGAAGATGGTGTAAGGCGCCGTCGCCACCGTGCAGATCACGGTCGTCAGCGAGATGCCGACCCCGTAGAGCGCGACCCTGCCGACCGGTCCGGCCTCACGGTGCCATTTCGACAGCCGCGCCCGATAGGTTTCGTAGAACGCGATGAGGGCGCCGACCGCGGCAAAGGACATCTGGAAACTCGGACCGGTGACGCTCATCGGCGTCAGCAGCAGGATACCGGTCGCGGCGTAGGCGAGACCGCGCGCCGAGAGCTGCAGCCGGTCGACGAGAACGGCAAGCATGACGAGCCCGGTCATGACGAACGAGCGGCGCGACGAGACCGTCGCCCCCGAGAGGAGCATGTAGCAGAACGTGACGAGAAGCGCGAACGCCGCCGCCCATTTCTTGGTCGGATAGCGCAGCGACAGCGCCGGGATGAGCGCGAAGAACGCGCGCACCGCGACGAAGGCGAGCCCCGCCACCATGCCCATATGGAGCCCGGCGATGACCAGGATGTGGGCGAGGCCGGCATCGCGGAAGGCCGCCGCGTCGGCCTCCGGGATGGCATGCGTCTGGCCGGTGATGATCGCCGCGGCGACGCCGCCGGTGCGCCCGGGCAGGGCCGCCAGGATACGCTCGGTCATCGCGCTGCGCAGGGAAGCGACCGCGATCCGCCACATCGCCGGCCCCTCGCCCTCCGGCGCGACGCGGCGTTCCACCGGGGACACCGCAAAGCCGACGGCGCCGAGCCGGTCGAAATAGGCGCGGCGCTGGAAATCATAGGCGCCCGGCATCGCCGGCGCCGGCGGCGGATAGAGGATGGCGCGCAGCGAAACGAATTCGCCGGGCAGCAGGTCGTCGCCGCCGCGCGTCACCCGCACGCGCAGGCGCAGCGGCAGATGCGCGGCGTCGAGCCGCTCGATGGTCCGCGGCTCGACGACGATGCGATAGCCTTCGGGCAGCGGATCGACCTCGACGACGCTACCCTCGACGCGTACCGGTCCGAGCTGGCGCTCGAGCACCGGCGCGGCGACGAGCCAAGTCTGCAGCTGGGCATCGGCAAAACCGCACGCGACGATCAGCGCCGCGATCCCAGGCAGCAACAACACGGCATGGCGGCGGCCGAGCAAGATCGTGAGCCCGGCGGCGCCGATGAAGGCCGGACCGCTCCAAGCCGGCGGCTCGAGCGCGAGCATGAAATAGACCCCGATGCCGCAGCCGAGAAGCGCCGGGATCCACAGGGCCCAACGCTCGCGCTCGGCAAGAGCGGCGTCACGCAGGGCGGGCGCAGCACGGCGCAGCGCGACGTAGAGTCGCTCGCGCGAGAACACGCGCGAAACCGCGCCGATTTCTGCCGCCTCTTGCGTCATGGTTGCGCTTCCGTGTCACCGTTCACGTTCTCGGGGTAGGCACTATAGTCGGTTCACGTCCCCGGCGGCCAGCAACCGGCCTCTTATTTGTAGAGGCGAGCTTTGCCCCGCCCCGGGCCGCGTAGACCCTGCAAATATTTGTCAGCGCCAGATACGCGCCCTCGCCATGACGCAAGCGGAAGGTTTGTGCTACACAGCGCGCATGTCCGTCACCGTCCGCTTCGCCCCCTCGCCCACCGGGTTCCTGCATATCGGCGGCGCCCGCACTGCGCTGTTCAATTATCTCTACGCCCGGCATTTCGGCGGCGCTTTCCGATTGCGCATCGAGGACACCGACCGCGCGCGCTCGACCCAGGAGGCAGTCGCCGCCATTCTCGACGGTCTCGCCTGGCTCGGCCTCGATCACGACGGCGAGATCGTCATGCAATCCAAGCGCGCGCAGCGCCATGCCGAGGTCGCGCGACAGCTCCTCGCCGCGGGGCGCGCCTATTACTGCTATTGCTCGCCGGAAGAGCTTGCGGCGATGCGCGAGAAGCAGCGCGCGGAGGGACGTTCGACCCGCTACGAGGGCATCTGGCGCGACCGCGATCCCAGCGAGGCGCCGAAAGATATCCCGCCGGTCATCCGCCTCAAGGCACCGCAGAGCGGCGAGACCGTCATCCACGATCACGTTCAAGGCGAAGTGACCGTTGCCAATGCGCAGCTCGACGATCTCATCATCCTGCGCGCCGACGGCACGCCGACCTATAACCTCTCGGTCGTGGTCGACGACCACGACATGGCGATCACCCATGTCATCCGTGGCGACGATCACCTGAACAACGCCTTCCGCCAGACGCAGATCTATCGCGCCATGGACTGGGCGGTGCCCGAGTTCGCGCATGTCCCGCTGATCCATGGTCCCGACGGCGCCAAGCTGTCGAAGCGCCATGGCGCGCTCGGCGTCGATGCCTATCGCGACATGGGCTATCTGCCCGAGGCGTTGCGCAACTATCTCCTGCGCCTCGGCTGGAGCCATGGCGACGACGAGATCATCAGCAGCGAGCAGGCGATTGCCTGGTTCGATATCGACGCCGTCGGTCGTGGCCCGGCGCGCTTCGATTTCGCCAAGCTCGACAATCTCAACGGTCACTACATCCGCATGGCGGACAATGCGCGCCTCGCCGATCTTCTAGCGCCGCGTCTCGAGCGCCTCGCAGGCAAGCCGCTCGACGCCGCGGCATATGGCCGCCTGCGCGCCGGCATGGAGGGCTTGAAGGCGCGCGCCAAGACGCTGGTCGAACTGGCCGACAATGCGCGGTTTTATGTTGCAGCGCGGCCGCTCGCTCTCGAAGACAAGGCACGGCGCTTGGTCGCGGAATCGCGCGGCCTAATGTCCGATTTGGCCAGCGCTCTCGCCGATGCGGATTGGACAGCCGGTGCCCTCGAAGCCAGCATCCGGAGTTTCGCCGAGGCCCGTAACCACAAGCTTGGCGCGATCGCTCAGCCTCTGCGGGCGGCGCTCACCGGCTCGACCGTGTCGCCTCCCGTCTTCGACGTGATGACCGCCCTCGGCCGCGAAGAGGCGCTCGGCCGCATTGCCGATGCCGTCGGGTCGGCAGCGTCCTGAGCGGATGGTAAAATCGTGTTTATTTGATCAATCGCAGATAGGCTCGGTCACATTGGTCGAGGATTGCGGCACGATCGGTCAAATCACAGCAATTCAAGCAAAGCTATTTCCACTCAGATCGCTACGTTCCGTCGAGTATCGTACCGCGATGCACGCCAGTGGGCCGGGCTTACACGAGTTCTTACACCGCGCGGAGACCAAAAGCCGAACCGATGGCCCTGTTTTGGTTCCAATATCCCTAACAAATACTTGATTTTCCTCGCTAGGAAAATCCAGTCATCTCTGGGCCATATGGCTTCATACGATTTGATAATTAACCAGCACCGGCTTATTCTCTGGGAGCTTTTCTTTTGCAGTGCAGCGAAGCCACAGCAGGATCGAGATCATGGACGGGAAGAATACCGCCGCGAAGGCCGCCGTCAATCAGACCATGACGCTGACCGACAACACGACCGGCAACGCCTGGGATTTTCCGGTGATGTCGGGCACCATCGGTCCGAGCGTGGTTGACGTGCGCAAGCTCTACGACACGACGGGCTACTTCACCTTCGACCCCGGCTACACCTCGACCGGCAGCACTCAGTCCAAGATCACCTATATCGATGGCGACAAGGGCGAGCTGCTCTACCGCGGCATCCCGATCGAGGAACTCGCCGAGCATAGCGACTTCATGGAGGTCTGCTACCTGCTGCTCAACGGCGAGCTGCCGACCGCGGCCGAGAAGAAGACGTTCGAGCGCGACATCACGCTGCACACCATGGTGCACGAGCAGCTCAGCATGTTCTTCCGCGGCTTCCGGCGCGACGCCCATCCGATGGCGGTGATGTGCGGCGTCGTCGGCGCGCTCGCCGCCTTCTATCATGATTCGACCGACATCCACGATGCGCGGCAACGCACGATCGCCTCCTACCGGCTGATCGCCAAGATGCCGACGATTGCGGCGATGGCCTATAAATACTCGATCGGGCAGCCCTTCGTTTATCCGAAGAACTCGCTGAAATACGCCGAGAACTTCCTGCACATGATGTTCGCGGTGCCGTGCGAGGAATACGTCGTTAACCCGGTCCTGGCGAACGCCATGGACAAGATCTTCATCCTGCATGCCGACCACGAGCAGAACGCCTCGACGTCGACGGTGCGCCTGGCCGGCTCATCGGGCGCCAACCCGTTTGCCTGCATCGCCGCCGGCATCGCCTCGCTGTGGGGACCGGCGCATGGCGGCGCCAACGAGGCGGTGCTCAAGATGCTGAACGAGATCGGCACCAAGGAGCATATCCCGGAGTTCCTGAAGCGGGTCAAGGAGAAGGACGGCCACACCCGTCTCATGGGTTTCGGCCACCGCGTCTACAAGAACTACGATCCGCGCGCCCAGGTGCTGCGCAAGAGCTGCCACGAGGTGCTCGACGAGCTTGGCATCCGCGATGAGCCGCTGCTCGACCTCGCCATGGAGCTCGAGCGTATCGCGCTCGAGGACCGCTACTTCGTCGACCGCAAGCTCTACCCGAATGTCGATTTCTATTCCGGCATCATCCTGAAGGCGATGGGGATTCCGGTCTCGATGTTCACCGTGCTGTTCGCCATCGCGCGCACCGTCGGCTGGGTCGCGCAGTGGAACGAGATGATCGAGGACCCGACGCAGAAGATCGGCCGCCCGCGTCAGCTCTATACCGGCCACGAGCGCCGCTCCTATGTTCCTCTGAACAAGCGTGGCTAGCCGACCCTCTCACCATGCGGGCGTGCTCGGCGGCGCCGCCGAGCACGCGGGCAGATTGCCGGCAATCGTGAGTTCGCTCGCGCTCGATCCAACCCGTGCCGCGAACGACAACAAGGCGCCGCTGCTCTTCAAGCTGCGGCGCCTGATCTTCGTCACCATGGCCGCCCTCGCGATGGGGTGGCTGTTTTGGGTTGGGCTGCTGCGCTGAGGGGTTGCCGCTGGGTCGGCAAGGCGCTATAAGCACGCCATCGGGGACGCAGACTCCCCGTCAGACGATCGGGTCCAAGCTCTGCTTCACCACCGCGATTGGCGGGACGGGGAGCATGGACGACGTCATCTCTCCGAATAGATTGAACGAATTGCAGGCTGGGTTTCGGCCGCCGCTCGTCATCGACGATCGTGCGCGGCCGCCGACACCACCAGCGCATGCTTCCTGGAGGCATCCGATGATGACAGAAGGAACCGTGCTGTTCGTCTGCCTGCACGCCTCGGCGAAGAGCCTGATCGCGATGGCCTATTTCAACGACCTCGCAGAACGGCAGGGATCATTGCTGCGCGCGGTGTCGGCCGGCACCGAGCCCGACGACGCCATCCCACCGGAGGTCGTCGCCGGATTGGCCGGCGACGGTTTCGATGTCAGCGGCCGGGTGCCGCTTCCGTTGACGCCGGCGCTGGTCGCCAGCGCTGCCGCCGGGCGGCAACGCCCGCCGTCACCACGTGAGAGCCGTCGTATGGTGCGCGCCCATTGATAGCCCGTTGAGCTGAGCCATGCGTGCCCGTCGGCTCGCCGTCGCATTTGCCGTTTCGGTTCTCGCCGAGGCTGCGGCGCTGCACGCGGCGGGAGCGGCAGAACCGCAGCCGCCGCTCGTGCTGGAAGCCACGATCCCGCTTGACCACGTCGCCGGCCGGATCGATCACCTGGCGATCGAGCTCGGCCGTCGGCGGCTGATCGTCGCCGAACTCGGGAATGGAAGCGTCGATGTCATCGACCTTGCGACCGCCAAGGTAGCGCACCGGATCGCTGGGCTGAAAGCACCGCAGGGCGTCGCCGCCACCGCCGATATCATCGCCGCCGCCAATGCCGACGATGGCACCGTGCGGCTATTTCACGCCGGCGATTTTTCCGCCGCGAAAACGATCGCGCTCGGCGACGATGCCGACAATGTCAGGATCGATCCGCGCGGTCCGCGGATCATCGTCGGCTACGGCGCCGGCGGGCTTGCCATCATCGAGCCGACCACCGGCGCGAAGCTTGCCGAGGTCCCGCTCGCCGCTCATCCAGAGGGCTTTCAGCTCGATCCGATCACCGGGCGGATCTACGTCAACGTACCCAATGCACGACAGATTGCCGTCATCGATCTTGCGCTCGGGAAACAGGTGGCGAGCTGGACGCCGCCGGACCTGCGGGAGAACTTTCCGCTGGCGATCGAGGAGAGCGGCGTCACGGTCGCCAGCGTCTTCCGCCGTCCTGCGCGCCTTGTCCTCATCGAAGCCGCGAGCGGCGCGATCAAAGCCAATGTCGGAACCTGCGGCGACGCCGACGACGTCTTCTTCGACACGCCGCGCCACCGCATCTATGTCAGTTGCGGTGAGGGTGTTGTCGACGTCTTCCAGCAGGACGCCGAAGGTCCGCGGCGAATTGCCCGCATACCGACGTCGTCGGGGGCCCGGACCGCCCTCTTTGTCCCCGAACTCGACCGCCTCTTCGTCGCGGCTCGCGCCGGATTGCTCGGCTCCGCGGCCTCCATCCTCGTCCTGCGGCCGCAACCCTGACGGCTGCCCGACCTACAGCCGGTCGATGAGCTCGATCTTGTAGCCGTCCGGATCCTCGATGAAGGCGATGACGGTGGTGCCGCCCTTCACCGGACCGGGCGGACGCGGGACCTTGACACCGGCGGCGACGAGCTTCTCGCAGATGCCGTAGATGTCGTCGACGCCGATGGCGAGGTGGCCGAAGGCGGTACCGAGATCATAGGGCTCCTTGCGGTCCCAGTTATGCGTCAGCTCGACCACCGTTGCCTCCTTCTCGTCGCCATAGCCGACGAAGGCGACGGTGTAGCGGCCGGTCTCATTGTCGCTTCGGCGGCTGAGCGTCATACCGAGATGACGGGTGTAGAAATCGATTGATTTCTCGAGGTCGAGCACGCGGATCATGGTGTGCAGCATGCGTGCCTTGCCGACGATCGGCTTGCCGGTCTTTGCCTTGCTGGCGGTTGCGGTGCTCATCGCGTCGTTCTCCTCGATCAAGTCCGTTGTGCCGCGCCGGCCCGGCGCGTCTCCATCACCGCGAGCACGACGTCGGCGGCCCGCAGGCTCGGGGCGAGGCCGCCCTGACCCAGACGTTCCAGGCTCTCGCGGTAGCCGGCGATCTGCGCTTCGCGCGCCGCCGCGTCGGTCAGCAGATGCGCGAGCGCCGAGCTTAACCTCTCCGGCGTGCATTCCTCCAGCAGCAATTCAGGCACGACGAGGCGGCCGAGCGTGATGTTCACGAGATTGACGAAACGCGCCCGGACGATGCGGCGGGCGAGCCAGTCGGTAATCGCGTTCATCTTGTAGGCTATGACCGCCGGCAGCTGCGCCATCGCGAGTTCGAGCGCCACCGTGCCGGAGGCGGCGAGCGCCACGTCGCTGGCGGCGAGGGCATCGTACTTCTCGTGCATTCCGCGCAGAACAGTCACCTTCACCGGCCATGAGCGGGTCGCCGCTTCGACCGCCTGGACAACGAGTTCGGCGGCCGGCAGGACCAGCTTGAGATCGGGGAACCGTCGCAGCAGATCGATCACTGCCTGTCGATAGATCGGCAGCAGCCGCCGGACCTCGCCGTGCCGGCTCCCCGGCAGCAGGCAAAACACCTGCGCCGCGGCGGCGATGGCGTGCCGGCGGCGAAAGGCCGCACCGTCGCCGCGCTCCGCGCCGCTCTCCAGCACGGGATGGCCGACATAGGAGCAGGCGAGGCCAGCCGCGGTGAAATAAGGCGGCTCGAACGGCAACAGGGTCATGAGATGGTCGTACCAGCGCGCCACCTTGCGCGCCTTCGACTGGCGCCACGCCCATACCATCGGCGCGACGTAATGAATGAGCGGCACCCTCTCGCCGCGCTTGCGCAACCGCTCGGCGACGCGCCAGGTAAATCCCGAGCTGTCGATCGTCACCACCGCGTCAGGCCGCATCGCGATCACCGTATCGGCGGTTTCCCGCACGCGGCGAAGGATCTGCCGGGCGCGCGGCAACACCTCGGCGATGCCCATGGATGGCGAGCTCGCGCATCGGCACCAGCGTGCGCAGCCCCTGTTCCGCCATGCGCTCGCCGCCGATCCCGGCGAAGTGGATGGCCCCGCCGGTACGCTCCCTGAGCGCCGCCATCAGCGCCCCGCCCAGCGCATCGCCCGAGGGCTCGCCGGCGATGACGAAGATCAGCGGCGCTGCGCCGGTCTCGGCCATGGCCGGCGCCTCAGCCCGGCTCGATGCCGATGACGAAGAGCTGGGCCTGATCGGCGGCAGCGATGATCCCGGCGCGGTCGAGGACGAGCGTCGAGCCGGCCTCGACGGCGATGCCGCGCAAACCCGCCGCGCCGCAGGCGGCAACGGTGCGCACGCCGATGGTCGGCAGGTCGGCGCGGCGTTCCTGGCCCGGCTTGGCGATCTTGACGAGCACGCCGCCGGGTCCCTCGCGCCGCAGATCGGCACAGCGGGCAATCAGCGCATCGGTGCCCTCGATCGCCTCGACCCCGAGTACGATTCCCTGCTGGACGACGACGGCCTGGCCGATATCGAGCGCGCCCAGCGCCCGCGCAACGGCGATGCCGTGGGCGATATCGGCCCTCGCCTGTTCGTCGGGAACCAGCTGGCCGAACGCGCCGCGCGGCGCGAGACCGTCCCCGAGGATGGTGTCGGCGCCGACCACCTTGAAGCCCTCGCCTTCGATCTCTGCGATGACCGCGGAGAGCAGGCCGTTGTCGCCGAGGGCACGATAGCCGATGCCGGCGAAGAACTTGGCGGCCCGCCAATCCGGCCGCAGCGATGTGACGGTCGGCCGCTTCAAGCCGCCAGCGAAGACGATCTCGGCGACGCCGGCCTCGTGCAGCAGGCGAAAACCCTCGCCGGCGGCGCCGAGGCGGACCGTCGCGTGCGGCACGTCGGTCAAGATGGCGGGGTCGGCCTCGCCCTTGAAGGCAAGCACGAAGAAGTCGCGATCGGCGGCGCGGCAGGCCGCGATGATGCGGCGCGGCAACTCGCCGGCGCCGGCCAGGATGCCGAGCTTACCCACCGTTCCCTTTCGAGCGCTCGCCGGGCTGGCAGATCGCGCGGCTCGAATCGGCGCGGATGAAATCGATGATGTCCCTGACCGGCTTGACCTCGCCGAAGCGAGCGGCGAGATCGTCGACGCGCTCGCTCAGCGTGCCGGCATCGGCGAAGAGCAGCTGGTAGGCGTTGCGCATCGCCTGGATCTCGTCGCGCGAGAAGCCGCGGCGCTGCATGCCGATGATGTTGACGCCGGAGAGCCGCGCGCGGTTGCCCATCACCGAGCCGTAGGGGATGACGTCGCGCTCGACGCCGGACATGCCGCCGATCATCGCGTATTGCCCGATGCGCACGAACTGATGGACCGCCGACAGCCCGCCGATGATGGCGTAATCGGCGACGACGACGTGGCCGGCCAGCGTCGCGTTGTTCACCATCACCACGTTGCTGCCGACCTGGCAGTCATGCGCGACATGGGCGCCGACCATGAAGAGGCAGCGGTCGCCGACCCGCGTCACCATGCCGCCGCCGGTCGTGCCGGAGTTCATCGTCACGTGCTCGCGGATGATGTTGTCGCGGCCGATGATGAGTTCGGATGCCTCGCCGGCGTATTTGAGATCCTGCGGCTGGTGGCCGATCGACGCGAAGGGGAAGATACGCGTGTTGGTACCCACCGTGGTACGGCCGGCGACCACGACGTGGGCATGGAGCACCACGCCTTCCTGCAGCGTGACCTCGCCGCCGATGTGGCAATAGGGGCCGATGGCAACCGTTTCGGCGAGACTCGCGCCCGGCTCGACGATGACCGTCGGATGAATTTGCGCCATTCGCTTGATCGGCCTCAGGCGTCCATCAGCATCGCTGAATAGGTCGCCTCGGCAACCAGGTGGCCGTCGACATGAGCCTTGCCGACGAACCTCCAGACGCTGAGCCGGTTGCGCTGCTTGGTGACATGGACGCGCAGCGTGTCGCCGGGCACGACGGGGCGACGGAACCGCGCATTGTCGACACTCATGAAATAGACCAGCTTGCCCTCGGCCTCGCGCCCAATCGTCTGGACGACGAGCACCGCGGCAGTCTGTGCCATCGCCTCGATGATCAGCACGCCCGGCATCACCGGCCGCTGCGGGAAATGGCCGGCGAAATAGGGCTCGTTGATCGACACGTTCTTGATGCCGACGGCACTGGCGTCCGGCACGATCTCGACCACCCGATCGATCATCAGAAACGGGTAACGATGCGGGATCATCGCGCGGATCCGCTCGATGTCGAGATCAGGCAC
>WNFI01699199.1_pt1 | contig 13384 bp, 25 predicted proteins | sample 5400471 | NCBI WGS metagenome assembly WNFI01 (sample SAMN13153348, study PRJNA577476) | soil metagenome | isolation source: 100 cm saprolite on Douglas fir-dominated hillslope | place: USA:California | collected 2013-09-17 | reverse complement strand
ATTGAAAATTTTGACCAGGCAAAAATAATTTTGGCTCACTGAGGGAGACCCTCCCACACATACATGGTGTTCGGCATTTCCCGAATTGGCACCCCTTGATTCCACAATAAGCTCAGACCATGATGAAGCCATCGATGATATTGGATACGAGTCGGACTATGATGCAGTACGTCATTTTTGCCATATACCACACATACTAGATGCATTAACCCTCTTGATCCAGACCCTTGATTATAGGGAAGTTGTGCGCACATTTGTAACCAAGTTACACGACATGGCTGGAACTCTTCAGAGACAACTGGACACGCAAGCATTGGAATCCGTCTGGTTCAAGTCGATCGCGACCTCGCGCCTAGTCGTTAAGGGTGGGGGTATGATGGACGAATATCTTACATCTGTCTGAAAAGAGGAGACTAGGAGCACGCGCACTTGGCCAAAAACGGCACATGAGCGACGCACTTCCCCATATACTCTCAGTCACAATATCTAGCCTATTACGGACTTGTATTTGATCTCAATATTTAATACATTATCGACTTAGCCAAATTTCTCCAAAAAATACTAAAGACTGATTCAAAATCGAGCTGCGGAGGTAGTGCACCAAGAAACTGGGACGCCAACTCGTGTGCAAAGAACTTACCCTGATCCATTCTGAGGACGCTCAAAAAGGCTTCCTCTGCATGTTCGAGTGATCCATACCGATCGTAGAGGATCCCAATACCGTTCCAAAGTTTTGGATCCTAGGAGAGAAATGAAATACGGAAGCACATCGGAAAATGTGGAGTCAGTTTTGGATCCTAGGAGAGAAATGAAATACGGAAGCACATCGGAAAATGTGGAGTCAGCCAAACACGCAATGCGTCGCTGGTTTTGCAATGAAATTGTTGATTTTTTGGTTCTCACATGACTCCTTGTCGCAGCTGCGGGGAGCTGTTATTACGAATATTCGACAGTAACGTACATAAGCATCTTTTTGAGGTGAATCAATAACCCAACCCGTCATGTCTCTTCTCGCTCAACAGGCCCATAAGGAACAGGAACGACAGGATCACTTGTTGGGGGTTAAATCTGTTGTCGTCCGCAATCAGCTGGATGAGGAACTGTGGGGTGTATGGCACAAGCTCGCCGATGGTCATAGATTCGCTCGGCTGCATACGAAATTCTGGCGCAAGAGCCTGTTAGGTGAAGAGGAAGAGTGACGTGGAAAGCAAGGATCGGATTCCAATTCCATGCATAGGTCCGATGGCGAAGTCGATCCCATGGACGTTGATGGGGATGGTGATGTCGGTCCTGGGTGCTATGTCCTAAATATTGGCCTCGAAGACTTCCGACCCCAAAATATTTGGGTTCGTTCAGAATACCTCCGAATGTATGACTATTGCAACGAACACTATAGTGAAGCGGTGGGTATCAATCGCACTGCCCCGTCTATTGTTATCACTGGTCAACCAGGCATTGGTACGCCCTCCTTTCGCTTCGTCAGCCTTCGACTTACATGACATTCCGGAAAAAGGGAAATCTGTGTGGATCTATTACGTTCTATGTCGACGCCTTTCTGAGGGTCAACCGGTGATCTTGTACTTTGATCGAAAGTGCTTCCTGTTTGTAGATGGTGGCGTTTTTTTGGTTCCCGCCGACTTCTGTTGTGCCGACTTCAAACCCTTCATATGGACTCTTGTTGACTCGGATGAGGCTGAAAAGGGTGTTCCACCAAGTCTCGTTACACACGGCACTGGACTCTTCGTCATATATGCAACCTCTCCTAATCTCAAACGTTGGTCGCGTCTGCCCCTTCATGAGGGTCTCGACATCGCACGTGTTGAAGCCTTATATAACACACTTGGCCCCACCCCTCGGATATGCATCGACCTCCTACAAAGTGCGAGGGCTCTGAAAGAATACCAGGCCGATCTTGAGATTGCCATTACTCATCTTACCCTCGACCACTTAAATCAAATGGACGCCGGGGGGCAATCCCTCGCTATGAAAACCAGCATATCTCACAAGATTCTTCTCATCACTCGCACACAGGACTATGGGATCCCGAGGGTGACCCCCATTACTAAATACGTCAAGTCAAAACTTGTTGGCAAATTGATGCTTGAAGGGCAAAGGGAACGACTAAAGCTCTTCACCACTTTAGAGCGTGTGCCCGACGGGAGTTCATTATCGGGCCTTATCTACGAGTCGCTCGCCCACCATGCCCTTGGGACCAACATTAACCTTCAGCTTGTACCGATGAAGTTGAACGAGCCCAGCAAAGGGAAGAGACTGCCTCCGTGGTACTCTAGCCATCAATTCGCTTATGATTCCTTGGAAACCTTGCACCGGAATGCCCTCCAACAAACCATTAATTTCCGATTTAGGCCAAAGGCCATATCCGAATATGGAGATGGTACGGATGTGGTTTCAGGTACCTACTACATACCTAGGTCTAAGAACCAGGTGGAGCTTGATTCATTCCTCCACGCTGATGATGGTTTTTTGTACATCTTCCGATTCACAATTTCCTCGGATCACGACGTGAACCCCAAGATGGAACAATATTTGAAACAGATTTCGCCCATGATCTCGAACTCGAATTGGCGTTTTGTGTTTGTCACCCCCTCTCAATCAACATTGATATCCCCACAATCTCGTGGTCGAGAGCGAGCGGGGTCGAGGTTTTTCTCGGCGATACTAGCACCTGCCATTACTGCGAACCCACAGTGCTGATGTTTGGACTGGAGCATTCCTGTACTGTACTTAACCAGACTTGAACCCAGTCGTTCTCGTAAGCTGGGATCCGTTAGGGTAGCAACAATAGTTGGATTTTTGTTGAATTGTGCGACAGCGGTAACCACTTCCCAATTTGCTAGTCAATACAAAAGATCACGTGCCGGGAGCCTTCGGGTGTAGGAAAATTCCATATAATGTCATGAACGGGAAATTTCCGTTAAAACACCCATAAAAGGCAGGATCCGTTAAAAGGTACCTTATCATTCAGAGTCATTCATCACTTTTTCCTGAAAGCGAAGCCATCCTTCGATGTGCTGCCTTTTAGAATATAGCTTCTGTCGAATGTGGAACCGCAGCTTGGCTATGCGATCCGCATTGCATGATTAACGAATAAGCGCCAAGTAGTCTACCCATGCTGAACATTGTGTTATCGTTCATCATTACCGAGCCCTCAGCTGAAAGCGGGTTGACAGAGCAGAACTGTACATATATTAAGTAGCTCAAAATCGTACGTACAGACCCCGGGGCTACTCTGGGCTAGTAACGAAGTTCTCCTAGTTCCCCATTGGAACCTACTACGAGAGTCCGAACGGAACAATTGTTGCATCCTTACAGCCTGGAAAATAAAATGGTCACTACAATCAACAACGGCGCAGGTGGCGTACTTAATTAGGTACACACGGATGAACTAAGTAGTGCTAGAAAATCTGTCACACCCGGATCGGACCAGGTTGTTGGTCGTGGGGGTACAGTACATGATCGGTTGGGCACGGCCACGTATACTGTAACTGTGAGCGGTTTGAGAGTCTGTAGTGACGCAATCCATTCTCAGGCCTTTCGAGATGCCGCAGGCCAAAACCCTCACACAATATTTTGTTCGACAAGGTACATGTCGCTAGAACATGTTATAGGAAAGAAGGATGATATGTTGACTTCAAGTTGACATGTTGAAATCGATGCTTTGAAGGATCATCGATGTGACTCCCGAACCATGCTAGAGTCCAAGATGATGTTTCTGCGTGATGGAGAAGTTGTGACTCCCAGTTAAATCACGTGACGATCCAGTCCTTTCCAGCACACCATCAATTTCTAGAATGGACTACTACGGTCAGTACCAGCAAGCATCAGCGTATGGCGGAAACTACTACGGAGCAGCATCATCATCCAGTGCACCCGTCCACCGGCCATCTAATGCGCACGAGTACGATGTTGGCGCAGCTGCGCAACAGAGCGCCTATGTGCCTGGGGCGAACCTAGGTAAAGGTGGCGGTTCCGGTGTGGTAGTTCCCAAGGGCTCAAAGCGAACAACTGTGCTGAGGAAAGGTGCTGGGAAAGTCTGGGAAGATCAAACGCTGTTAGATTGGGATCCTGGTGAGTAATGGGCCCTTGTTCGTTAGATAATCGTGTTACTTTACTTATTCGTCACTTCTATGTAGCATGGTTCCGATTGTTCGTCGGAGATCTGAGCAATGATGTTTCGGAAGAGATTCTAGCCTCCGCGTTCAACAAATACCGGACGTTTACGAAGGCTAAGGTCATCCGAGACCGACTGAGTCAGAAGGTTTGAGTATTCGTCTCACATTCCGTGACGACTTGACACCGAATCCCCATGAATTTTCAGGCTAAGTATGGTTTCGTCGCCTTCAGTGATCCAGAAGACTTCTTAAAGGCTTGGAAGGAGATGGATGGTGAGTGTTTCTTTCCATCGTCTCTGGGTACTTCCGTTCACACCACACCTTTTCCTTCACATAGGAAAGTACGTCGGTAATCGTCCTGTGAAATTGAGGAAGGCAGATGCTCCCATTAAACCAGTAGAGATTGGCCACCGCAAGGCCAAGCAATTAGAGAAAGAGAGGAAAGGCAAAGGCCGTCACCATCCGTATTAGCTGTCATGGTCAACCCCTCGATAGATGTCTGTCCAATCGGATACACGCTATTTACGACCATCGTGTAATGCCGTTGTATTTCTTTTTGAAAGACGTTGATCAGCTCCTGTGTAGATATGTTCGTGAGCATCTTGTAGTATATTGTCTTGTCGCAGCTTTTTTAATTATATACATAATCTTCCTGGATAAATTGAAAATTTCCCACTTCATGCCAGGATATGATCCCACAAGACATGCGGCAGCCGGGAAAGGGGAAGGAGCATGCTTTTCCGTCCATGGAGTCTGTCAACTTGTACATGGCTAGTTAACCTAGCCTTTGTCTTGCTTTTTGGTCCTTTGACTCCCGCGTCGTTCCAGTCAATCATATTCCACCGTACCAAATCTGAATGCATATGTGCTTAAATTGCAGTTGGTCTCATGCAGCTACGGGATAACAATGATCATACTACGGTCAATCCGAGATCATCCTATGTTCGATTCTTCGTGCACTCCGACCGAGTTACCTCTACTCGTATGTGACCCACCACTTTTCCACTTCCAAGGCCCATACCACTAACCAGACCAAACCTCAGGCTGACCGCATCGCCAAGGATGACCAAATGCGACACGGCTTCGACGAACACAAGTCCGGCTATGCACTCTCCCCTCTCTTCGCAAATCACACTCACCCTTGAGCAGCTCTGAACAGTGACAAACCTTTCGACATCCTCTCGTATCGCTATGCCTGCTTCACCAGCAGAGCCTGTGTATCTCGAAGATCCAGCAGATTACTCGGCACGAGTTATCAATTACGATGCAGTAAGGAGGCATGATGGGCTAGACGGGATCAAGATCATCGGGAAGAACAAGAGGACCAACACATGAGCTAATGGCCATGGACACTTATGCGTTCTGAAGAACTCGTGTCAATATCTGGGGATCACAGGTAAGTGATGGAGTAAACACATAAGAACACTATTAGGAATTTGTGCTCTCCTACAGGGACAAGTATCATGAGGATCCAATGGTGCAGTGATAATAATGAATTGAATTTATATTCACTCGCTCACGCCAAGTGCGGTCCCGTATTACATGAAGTTACAGGTAGGGTGCATCCTACTATTGTGGACGGGGTCTACGACTGTTGCGGTGTCTGCATATATGTGTCGCTCATTGTGAGTAAAAAAAATCGTTGATGTATGCGCCCAGACTGAGTGTTAATCGGAAAGATCGTTCTCCGCATCGTAGCACAATGCTCTTGTACACAGATATTATTACTGGGGATGAGGTCGTGTCGGATGCGTTCCCGTTGTGGGTATATCTCCCTTGATGTTTGTGAAACTAAAGCGAGCGACTGATTGAATGGTTTAGGAAAGAAGTCGATGAAATTGTGTATGAGGCTGACTCTCAATTGATCACCATCAAAGATGGAGAAGTCAATATCGGAGCCAATCCGTCCGCGGAAGAGGGAGAGGAGGCATTGGAGGAGGGGGCAAAACAAGTGAACAATATTGTACATTCCTTCCGCCTCCAGCCAACTTCATTCGACAAGAAATCGTTCGTTACATATCTGAAGGTGCATCCATCCATCCCATCGTGTTGCATGAGCCTAGCCGCTTCTTGCTGACTCTGATCTGATCTGGTAGGGCTATATGAAGGCAGTTAAAGAAAAGCTCATTGAGACCAATCCTGATGGTGTTGCAGCTTTTGAAGAAGGGGCCGCAAAATATGCGAAAAAGATTGTTGCCAATTTCAAGGACTATGAATTTGTGAGTGGTTGGATCGAAGGGTCAAATCCCTGGCTAAACATGAATCATCTAGTTCACGGGTGAATCGATGAATCCCGATGGGATGGTCTTACTCTTGAATTACCGCGAGGATGGTATCACTCGTAAGCACGATCTTGGCTAAGTTGCTGAACCTTTATGAAAAGGTGTCTTGATCTCCATAGCTTACTTCACTTTGTGGAAGCACGGTTTGAAGGAGGTCAAGTTATAATTCATGTTCTTGAAAATGTACAATGTGATCCCTTAAGGCGCTTACATACAGTGGAGTGTATCACAATCCGTGGCTATACGCAGAAAATTTAAGTGAATTGGGAGCGCTTGCACTGTGCCAGTATGGAGTTCCAACGTCTTCCCCAGCAGCGGTACCATAGGGTTGTAAAAACACAAAACGCGGACTCCAAGTACTGGCGAGGCTTTAAAAATCCTGTTTTCATTAAAGAGCATGGTCAAGTTACATCCGTGCACTTTTCGCCATCTCCGCCGCATCATTATGTTGTCACTGCGTCGAGTCGTGTGCAAATCTATTCTCCGAGGACACATAAATTACTCAAGGACATTGGACGCTTCACTGATGTAGCTCGCAGTGGGCACATGAGGCATGATGGCAACCTGCTTGTGGCGGGAGATGATGCGGGGCTCGTCCAAATCTTTGACACCCACAGTCGAGCAATTTTGCGGAAGTTGGATGATCATAAGCAGTAGGTGTTTATCCTGTACCGTACCTTCTAGTCATTTTTCGATGTCAACCATTTCCAGGCCAGTGCATGTCACGAAATTCTCTCCATCAGGTACGCAGGTCCTGTCATGTTCGGACGATAAGACCGTAAAGATATGGGATATCGCCAGCGGGGAGCCAATCGTTACTTTCTACGACCATTCTGACTACGTCCGAGCCGGTCAATTCCTGCCCACCGATCCCCATCTAATCCTTACTGGTTCATATGATTCCACAGTCCGCCTGCTGGATTCCAGGACAGGGAGAGCAGAACTGACCTTAGGATCATCAGAGGCAGGTATTGGTGGCGTGGAGGACGTTTTATCATACCCATCGGGAACCGTTGCTCTATCTGCATCTGGCCCCATTCTTCGCGTATGGGATATTGTCGCTGGTAAATGCGTAAAAGCACTATCGAGTCATCAAAAGACAATAACCTGCCTCGCCTTTGATGGGAAGGCTAACCGTTTATTGACTGGGGGTTTGGACCACATGGTCAAGGTCTACGATGTTAGCACCTATAAAGTTGTTCACACAATGCGCTACCCCGCACCCATTCTCTGTTTAGCAGTGTCGGTGAGTCCATAACGTGAATGAGACTTTATCGTTCACTGTACGCTAAGGCATTGAATAGCCAGATGGCACTCATATTGGAGCGGGAATGTCAGATGGTACCTTCTCAATACGTGCTCGGCCAGCGAAGAGTTCTGAAGCCGTAGCCTTGGGTCCGAATTCGGACGCGTTACGGAGTTCTACTTATGATTTCTTCCTCAATGGATTCGACTCAATTGGCCGTGGTGTTACCCCAAAGACCAAAATGGCCATCCAGGGAGATGCTGATGAGTTCAGTCTACGGCCACATCGTCAAAGGAAGCTTGCAGACCATGACAAATTCTTGAAAAAGTTCATGTACTCTGAGGCACTGGACACCGTGCTCAAAAAGGTGCGCCTTCATACAAGATATAGAGATGATGCCAAGATTCATGAGTCAGTTTGCAGAATGTACGGGCGGAGACAACTTTCTCATTGATAACGGAATTGGTACACCGGGATGGATTAAGAAGTGCATTGAGCGGCCGGGACGATGTAATGCTTCAGCCAATACTTCGTCTTCTATCACAGTACGTAGCCGATCCAACGTTCGGTGAGCTGGCGTGCGATGTCGCCTTGCTCGTCATCGGTAAGTCTTCGAACTTTGATAGTGAAGCTGCTCGCTCATCGCAATTCTTCAGAGATGTACTCGTCGGTATTGGGCCAGTCACCCTTAGTAGACTCGCTCCTTTCTCGACTACGAATAAAAGTTGGAGAGGAATTAACTTTCCAGCGTGAGCTGATATCAATTCAGGGAATGGTGGATATGCTGATGGCGACAAGCATGCTGGGGAGCGGCAATGAATATGAATAGTTTAAAAGCATTTTCCAATTCACATGTACACTGCAACCAGAGCATCCACCCATTATCATCACTGCCTCGGACACTACGTAATTGAATCGCAAGTTTACCTTATTCACCCAGCACTAGATGATCCTACAACCGACGTCAATAGCTGTCCAGGAAACCAATAAGGGCCCGCAAAATCTCTTTTTGAGATGGCGCGTCTCCCTGTGATGATGCATCCTCTTCTGTTGGACCATCGATGCTATCGTGGTACACCTTCAGTGTATCGACGATGTTGTTGATAGATTGATTTTTCCTTTCTAACATAGTTGTCGCGTGTGTAAGGACCTGTGATTGCGGGTGGTGGTTGGTGATTGATCATCGAGATAAACTGCCTCACACACCCCATCATCCTCCATTAATATCCATCCTAATATGTAATCCACTGCTTGAAGGGTGAATAAACCGCCATCGAGTCGTCGCAAGTACCACACGTCCTCGTTTTCGGCCAAGTCCATTTCATCTTCCGCAATGAGTTCCTTCTTTTCTGCCTCAATCTCTACATCTGTGGCAGCGAGTCGCGCGGAATGGAACTCTCGTAACTCGAGTAATCGGTCGACCTTTTCGTAGTCATTTTCCACAAATTTGCTGAGAAGGCGGATCCGAGGCGGTGAGTCCGAAGCGAGGTTAGAGAACAGACTCGAAAGTATGCCGAGGACGTGTGAAGTATCTTCTGATGCTGGTGTTATACCTGATTTGCCTTTACCTTTTCCCTGAGACGAGGGCGATGAGAGACAGGCGGCGAGAACACACCACACCCCATAGCGAAACTCACTTTCTGCATCAAAGCAGAGAAGAGCGACTTAAGGCCCAGAGCTTCTACGAATTGTTCGCAATTCGCTGATCCCGCTGGACCCGACATAGCGTAGTCCAGAACTTTGATGGACCGTGACCGAGAGAGTTTCTTTTCCCTCATCATTAGGACCATGAGCTCGACTGAGGAGAGGATTCGTCCGTAAGAGACTTCTGAAGGGCACTCGTATCGATTACAAACACACCTCCTTCGTCATCTAGGAAAAGCTTCTTGACCTGTGACTCCGACAAGGCGGAACAAAGCGTATCAAAGACATTTTCCATGAACTCTATCTCCTCTGCATCGACAGGATCCTTCTTTCGGAATTGCTATTCTCAGCTCTTAGCATCAGAGCCTGTTCTTCCCCAACTATAAATTCATGATACTTACCGATAAGACTCGGAGTAATGTATCCACGCCTTTCTCCTTTCCAAATCGTAGAATGTTCTCTTTATTGTTCTGTAAGAGAATGGCCAGAAGCTCAGAAACATAGTTGCGATTCTCATCATGCTTTTTGGATTGTATTCGATCCAGGAGCCAATTGAGTATGGACGTTTTCCCCACTAGAACGCTGGCGAGCTCCGGACTGAACCCAATAGAGTTCTCAAAGATGCCGAGGGTGTGGTATATGCCTTGCCTGTCCGATTCTTCTGCTTCATTCATACGATTGAGGGTGTCAACAAGAAGCTCTAGAGTGGAATGTTCGAGCTATGTAAAGGCAACCGTCGTTTAGTAACATTTGTGAATGGAAGGAAGAGGTCAGCGTACTAAGCCGTCAATTAACAGCTTCAAGGCGTTGCTCTTCTTCTTTCCCACCTCTTCGTCATCTTCTTCCTCTGCGTCACCTACGTCCTCATCTGTAAGTTCATGAAGCACTTCAACGACATCAATGACAATGTCGACATTCTCATGACTCAGAAGATCTACAAGTTTGGCGAGTCCACCGGATTTGACGAGCTCTGGGTATGCTATTGATGGCGCTTGAGCAAGAGGAAGGAGAGACTTGATGGCAACGTCAAGGTCAGCTTCTGAATCGATGAATCTTTGACAACGGACCTATTCAGAAAACGATTCCAGAAGGCATAGAGCTACACACCTTGTTGGGTCATCTGAGAATTTGGACCTTTGGTCTTGATTCTTTTTTGCAGCGCGATCGAACTTAAGAAGCATTCGCCGTATGCCAGGAAGATTTAGTTCTTCCGCCTAGTCAGAAGCCTCAGGATGATAACGTAAGTTTACAACTGACACTTACATCCCCTCCAGTGTGTTCGCCTGCCTCATCAAAGATGTTGAGAATCTGCTTCTGTTCATCGGTCAGGCCGCCACCGAAGAATCGCCCGTCCTCATCTTCCTCTGCGAAGTAGTCCGCATCACCTCCCGGAGCAAACGATTGATCATGGTCTTCATCATCTGGAACTTCCTGGATAGTAACGGCCTGTACTTTGTCTTTCCTGGAAGTGCCATTTGCCATAACGGCATTGGCAGAGGTTGAAGAGGTTTCCTCAGTTCTCAGCCTTTTCAGCATTTCTGGAACAAGCGCCACTTCAATGAATACAACGCGTCACACGCGAAACCCTTCAAACGCGCTTGCCTGGCGTTGGGTTGTCTGGTAGCTTGCGCTTGTTGCCGCTGAGCGGGACCTTAGGAGCCTTTCCAGCCGTAAATCTGACATATGAGCACTCCAACCATCTGAGCGACCCACCTTGAACAAGGAATCGATGTCCATTTCTGCAAAAGGGCGAAGAACCACAGAAGTAGGTTTCTGAGTTCCAACTGAGTTCACGTCACGTCTCGTGACGTCTAGAATAAATTAAATTATTAAGATTTGAAATATATGTATGTAGAGTTCGAGGGGTCTAATTCAATCGGAGTTTCAGGTACGATGGGGTCAAGTCGAACGCGGTATTTTGCCCTATGTCGTTGTCCCTTTATCCACTCCATCACCCAAGTCTTTGCGGGTATGCCCTCCTGGCATATTTTCCTTGTCTCATGGATGCTCTTGATCGCCGTTTTGGGCGTCATTGCTCGGGGTGGCTTTTATGGCATTCGCAGACATCACGGTCTCATTCCAGGTACGATTATTCTGACCAACTACACAAACACACTCCTTTCAGCCACATCAAATTCAACATCAAGCACAATCGTTACATCCACATTTTCTTCAACTACCCCCACTTACAAAGCCTTGGTCAACTCGACAACATCGATTGCCTCTGGAACTAGTTCGCCAACTCCGGCTCTTCCTCCAACAACAACGGAACCATCGTCAAATTTACAGAATGTTTATGACCGGAGAGTTCAGTCTATCGTCAACGGGTTGACAGGCCTCAGCAGCATTCCAACGTGGTAGGACTTGTACCTCACATTAATTTGAGCGCCAGATTTGAATTTATGTGTTGACATCAGGCTGTCAACTCAGAAACCGAACGGACAATGGCCAGACGTGTAAGTTGTTTACTCACCCCCTCACGTTCGACTCATGGGGCTTTGAAGTGATTATACTGCAGGGTGCACGTCCCGTCGGGCAAATTGGCCTGCGCAACAGCACTGGTTAAGAATCGGTAAGAAACCTCACAACGGTAATTCGCGGGCGCTGATTACCTCTATGATCCTCCTAAGATGCTCTTGCTGGCGCGTATCATGGCTCGCCGACATTTGGTCCCGCTACAACAAAGTATCTGAAAGATCAGAACGTTCGGGTAGCAATCACCTTGGCTATGGATTGGTGGTTTTCAAACGACTACACTAACATCTATTGCTTGGACAATGGTGGTAAGGCAAGCTGTCCCTGTGAAACGTGAGTGTTCCTACTGTTAGCCTTCTGAGAAGGCGGTATGTAAACGAGTCCCACGATAGTCCCGGGCTGTGGAACACTAACTGGTACTCTAATATCATCCTGATTCCCGGACTCGTTGGTAACGCATGTCTCCTACTCCTTCAACTGCCATCCCCTGGAGACCTCACCCCCACGCAATACTCGAACTGTACTCGCTTCACCTCCCGATCATTCAACACATTTACTTACCCTGTAATTGGTGGTGTCGGAACGCTTACTGGGGCTAACACCCTCGATGTTGCCAGTATCGGTGTCTCCCAAGGATTGTTGCAAGGAAACGAGAGCATACTCACTACGGCATATGCGCATATACACGATGAAGTTCAGATACAAACTCCTCCAAGGGCTGACGGAATAAGACCAGACGGAAGTTTTGGTCAACATGCCGGTTTGCTTTACGATGGTAGATGTGTCTTTAGTCGTTTCATGTTCCGGAGCACTTATGTTTACTCACAGGCAATTATGGCAAGGACTAGTGAGCTACTGCCTGAATGGACGCACCCTCATGTACTGAATACTTGGTAGCGTGAATGATGTCCTAAACCTTGAGCTACAAGCGGCTGGTACTTCATGGGCCGCCGGCTCCAGTTCTAAGGATGCAGTCATCTCCTATGTCGATGGTTTTCAGTGGGCCATATACAGAAATGTCCTAACCGACGTCCTTCACTGGGATTTCGTAAGAATCTTGCAACCAGCTCTGACTGAATATTGTGCTGAGTGATTACTTCATAGAGCGTAGTAGGGCGGTTTATCTCTTTCCCCGTTGCAGACAAGCAGTGAGTACACTCAATTCACCGTCCATTCGCCTCAGATTATACGCCTTGCTTCAAGGGCTACCTGGAATATCAAGATCAATCTTACCGAGCTCCAACAACTCAGTGAGGAATGGGAATCGGTCAACATAACAGATATAGCGACGAGACTGAATCAAAGTACCAGTGACGCCAATGCTGGTCATCTTATTGGCAACCGAATGTTCTGGGATAACGACTATATGGTGCGTATCGTTCAAGTGACGTTTGATGTCAAGATTCGTGAATATGATTACACCAGGTCCATCGCGGGTCAAATTATGTGACTACGCTGAAAATGTTTTCCTCACGAACGTTGAACACCGAATGCGCAAGTGGAACCACTCTAATCCTATCTAATGATTGACTGACATCACACCTAGCTAAATAATCAAAATCCCAATGGATTCCATTTGAGTGATGGTACATTGTACACTTACC
>WNFI01685813.1_pt1 | contig 13384 bp, 11 predicted proteins | sample 5400471 | NCBI WGS metagenome assembly WNFI01 (sample SAMN13153348, study PRJNA577476) | soil metagenome | isolation source: 100 cm saprolite on Douglas fir-dominated hillslope | place: USA:California | collected 2013-09-17 | reverse complement strand
CCCTGCGTGAAATGCTGCGTCTTCGTCCAGTCCTGCTCGGTGTCGAGCTGCGCGAGCGGATGCAAGTTACCGCCGCTCCAGTTTTTTTCCGTGGCGACGTTGCCGGAAATCAGCAAACCCGGCGAACCGGAAGCAATTTGCGTGTCCGTTGCAGTCAGGGCAACCGCGCCGTTCTTGAAGCACGTGAGCGCACCACCGGGAGCGGCTTCGAGCCGCAGGAGATCGCCGACGGAGCCCGTGGAGGCCGTACTGGTCAGGTTTGTGGTTCCGGCGTTGACCACCCGCTGCATAAAGATGGTTGTGCTGTTCTCCACGCAGTCATAATAAGTTGCGCTGGCGGCTGATCCGGACGCGAGGGCGGTGACGCCGGGAAAATCGGTCGTGCCGTTCAATGCCGTGATGGTGGCCTGCGCAAACTGAACCGGCGAGAAGGCATTCGCGTTCCAGAAGCCGGAGTTGGATTGCGCCGCCGCCGTGCCTTGAATCTGATTTGCAGCGATGTTCAAGCCGTTTTGCTGGATGGTCCAGTTCGCGCCGATGGAACCATTGGCGCGCGTGGCGTTGTCGTACCCGGAGTTGACGTAGCTCGTGACCGGAATATAGCCCGTGACGTCGGGAAGTGTTTGCGTGCGGTTGGCGGTCAGGGTGCCCGAGAGCACATCCTTGAAGTTTCCGTTCGTGAGCGTGAGCTGAGGGCCATTCAGACCCAGAGAGCCGACCGCACTGGCTGTGGCAGAAGAGGAGTTAGGAGGACTAACGGTGTAGAAGAACGAACTGCTATCAACGTAGCTGGTGCCAGCCGTGCCTGTACCACTGACAAACAGACCGCCGAGTGTAAGAGCAGTGGCTCCGCGGTAGGGATTGGTAGTCACCTGCCCGTCCACGGGGACCCAACTCACAGTGATCGTCTGGGTGCCGTCCGTCGTGGCGGAGGTGGTGGGAGAGAGCACGGAAGGTCGGCTGTAGATGTCGTTTGCGACGATGGCATAGACGTAGGTGCCTGCAGGCACGCAGTTCGAGGCGCATGAACTGTGAGCGCCAACGGTTACGCTTGGGGCATTCGGCTGACCCATCGAATAGCCGATCGTCGCGCCGCCGCCGGAAATGACGTTACCGGAGCCGCCGTAACTGGAGACATAGGAGAACGCGGAGCTGGTTGTACCTGAAGCGCTACCAGAGTAGCCTGCACTTGGTCCAGCGGTGACGAAGCCGGGTCCAGCGACGCCGACTTGGCCGCCCACCGAGGAGCCTATACTCTCGAAGGAAAACGTAGAAACACTACTTCCGTAGGCATTGTCCACCCATCCGTTTCCGGGGGCGGCGTTTGGAGCGTCGTCGTCCAGGAATTTGAACCAGAAATTCCCCACCGGGCATCCACCGGCAAGCCGCAGGAACGGTCCTTTGCCGATTTCACGCAAGCCCTCTGTGAATTTTACGGACGTGATTCCTACGACGTTATTGCAAGAGCCGCCGCCAAAGGCGGTCGGAAGCGCATCAAATTGATAGCTCGCTCCGCCTCCGGTCACGGCAAAGCCATTGATTTGAAGAATGCCAGCCGCGTTGACGATACTGGTTGTCACCGCAGGGGAAAGCGTGGAAAATCTCATGCACGGCGGGCCAAGAACATTCTGGGCCGTGCCGCAAGTGTTCCGGTCTCCGGGAAATCCAATCGAGGATTCGGTAACTCCGCGAATAAGCGCGGCGGGCGTGTTGATGTTGCTGGCGCTACCATTATTACCGAAGCTCACGTTCGACATCAGGAGGCCGAAGAACCCAGCCCCATCGAAATCGTGAACGTAGGCTATCTGTCCCAACTGATTGGCGCTGAAGGTGATGTTCTTGAAATTGATAGTGCTTCCGGTGGCACCAAGCGTCATTGGCTGAACTACCAAAACGGGATAGGCGAATGCGCCGCCGCTAAGGTTGATGGTGAGGCCAAACTGAAACGAGTTGGACCCGACGTTTTCTCCACCTTCGAACTTAATGCCATTCGTCTTAACTACCCAAGGCTGATTGATCCCCAAATTTGTGGGTATGACAATTTTTGTATTGGCGGCCTTGGCGCTGGTAAATACGGTTGTGGCATTGAACGGCGGACTAGACGACGCTGGTATATATACCGGCGTGGAAAAGTGAGAGGCGTTCGTCGCGGCCAGCAAGTTCTGAGAGTTGTCATGCAGCGCAGTCTGGCCGCTCGTTGTCGCACCCGCAGCGTTCGCCACGACGATGCTGGTCGTGCCACCGCCACTGACGATGGTTGTTGCGAGGTACTTGTTGACGGCGCTTCCGGGCGTCGAAGGAAAGTAGCTCGGAATGTTGCCGCCGCTGATCCTCATTCCGCAGTCTTCATAGTACGGGTCATGCGACTGTACGAAAAACGCCGGAGAGTTGTTCACGTACACCAGGTAGCGCAGTACGGTATCCCCGCCAGTCTCGATCGTGCTCACGGAGTTGGCAGACATGGTGAGGATGTTGCATGCCAGGACTTTCATCGTGGCCGTCGTGGATTCACTCGTCACCGCAGGCGTGGTGGCTGAAGGAGAATAGACCGTGAAGGTTGTCGCCGTTTGCGCGATGATGGTGTAGTTCCCATTGAAGCGGCCGTTCGTGAAGCCGGCAATGTTGATTGGCGCGTTGACGGAGACGTTGCAGTTCCCTGAGCAGGTATAGACTTGCTCGCCGTTCAGGGTGCTGTTCCATGTGGCGTTGGTGAGGGTGACTGAATTCGTGCCGAGCGTTGCGGCTCCCGTGGTCGTGGAGCCGGCGGTTGACGCGGCGGTGAGGCCGCCCTGCAAATCTTCGGCGACGAAGCGATAGTTGTAGGTGGTCGCGCCGTTTGTTACGCCGAAGGGCGTCACCGTCGGTGCGGGCGGGGTGGTGAGACCCGTGGCGGCGCCGCACTTGTAGAGCACGATGCCGTTGCCAACGCTCGTCGCTGGGAACGCTGTCGCGTCCTGAAAATCCAGCGCGGCGGCCAGCGTGACGGAAGTGCTCGCGTTCGTGCAGCTCGCCGTGGTGGAAGGCGGCGAATTGTTGAAGTACCCGCCGTAGCGCGCCAGGTCGTTGTACGGATCGGGCCCCTTGATGTGCAATCCGCTGTCCAAGTTCTGATTCGCGGTGAAGGTGTTGATGGCGTTGGTCTGGGCGCCGGCGCCCAACGGGCCAGTCTCCGTTCCGGTGTCATCTTTGTAGTAGAGGCGCTTGTCCGCGGTCCTGGTGTAGAGATTGACGGTGCCGGAGCTGGCGGATCCCGGCGGAGTGCTTTGATTCGAGAGGTTCAGCGTGCCGCTGGCGAGGTTGCCGACGACCGTGGTGCTGCCATTGACCGTGAGGTTGCCGCTGAGCGTCAACGAAAAGGCGCTGATGGCGCCACTGAATGTTGGCGAGGCCGGATCGTTCGGCAAAATTACGTTGGGGATTTGCTTGGTGGTGATGGCGGGGCCGGAGATTTCGATCTCGTATTTTCCTGGCGCGGCGTAGAAGAAATAGTTGCCGAGGCCGTCGGTGGTGGTGGGATTCGCGAGCGCCTGGGTGAGCGCCGCGTCGGAATAAATCAGCGCCAGCGGCGTGCAAGGCTGGCCGCTCGCCGGCATGGCACAGACGCGCACCGTGGCTCCGGCTAATGGAATGCCGCGCGAATTGAATACGATGTCGTCCTTGCGCGAACCCTGCGCGTGCGCCGGCCCGACCGCACCGGGCACGACATGCAGCACGAGCGCCAGCAATGCCCAAAGAAACCCCATCGCGATTTTCGATCGTATCATCGGTTACCTCAAAACGTTTTTGGATTCGTCGATGAGAGTTGGCGTTACAGCAACTTGCGGGCGGTAATGGCGAGCTGCACGACGTCGGTGGTGACGCTAGCGGGATACGCGCCGGCGGTGATTTCCGTGCCGCCGCCGTTGAAGGCTTTCAGCTTGAAATTGTTGAATGCAGAGCCGGCAACGACGACGTAATAGCCAGAGTTTCCGTTTTGACTTTCCGCGAACGCCTGGACAATCTGCGTCGAGGGCAGCTTGTCGGCGACCTGCGTGAAATCGAGCGTATCGCCTCCGGTCGGGTAATTTCCCGAGAACGTCAGGGTCCCAATCGCGTACACAAAATTGCTCGCTGAAGAATCGACGTTCAACGGCGACAGCGAAATCGTTATTGGCATGATGATCTCCGATCTTTTGTGGAGTGCGGCGGCTTGCCGCCGCTTTTCGGCCGATCCGGGGGACACTTCGGCGCCGGCTAAGCTTCGATCGTTGGAACGCCGCGCACGGAAGAAAAGCGGGAGCAAGCTCCCGCACTCCAAAATTGCCGCGAATTCAATGCGCGACGGCAATTCAGAATGGCGTGTAGCCGCTGCGGGCGGAAAACGGCCGGCGGCGGCGCGCGGATTGCTGTTCGCGGCGCACGGCGGCACTGACCAGGTCCTCGATGGCATCGGCGGCTGCGTCGTCCCATTTTTCCGCAAGCGGGCTGCCGCGCGCCCAACCGGCCAGCGCGGCCGTGGCGTAGGCGATGGCTTCCTGGGCGTTGCGCACAAGCACGGGCGAAGTTGCATCGGTGAAATCTGGATACGCTTTGAGATAGCGCAGCCGAATCTGCGTGTCCTGCGTGGCGCCGAGGAAATAGAGGCCGTCGGCGCGCCATTCCCAGACGCTGAGGGTCACGTCCTGCGCGCGCGAGGGCAAGCCGCCGTGGCGGGTCAGGTCCACCATTTCGAGAAAATCGTCCGTCGAGCCGTTGCGGCGCTCCCAAATCTTTAGCGGTACGAGCAGATCGGTTGGGAGCTGATTCGGCGGCGCCGTCGCGTCGGTGATAGAGACTTGCAGCGACGTATCCGTCTGCGTCACGGCGGTCACGACGAGCAGCGCATCATCCTGGATGAACCCGCCGCCACCCGCGTTCCCGAGCGCGCGCTGCAGTTTGCGGTACGCGGAATTTGCGTACGGCAGCAGCACCGCGTCGGTGAACAGATTTCCCTGGGCGTCATTCAACAACGAGCGCACCAGCGAAGTGATCTGACCTGCTGTGTTGTACGCGCTGGATCCAACGACTGGCATAGGTCAATCTCCCGAAGGCAGCGGTGACTTCTGTAAGTAGGCGGCGACGCCGATGACTGCGTTGATGAGCGCGGCGGCTGCGGCGATGCGAAGTGTCGCAGCCATTCCCGCCTGCAAATTGAAATGCTGCGGATCGATGCCCACGGCGGCAAGGCCCGTAAGCACTCCGCCAGCTGCCCCGGTAATCGCCGCGGCTACAATTCCTCTGAGCCAGATTTGAAGTCTCGTCATAATTTCGTGGCGCCGGCATCCTTGCCGGCTCCTTGCTGCGATTGATCCGCGGAAGAAGAATCGCCAGCCCGCCGCGGCGGGCTGGCGCTACAAAACCGGAACGAAGGGCTGTTTGTGGAACGCGGGGACAGCGTCGTCCATGACGTCGAAAGCCCACTGTTCGTAGTTGCGTTCCGCGCGTTGCTCGCGGTCGTACAATATCCCGCGGCTTTTCGCGCGGGGAGATTTCCTCGACCACTCGATGGCGCGCGCGATGTGCTCCGCGGCCGTCGGCGTAAGTTGAACGAATTCGCCTTGCGGACCTTCGAGTGTGAAGCAATGCTCGTATTCGCCGCGCGAAGGATACGGCCCGAGCGCTGGAATACTCACGCCGTTTTCGCGTTCCATCGTTTGTGCGTACCAAGCGCGAGGCGAGCCGTAAACTTCCGGCGGCACCCAGCGCTCGATGTGCCAGCGATTTATGGCTGGATATTTCGGCTCCTGCCGCAACTCGACGACTTCGCGCAGCAGCGAACCCGTCGCGGGATCGTGCTCCTCGAATTTTCCGCCGATCCACGCGAGGCGGTTCCAGCCCCACACGGCGCGATAGTTTGCTTCGCCGAAACGATTGATGCCGCCCGCCCGTTCGAGGCGATGCGCCACGCTCTCCGGCGTGTCATGCGTTTCGCGGACGACACGAATCATCAGAGCGTGATGCTGACGGAGAGCGCGTCCGTTCCGTTAAATACGACGCTCACCACCGGCGTGCGCGCTTGCAGCGTGGCCACGGCGTTCTGCAAATCCGGGATGTGCGCCGGCGTGTCCGCGATGACTTGAAGCTGGAGCTGCACGGGGCCGTTGATTTCGTCCCAGGAGCCTGATGGTATTTGCATGAATTTCTCCTGAACGACGGCGCGGACGCTGGGGCTCTCGAGATATCGCTCCAGCGTGTCCGGCGCCGCCCGCGCCCGGCAAATGGCTCGGGTTATTTCCGGCGGGGATTGAAATCGAGTGATTTCACGACAAATTTGTGGTCACCACAGTCAAGCACCAAGTCCGTGACCTTTGCGATTTGGCTTTCGACGATGGCGTCGTGCTCGCGCAGCGATGATGCGCACTGGAGCACCGTTCCCAGTTTAAGTTCCCGGGGGCCGGAATCGAGTTGCGCGCCGATATCCGGCGCAATCATCGGCCGGAGGATGGCGACATCGTGCTCGCGATCCACGCGAAGAAAGACAAACGCCAGCGGATCGGTTCTGCCGCGCGCAGCAACTACCCCAAATAGCAAAAGGCCGATTGCTCCGATGAGAATTCTTCGCATGTGGCATTGCACGACAGAAGGGTCCCGCACTTGTAGGGGCGCAGCATGCTGCGCCCCTACTGGCGAGATTTCCACTGGTCACCGGTCACGGCTTATTAGTAGCCGCTGGGCCGCGCTAGTGTGTCGATGAAAGCCCCGGTACGGGGCGAGTCGTCCCACACCTGAAACGCGGTATCGAAGTAGAAAATATATGACGCGGCGAGGCCGCCGCTCGCGCCGTAGATCGGGAAGACCGTGTTGCCGTTGACTTCGTAGAAGTCGATGTCTTTCAACACAGCGCGCCCCCAGTGCGAGAGGTCGAGAAAATCCACGCGCGTCTGGTCGGCGTTGACGCTGGACTTGATCGGGATGCCACTCATGGTCTTACGGCCGCTGAAGAGCAAATCGAGATCGTTGCCGTTGCCGCCGCCGCCTTCCTTGATGATTTGCGAAACGGTGATGCCGAGATTTTCCCATGCGTGCTCTTGCTCCACCGCCATGTAGGCGATGAGTTTGCTCAGGTGGTTGATGCCCAGGGCTTTGCGGACCTTGTTGATCGCGAGCCGCACGTTGCTTGGGGTGAGCGCGGCGTTGCCGGCATTGACGCGCGGCGTGGCGAGCTGCACGGGATAGGTAGCGCGGTTGAGGTTGAGCCACGTGCCGGTGGTCGCGTTGTTCTGGTGATACTTGATGCCGAAGAGTGAGACGGGGCTCGCGCCGCTCAAGCCGTCGTGCACGATGACGTCGCCATTGGTGAGGCCGGCCGGGTTCACGTCGACGGTAATCGTTTGTGTCGGGCTGATCGGATCGGCGGCCACTACGTTGGCGGTCCCGCGGTTCGTGGTCAGCGTCGAGTCGTAGACCTGAATCGTCTGGCCCACGTAGACGAGCGCCGCGCCTGGAGGCGTGGCCATCGTCCAGGTGGTGCTCGCGAACGAGCTGACGGTGCCGAGCACGCCGTTGCCGGCGGTCTGCATCAGCTTGTCGAGAAACGCGCGGAACTGTTTCATGCCGTTGGCGACTTCGCGCTTGGTGGCGTTTTCGATGGCGCGCTCGCGCCCGGTCGTCGCATATTCCACCAGCTTCGTGATTTCAATCGCGAAGCGGAAGAAAATCGGCGAAACCTGCGCGACGTCATACGCCGTGCGTCGCGCTCGTAGAGCAGGGGCACTTTGTCGCGCACCTTCTCGAGCTGCAACGCGACGACGTTCGCGTTCGCTTGTGCTGGCATCTGTTGTTCTCCTTATGATTGCTGCGTTCCATGGGGTGCTTGTGGAGTGCGGGAGCTTGCTCCCGCTTTTCCGCCTGCCCTCGAAGAAAGCGAGGGAGGTGATGAATCGCGGTGGTAAGAAAAGCGGCGGCAAGCCGCCGCACTCCAAATGCGCTGCTTGCGCACGCGCATGGAATCGCGCAGGCGTCTCTTGAGAAGGCGCCGGAAACTCAGTGGTTAGCTGTCAGTTTTTAGTTCTTAGTAAGAACGAGGAACAAAGACAAAGAAACACTGCTGCAAATTCAAGTCTTGAGACTGCTATCGAAGTCGCGGCCTTCGCTTTTCTTTTTTGACCAACGACTAAGAACTGGAAACTTATGGCTCTACAGTTCGAGGATTTGCTCGTCGCTCAGTTTGCGGTAATCCACGCGGCGCGCATCGGACCGCGCCGCGCCGCGATTCGGATCTTGGCTATCCTTTCGACGCGAGTTGGCAGAGGAACCCGCCGGCAGGGATGCCGGCGCTACTTCCCTTCTCGCCGACGCCGCTTCGGCTCTCGCGGTCTGGCCGCGGTGCGCTGCCAGGGCCGTTTGCGTCCAGTCGTTCAATACGCGCTTGGCTGCGACGGGCACGAGTTGTTGCGCGCGCTCGCCAATCAGCCGCACTACCTGGCCGCGAGTCTCCTCATCCAAGCGCCGCCCCGAAAGTATCTGCGCCACTTGCTCAGCAAGCTGCCGGTCGCCCTTCAACGCGGCCTCGACGTCCTGGCGGATCGCGGCGCTCAATCTTGCCTGTAGGGGCGCAGCATGCTGCGCCCCTACAACGGAAGTCTCTGTCGTGCGCGCCGAGTTTGGAAGGGCTTGCGCCAAGGCCCGCCCGATCGCCGCGCCCACGCTTCGCTCCAGGTCGTCGTTCGCAGCTCTCTCAAACGAGGCGTATGCCGCCAACCGCGCGTTGTGGTCCGTCGCGCGATTTTCCGCTTGCGCTTGAGATGGAGCGTTTGTAGGGGCGGACTTCAGCCCGCCCTGGGTTTGCGCAGCGCCGCTCTCGACAGCGGCAGAGGTCGCGCTGAAGCGCGACCCTACATTGGTACCCGTTTGCGCGCCGGATTCCTCCAGCGCTCGTAACCCCGCGAATACCATTTCGCGAAACGCCCCGGGATCTTCGCGCAGCATCCTCTGGGCGAGCTGTGCGCGCGACACGCTGGTTTGCTCTGGGGTGCCGCCCGCCGCGCCGAAATAGGCGCGATCGATATCATCGAGGATCCGCGCACGTTGCGCGCTCGCGCGGGCTTCGTTGAGTCCGCCTGGATACAATTCCTTCAGCGCGCGGGCATCTTCGGGAGTCGCAAACGCCGCGCGATACGCCGCCGCCTCCTGTTTCGCCTGTTGCACGCCATTCCAGAGTTCCTTCGCTTCTTCGCCCGCCCACGGATCCTTCATCTGCGCCGCCAGCCATGGGGGCGGCTCCGGCGCCTCCACGCTTGGCGCAGATGACGTAGCGCCGGCTTCCAGCCGGCGATTATCCTCTTGAGGAGCCGAAGCCGAACCCGCCGGCAAGGATGCCGGCGCTACATGTCCAAGTTCTTCGCCAGTCGCTCCCGGCTGGCTAGTGCTGCGAGGCGCTTGTTGGCTCGCCACTCGCGACTCGCCACTCGCCACTGTTCCCTGCGCTTCCGGCTCGATTTCCAGGATTTGCTCATCCGTGAGCGCGAAGAGATCGTGCAACGCGATATGTCCATTCGCAGGAGACGCGGAGTCTTGCGGAATTGGTTGGCCAGTTTGCATCAAGATTTTCCTTTCGCGTTGGGCTGCGGCTGCGCCGGCATTTGGGCCAGGGCTGCCTGGCTCATCGCGCGGAGGTGCGCTTCGGCGTGCGCGCGGACGTTGGCGAAACCCGCGGGATTGATCATGTGCGCGGATTGACCGGCTTCGGAGTTGGCCCAGCGCTTGCACTCCTCGAATTCGACGGCGTGGTCGTCGAGCAATTGATCCACCGGCACCGATGGCAAGACAAGCGGCGTTGTAGCGCCCCGATCCTGATCGGGGCGATTTTCGTCTTGAGACACCGCGTCGGAACCCGCCGGCAAGGATGCCGGCGCTACATGGGCGACACCGGACGGATGCATCGAAACAACAATGGGCGCGCCCGCGAGAAGCTGCTGGATTTCACGCAACTGCTTGTTGCGCGAATCCTCGCCGGGAATGACCATTTCGGTGAGGCCCAGCACATTTTTGATATAGCCGAGATTGGCGGGCTCGGTGAGCGCGCGCTGGATTACGGGGTCGTTGATGCCGAACAATTGTTGCAACACGCCGCGCTGCTGGGACTTCAGCCGCGGAAATGTTTCGTCCGCTTCCGGATGCACGCAGATGTTGCCTTTCAAATCAGCGATGCGAATCGAGCGTGCGTCGAGCACGCCCTCCGGACCGAGCAGCGGAATCTCCGCATCTTCCGGCCGATTCTTGCGGAAGGAATCCACCGCGAGCAGCAGCACGTCCGCATAAAACTGCTTCGTGCGCCGCCACACCAATCCAAGGCGGCCCATCGCCTGTTCGCGCGCCAGTGCATAGCCGGAGGCGGTCTTCACGTCTTCCATGTTCCCGCCGAAAATCGCGGGAAAGAGGCCAGTCAAGAATTGCGCCACGGGGCCGATCAAATCCTGCTGGTGGCGAATCATGTCCGGGGGAACTTGCGCCGGCGCCGGCTGGAAAAATCCCGCCGCGAGCGGCTGCCCCGGGCGCGCGCGTGCCGGAAAATGCGCCGCGGGCTCCGCGACCTGATTTGCCAGCGCATCAAAATCCAGAACTTGCGGGTCGGCGTAAATCGGTGGGATGCCGTACTCGTACGTTTCCGCTTGCATGTTGGAAAGAACGTTGTAGCGCTCCTGCACCTGCACCAGCGAATCGCCAACGCTGGGGCGGTTCTGACCGTCACCCGGCAGCGCATGCAGCACGCGCCAGTGGTCGTCCATCGATTCACTGCGCGATTCGCAATACACGTCGCCGGCAAAGGCGACGTAGCAGCCATCGGGAAACATCGCGAGCAGTTCGCTGCGGACGGCTTCGTCTTCAATTGCGTAGAACGCCCACGGCCGCAGCCACGTGCGGTCAAAGGTGACGAGGTTCATCAGCGCGTCGCCGGGATGGATCGACGGCAAGCCCTGCTCGACGCTCAGCCGCGACACGCGTGCGTAGACATCTTCCGAGCCTTGCGATGGCGCGGACTCGATTTTGTTGGCGGCCATCGGGTAGGCCGCTTTCAATTTCGCGCGATGCACCTCCGCCTGCCATTGCAGGTATGGATATTCGTGCATCTCGTTGGCCCACACGGGCGTGTTCAACTCCAGGCCGCCGGCGATGGAGATAACTTCCTGGCCGTTCGGCACGCGCTGCGTCCCCACCACGCGCGGCACGGTCACGCGCTCGGCCTTGCGAAGATTTGCGTCCGTCAGTTCCGCGCTGCAGCCGGGGCAGGTTTGCGTAGCGCCAGCATCCTGCTGGCGTCTTTGGTTCGGATGGGTATCAGCGTTTTCATCGGTTTCTTCGCTGGATGCGAACCCCACCGGCAGGGATGCCGGCGCTACCACTTCCCTCCCGCATTCAGGGCAGACATACACATCTTCGCCCAACGGAATTTCCAGGGCTTCGAGAACATTCTCTTCGTGGAAGCCGAAGCGCTGGCCGTCGGCGACGTAACGCACGTAAGCGCCAAGTTTTCCATCGGTCCACAGAAAATAACCGATCGACGTCAGCAGCTGCTCGACGTGATTGTTCTGTTCCACCAACTGGGCTACGTCGCTCGCGGCGCGGGCCGCGGCAATGTCTTCGAGCGATTGCGCCGACTGCGGGTAAAACCGCACGCTCGGCACGTCCTGCGAAAGCACCGCGATGAATGAAAGCCCAAAGCCTTGATAAAAATTCGTGACGAACTGGTAGCGCGGCATCTCTTCGAGCTCGCGGTCGTCGCTGGAGCGCTGCTCGAACGGCAAATGCCAGTTCATGTCGTTGGGATTCCACCAGGCGTATTGCAGCCCTTGCCAGAAGAGCCGCGCCTGGCGAATCCGTCGAATCTCATGCCGCCGCGCGACGATGCCTTCCTGGCGGTATTGCCGCACCAGTTCGCGCAATGCGTGCACCAGTTCGGGCTTCACATCCTCGAGCCGCTCGTTGTTCGGACCCAGGTCGACCGGCGCATCGGTAGCGCCAGCATCTTGCTGGCGTTTTTCATTTGCATCGCTGGCCGCCAAACCCGCCGGCAAGGATGCCGGCGCTACGCCCGAGGCAAGATTCCCGTCGGCTGGCGCGATCGTTCCGGGGATACCCGTCCAGGATTCAGCTGTGCGGTACAGGTCCATTCTAGTCTCTCACATTATACTAATGCGTTGTGTACGCAGTGATAAGTATGCTAAAGTCCGCCCCGCTTGGGCGCGTTTCGGGGAGTGCTCCCAGTGGGGGTACTGGACGCGGCCGAGAACCGTGGAAGGCTGCTCGCAGCCCTAGGAGTTCGAGTCTCCCACTCCCCGCACGCCCTTCCGCGGGAACAGGTGTTGACGAATGCGGTTAATGGCGTATACTCAAGATGGTTCTCGGCGCGTCCAGTACGCGTTCTTAGGCGGCTGTTTCATAGGCCGCCTTTTTCTTTGCGGAGAGGCGCGTTGCCGCAATTAACCAGTGCTCGTCTTCTCTTCTGATCGCGCGGCGCCACCTTCGCGCCACGCCTGGATCTGGGGCCACGAACGCTTCCTCAGGCGCGGCAACGGTTGCGGCTTAGGCGCTTCCGGGAACTCCACCGGAGGAAATCCCGCCGTGCCCAGCAGCGAGTTCATCAGCGCACGATTTTCCGCCCGCAGCCGAACGAGTTCACCTTCCAACAGCCCGACGTACTTGGTTTGTAGAATTTCGCGTAACCAGTTCAGCATGAAGCACCAGTAGCACGGGCACACATGCCTGTGCGATTTTGTCCTTGTGGATTCTCACCGCGGTCGCACAGCGAGGAGTGCCTGTACTACCAGCGACGGCGCGGAAGCGGCTTGGGCCGGAAGAATTTTTTGGCTTCGGATTCGAGGCGCTGGTAGTGAATGGCGCGAGAACTTGGATCCGTTGCGCTGACCTGGCGCGCGATCTGTTCATCGAGCGGCATGCCGGTCACGAAATGCGGCGTGCTCACCGGCTGATAGAGGGGCGGGGCCTGCCCCGCCCTGGACGGCACAAAGGCCGGCCCAACACCGGCGAGCCTTCCGCCGGAGACCAATCCATAGCGCGCGGCGTCGGCGGGATCGTCGCCGTCCACTTTCCGAATGTCTTCCTGGCGGCGATCGTCGCGCACCAGCTGCGGAATGCATTCGATCAGCTTCGCGCAATTTTCGGTGATGACCCAGGCATTCGATTCGAGCAACTGGTACATCAACTGCCAGCCGCCGATGCGGTCGTCATCGGCAGGCGCCGGCCGCGGCAAGCCGTTCGCGACCAGAACGTCGCCGAGCTGCTCCGCGATCGATGCTTCCGAGGTGCGGTGCGCGAACGCGTCCGGCGAAAGAAAAACTTCGCTGATGCGCTCGCGGCCGCTGCGTTCCGCGATGGCCTGCGCCAGCATGCGCGGCGAAAGGCCGTT
>WNFI01662241.1_pt1 | contig 13385 bp, 12 predicted proteins | sample 5400471 | NCBI WGS metagenome assembly WNFI01 (sample SAMN13153348, study PRJNA577476) | soil metagenome | isolation source: 100 cm saprolite on Douglas fir-dominated hillslope | place: USA:California | collected 2013-09-17 | reverse complement strand
CGCAGGTGCAAGTTAGTAGGAATTCTCCTTCTGCCGGCTACGCTTCCTTCGCCTCCGGATATTCGTATACGCCACGGCCTGACTTGCGGCCCAGGGGTCCGGCTTTCACGTACTGCACCAGCAGAGGGGCGGGACGGTATTTGTCGCCCAGCGATTTGTGGAGATATTCCAGAATGTTCAGACGAGTATCGAGGCCTACGAGATCGACCAACTCAAACGGACCCATGGGATGGTTCAGGCCCAGCTTAAGCGCCTTGTCGATATCGGACGCCGACGCGATTCCCTCTTGCAGCATGTAGAACGCCTCGTTACCGATCATGGCGTTGATGCGGCTAGTGATGAATCCCGGCGATTCTTTGATGACTACAACTTCTTTGCCCATGCGCTTGCCGACTTCGACGGAGGTGGCGAGGGTGTCGTCGTCGGTTTCGAGGGCGCGCACGATTTCGAGCAGCTTCATTTTGTGCACGGGATTGAAGAAGTGCATGCCCACGCACTTTTTGGCGCGATAGGTCACGCTGGATATTTCGGTGACGCTGAGCGAAGACGTATTCGAGGCGAGAATGGTCGTGGGGCGGCAGATTTTGTCGAGCAGAGTGAAGATCTCGATCTTCGATTCCATCTCTTCGGGAACGGCTTCGATCACCAGATCAGCTTCTCGCGCAGCCTCTTCCACCGACCCAGCGTATTCGAGGCGCTGGAATGCAGAATCGGCGTCTGGAGCGGCGACCTTGCCGAGTTCGACGGCTTTGTCGAGATTGGCGCGAATCTCGCTTTCGGCCTTGCGCAAGGCACTCGGAACAAGATCTTCAAGAATGGTGCGATAGCCGCCCAGAACCGCAGCATGAGCGATGCCTCGGCCCATAATTCCGGCGCCGATGACAGCGATGGTCTTGACCTGCATCACCTACTGTCCAGCCTTTTCAATACCGGGCTTAGCCAGATCGGCGAGCGCGGCCTTGAGCGCTTCGCCGGCGGGACGCAGATATTCCGCCAGGCGCTGCCGCTCTTCGGTGGTCATGGTGGGGATGTAGATGGTGATGCGGCGCAAAGTTGCAGTGATGTCGTCCACGTAGTTCATCGATCGAATCAGTTCGCCGGTCGCTAGCATGAAAGCTCCTGTCTGGAATTGCGAATTAAGCCGATTTCTATTCTGGACGGGACAGCGGGAATAGTAAAGGTGCCATTGGAATGTTGATGTCTTGGGGCGCCCGACAGCCCGCCACGGGGCGATCTGAGCCGGGGTAGTCCAAGACCTCACGCCGCTCTTGTTGAATTTTGGGATGTCTGTAGAATCCTTGAGCATGGGATGGTTCAAGGATCACGTCTTCATTGCGGCATGGTGCTCGCCAATTATCACGCTTGTGGGTCTTATCGTTCGTAACACGATCCATCCCACTACTAGGGTTAATTGGCCTTTGATTATCCTCTATGTTGCATTCCTAACATGTTTGGCCGCTGTTCTAACGCCAAATATAGACTCTGAGATGCGTTCGACAGCAAGATACATCGTTCTCTTTCTTCTTGTACCGATTTTGGCATTTGCTTGGAGTGAGCATCACAAGAGCTAGGTCTCGAAATGGAGCCACCGCCCCGGGAGTAATAGTGATCACCAGTTCTCTGGACGTTCTGGAGTGGTCATAGTGAAGTCGCCAAAAACCCAAACGCGTGCGTCGTTGTATAGGCGAGTCAGTACAGGTTTAACGTTGCCATTCTTGTCCCATGGCTGTAAATCGCCATCCAACTCACAAAACGCGAGGTCATTCTCGCCGTTTTTGAGTAGTTCATGAGCTCGAACGAGAACGGCGGCCAAGATGGAATTGTCAAAGGGTTTAAGGTCCATTTCGGACGTAAGCGAAATGGACCGTTCAAGCATTTCGGTGCGAAGCGGAAAGACGTGGAACCCTTTTTCGGTTTTTAGCCCTTCGAGCCTTGCTTCCAGGTTGTCCAAATCTTGTTTAACAAGTTGCTCGAATTGGTCGAGCACCAACCGGGTGTCCTCCACTACTTTGGCTTCCAAATATCCGTTCGCCTTTGCCCATTTGAGGAACTCGCGCAGCCTATTCGCTTCTTTCGGCTGAAACTTGATTCTGATCGCAGATCGCGCTTCTGCGAGGCACGGCGCAGGAAGATGAAGGCTAATCGTTCCCGACCTGGCGGCTTCAAGAAGATTGATTGCCGCTAGGGCACGTTGATGCGCGGGCGCGCAATAATCGACCACCCAATTTGTTTCGACGAAGACTTGTTTCATTTGCGCCCACTAAATCTAACGAGGGCCCGTGGCGCGTACAACGCCGGTTTCAACGGCAGGAAGAATGTAGTGATTAACGATTTCCAGCAGCTTGGGATCTTTCACCTGGTTCTGCGACGCGCTACGGGAAAGATCGTCCTCAAGCCACGATTGCACAGCCTTTTCGAACGCAACCCCGGCGCCAATTGATGGCGGCTGGAACTTAATGAGCCCCGTAATGTCGAAATCGCCAACCAGTTCAATAGAATTTTCCGAGTCCGATGTGAAGCGATCCTGGTAAACCCGCAGGCGTTGCGGAGAGACTAACAGCCCAAGAGGGCAGCGCAACTGCAGCATGAAATTCTTGAACTGCCGTTCGGTTTTCTGCAGTTCGAAAGATTGAAGCTTGGCTTCAACAACCAGCTTGACTTCTGTCGAATCGGGGCTGCTGACGATAATGTCGGCTTGGGCTGGCATCTCCGTTAAGAATACTCCATCCGATTGGTGAAACAGTAGGTTTACTGCGACCGCGTGCCCACTCTCGCTTTTTGAGGAGTGGGATTCCACTGTCGTCTCCCGCTTGGGCATTCTCCGCTTGCCCCTTAAACACCAACTCCCTAAAATCCACAGCCTCGTGTGACATCTAACCTTGTCTTCAATCCGCAATCAGTTCATCATGGTCAAGGCGGACGCAGCATATCCGGTCGGAGCAAAATCTGGCGTAAGTCCTGTGTTTTAAAGATTTTGACCTCTAAGCTCTTTGCCATCAAGATTTTGCGGATACTTTTTGCGAACCCCGCGCCCAGCGCGGCATTCAGAGGGTGGGGGGAGGGGGGTATACCCCAATTTCCCAAATCAGAACCGCCCGACAAGCCGAACATTTGTTCTCCGAATCGAGGCGCAGGAAGAATATTTGTAGCTGAAATCCACAGGGCAGAAGCTCCTGCAATCAGAAGCGAGCGACAAACGTTCTGCTAAATCACAGTGAGCACAGGGAAAGAAGCTACGGCCTTGATTAACAACGAGTTCGCGACAGCGGCATATAATCGCAATCAATTCTTTTAATGGGCCTGGATGCGGTGCTGGGAATCTAATCCGCATGGCAGATAAAGCATTGAGACGATACATTTTCGCGAGCGATTTCGACCAGACGCTCACGTTTAACGACTCCGGATATGTGCTGGCGGAGCTGGTTGGCATTCCTACTGAGGAGTTCGAGCGCAAGGCCAAAGGCATGGCCAAGATTAACCTGGTGCAGCAAGGGGCGGAGCTTGCTTATTTGTTGCTGCATGATCCGGAGTTCAAGGCCAAGGTGCGCAAGGAGCATTTGCACGAGGTGGGCAAACGCATACGGCTCAAGGGCGACATCAAACTGCTGTATCAGATTTTGGAGGCCGGGATTGACGGCCACCAATTTGATTTCTACGTTCTTTCGGCAGCGCCGGTGGAGGTGATTCAGTCGGCTCTCGAAGATATTGTGCCGCGTGATCACATCTTTGGCACGGAGTTTCGCTACAAGCCGACAGGCGAGATCGATTCGATTGTGCGCGCCACGGCGGGATATGGGAAAGTTGCGGTGCTCGATCAGCTGCTGGTGCAGCAGGTATCAGGGCCGGATCACGTGATCTACACGGGCGATGGCAGCTCCGATATTCATGTCATGCTGCATATTAATTCGCGCGATGGGCTGACGATTGCGGTTTCGGAGTCGCCCAACGTTACGCAGATTGCCAAGCGGACAGTCCTCAGCTCCAGCGCGCTGGCCGTGCTGGCGCCGATTCTGGAAGAGGTCGCAGGTTGGGAGCGCTACCGCATTCGCAGCTTCTTTGAGGCGAATGGAATGCTGATTCAGGAGTGGGAGCGGGTGCGCACCGACTGGCTGACAGTGCGTCCGGCGATTGAGCCGGTGGCGGCGGAAGAATAGTAACGACCAAGTGTTTCATTATGTTGCGCGATAAGAATCTGATTCCGCTGTCGCACCAGCACCAGCGGGCGCTGGCACTGTGCGTGCGGATTGACCGCGCCTCGCCGATTCACGACTCTGATCTGAATGCGTGGCAGATGGAAATCGCGCAACTATTCCGATCGGAAATCGAGGCCCATTTTTCTGCGGAAGAGCGAATCTTATTTCCCAAGGCACAGCGTTTTGCCGAGTTAAGCGGGCTGGTGGATGAACCGTCGGCTGAGCACGTCGAGTTGCGCATATGTTTCTCTTCGGCAGAGAAGCGAAAAATGTCCGTCGAAGATTTGTCTGTCTTCGCGCAGAAGCTTTCCGCCCACATTCGAAAAGAAGAGCGCCAGCTTTTTGAAGGGATGCAGGGACTGATGTCTCAGGAAGAGCTTACGCGTGCGGGCAAACAGCTTGAAGAAGCATTCAAGGACGCGGCACAGGCGTGCACCTTGCCCGATGCGGCAACCCGGCTGCGCGCTGCCAAGTAAAGCAAAAATCTGGCTAGACCGCACACGAATGAACCTGCCGGAATCGGGCCGCGCCGTCCCGCCCCATGTAGCGGTCGAGCACAGCGGGTTCGGTCTGGCGCAGATCCACGACCACCAAGCCATCAAGCACGTTTGAGAATTTACGGTCTACGTTGAATCCAACAAGTTTGCCGCCGATCTTGGCATACTGGCGCAGCAGGATGGGCAAGCCCTTGCCGTCGGATTCCACGTCGGTGATGGGCTGCGAGAGTTCGTCAAGATCGCGCAGGGCGTGGCGCATGCCGCGGCAATCCCAAGGCCGCAGGATGCCGGGACGGAAGGGACGCCTCGGCACAACGAGTCCGGCCAGATCGTCCAGCTGCATGCGTGCCTCGAAAAAGCGAAAAATCATTTCGCGCGACGCTTTGCTGTAATCGTTGCTGATGCTGACGGCGCCGAATAGCACAGGAGTCTGGGGACACGTGGCGACAAGGCGGGCAATTCCCTTCCATAGCAGCAGGAGCGGCGCGTATTGCCGCTGATATTCGGGGCGAACGAAGGAGCGTCCCAGTTCCAGCGCTGGACCGAGTTTTCGAAAGGCCTGTTCGTCGTAGCGAAACAGCGTGCTGGTGTAAAGACCTTCGATGCCGCGCTGGGCCACGATTTTCGCCGTGTCGCCTGCGCGATATGCGCCCACCAGTTCACGCTTCGCTTTGTGCCAGAGCAAAACGTGCTCGTAGTAGTCGTCGAAGCGGTCAAGGTCGAGGCGCTTGCCGGTGCCTTCGCCGGCACCGCGGAAAGTGAGTTCTCGCAAGCGTCCGACTTCCTGCAACAGGTGCGGGATTTCGGCGGCCGCGGTCAGATATACGGCCAGATCACCGCTTACGGCGAGGCAACGCTCCTCAGGAAGTTTCGCGATTTCATTTGCTAGAAACTCTGAAGGAGTTGCGTCCGCAATTCCTTCCTGGGATTTGATGGCGAGCCTGGAGCGCATGGCAGCCGGCCACGAGATGCCAGGCTTGCTTCGTCGAGCCAGCAGATAAGTGCGCCATCGCAGATATTCTGTGGCGTCGCTCTCGCTGCCGATGGTAACGGCGTCGCTGGCAATCGCGCTGCCCACGCGAACTTCCACGGCTTTCTTCTCGTGCTGAAGGAACTCCTGCAACAGAAAAGCCGTCCGGAGCCGGGGATGAATCATGCCGAGAAGTTGGAAGCCGACTCCATTGTGACCGCAGAAATATACTGGCAGCGCCGACGCGCCGGTTTTGCGAATCAAGCGCACAGCAGTTTCGTTCCATTCGGGATCGGCAATCTGCGCGGCGGGCAACTGCCAGTGCGAAACTTCTCCGGCGGGAAAAATCGCCAGCATCTTCCCCGCCCGCAACCAAGCGAGGGCCTCACGCATGGCGCGGCGATTTGACTCCACGGAGTGGTCGGTCTGAAAGGGATCGACAAAAATGCAGTGCTGCTGGAGTTCGGGCACATCACCGAGCACAAAATTGGTGAGCACTTTCACGTCGGGACGGACGCGCGTCAGCAGAATGGTGAGAATCGCGCCATCGAGCAGGCCGTAGGGATGGTTGGCCACGACTACGACTGGGCCGGTCGTAGGAATACGCGACTGGTCGGCTGCGTCCAGACGGAGATCAATCCGCATCTCAGCCAGCAGGTTTTCGAGGGTAAATCCCTCCGGCGATTGCTGCACCCGCCGGTAAAGGTCGCGCACACGATCAACGGGGGCAAACTTCCCGGCGATTCCGGGAACCTCGGAAACGCGCAGCAATACTCCGGGTGGCGGAACTTCAGGCGTCCTCGAATCCGTAAGCAACTGGTCTGAGGGCATTTCATAGGAGTAGCGCAAGCACTTTGCGCTGGCGTGAAGTGTGCGTTAAAAGCTGATGAAATTAGAGGTTGAGTAAACCAGAGAGTAACCGGAGGGTAACCACACTGCTGCTGCCTTTTGGCGAGGCACAATCAGTGCGAATTGCGGAGATCCCTTCGACGGGCTCAGGGCAGGCTCTTCGGTCCGCAAAGAACGCGGCCCTCAGGATGACAAATCAATCTTTAGGTTTCGAGGCGATAACGCGTTTCGGCCAGCGCATAGAGCCTGCGCCACACTAGACGATTGATCGTCACCACCGTCGCCGCCATCATCATGGTTGCCGCGAGAAGAAGATCGAAGTTGCCGGTGTCAGTGGCCTGGCTGATGGTGGCGCCGAGGCCGACTGTAGTGTAGATGTGCTGTTTGAAGTGAAAATATTCGGCAACGATGCTGGCATTCCACGCGCCGCCGGAGGCCGTCACCAGGCCGGTCACGAGGTAGGGAAAGATTCCCGGCAGGATTAGCTTCTTCCAGCGTTCGATTCCGCCGATGCGGAAGACCGACCAGCATTCTTTTAATTCCGTGTGAATCGCGATCGCACCCGCAATCACATTGAATAGTATGTACCATTGCGTTCCCAGCAGTAGCAGCACAACGGAGCCTACGCCCAGACCGCCGCCGACGCGAATCAGCAGCAATAGCACGACGGGAAACAGCGCCGTTGCCGGAACAGAGGCCGCGATCTGCGCCAGCGGCTGCGCAATGCGCGCCAGGCGGGGATTAAAGCCGATGGCCACACCCGCGGGAATCGTCCAGGCTGCGCCGATCAATAGGGCAAGATTCACGCGCACAAAGGTCGCCACCAAGCCGATGCCGGCCTCGTGCAGCTCAGCTTTTTGCAGACCGCTGAGGATCATCGCGACGCGAACTACGCCGTATCCAGTCGCGACCAGCGCTGCGATGCCGAGTGCACGAACGAGCCACGTCTTCCAGACAGACTTTTCTGTTTCTTCTGCGGCGGGCTGGGTGCGCGCGAAATATAGCATCAGGCGTTCGCCTAACGGCCTTAAAGTCTGCTTGCGAATTTTAGCCAGACTGCGTGAGTGCCTGATCAGATCGAGCACCCAGGAGCGCGGAGCGTTCGTACTCTCGACCTGCTCGACCTTGAACTTCTCCGCCCACGCAATTACTGGACGCCAGACCAACTGATCGAGCAACACAATCAGCGCCACCATAGTAGCTACGCCCAACAGGATCGAGCGCGTGTCGCCCGCACTGGCCGCGGTTTGCAGGTACGACCCCAAGCCGGGGAGGCGGAAGTCGCGCGCGCCCAGCACGAACATTTCGCAAGCCATCAAGAAAAACCAGCCGCCGGCAACCGACATCATGGAGTTCCACACCAGCCCAATCGCCGCGAATGGAAGTTCCATTTGAATAAACCGCTGCCACCAGTTGAAGCGGTAGACCTTGGCGGCCTCGCGCATTTCTTTTGGAATGCTCTTTAGCGAGGCGTAAAAGCTGAAGACCATATTCCACACCTGGCCGGTAAAAATCAGCAGGATGGCGCCCGCCTCAACTCCTAATTGCCTGCCGGGAAACAGCGCCACCATGGCAAGCATGACGCCGGGAAGAAAACTGAGCACGGGAATCGACTGCAACACATCGAGCAGCGGGATCATGAAGCGCTCAGCGCGCGGGTTGTACGCTGCGATGTAGCCATACACCAGCGTGAAGGCGAGGCTCAGAATGTAAGCAAGAGTGATGCGCAGGAGCGAGTAGCCGGCATAGATGGGCAGCGCCCACGGGCTGTGCGAAATCGCAACCTCAGGCGTGAAGGGCCCCAGCCACGAACGCCCCACCACGAGCACGGCATAGAACAACGCAATGCCGCCAGCAAACATGACGAGATCGGGCAGGTAGGAGATTTCAACGCGAGGCAGATGAGCCCAGACTCGGTAGGCTGAGAATCCTCGCAGGCTGGGCGTCTTTTTCATGGGATATTTTCGCGAGGAAGGCCTCACGGTTTCGGCGTGGAAGCCTCGTTCTGGCCGTTGGACCCACGATCTCCGATGGCCTCAGCGGTTATTGTGTGCTCGGCTAACACGAGACGCCCGTTCTCGCGGTCGTAGTCGAAAATTTCGGCGTAGCGGCCCCAGTTCATGGCCGTCTCGAACTGGCGCTGCACTTCGTCTTCGGCGAAATGTTCGTCGAGAATGTCGTGGAAGAATTCGTCCACGATGGAATGGTCGGATTTGCGGTGGAGGATGCTATCAATCTGCTTCAGAAGCATCACATGTTCGAGCGCTGCCTGCCGGAATAAAACCTTGCGTTGCTGAATGTCAGCCTCGGCAAAGGCCGAGCCTTGCGGCGAAATCTGCACATCTCCTTCTTTCAGCCATGCGAAACCGAGCAGAACGCATGCCTCAAGCAGAGGCAGCAAGTCTTCCACATCCATTACCAATTCTTCAGACAAGCGGAACAGGTCTTCGCGCCCGCCGCGATCATGCACCAATTCGACCAGACCGGCAACGCCGCCGACTCGGGCATGCGGCAGCATCTGATATTGAGAGGTGCGGAGAGGCGCTTCCTGTTTCTGTAGGCCCCCCTTTGGCAGACCGCCTTTGGGCAAAATGATTTCGGCCGTGGTCTCCGCATCGGGCAGTGTGTGTTCGAGGTTGGGTTCGGTCATCACTTTGTAGACATAGTCCACCAACTCCACAAAGCGCCCTGACTTGCGGTCGCGAGGATGTTTCAACTTCACATTGAAGTCGGAGCGAACCCGCGCCGGATTTCTTCCCAGCACCAATATTCGGTCGGCCAGCATGACAGCTTCTTCGATATTGTGGGTCACGATGAAGATGGCGCTGGTTGGCATTTTCTTGTTAAGCCAGAGTTCCATTAGTTCGCCACGCAGATTTTCAGCCGTCAGCACATCCAGCGCTCGAGCGTGCGGAGGGCGCGTTTGCGGCGCTCGACCGCCGGGACGCCCTGCGCTTCCAGCGGAGCCTCGACATTTTCCAGAACCGTGAGCCAAGGAAAGAGCGCGAAGCTTTGAAAGACGATGGCCACGTTCGGCATCTGGCCATCGAGCGGCTTGCCGTGCCAGACAAGGCTTCCCGAGGAGGGCTCTGAGAGGCCAGTCAGAATTCGCAGCAGAGTAGACTTGCCGCAGCCCGATGGTCCCAGAAGAGCAACGATCTTTCCACGTTCGATCGACAGGTTGGTGAGGCCCACGACCTGAATGCGCGTACCGTCCGGCTGCGGATACGACTTCTCGATGGCAACAGCCTCGATAATTGCTTCGGTCTTTTCCGCGGTATTCGTCGCAGTGTTTGTTTCGGCCTTCGCTTCGCTCACGCTAACACTCCCGTAACCTCTATACACGATTCCAACGCAAGGGCAAAGAGCGCGCTGGAGTTTAATCTGGTATTCACAATTGACGCGGGCTCAAGAAGGCAGCGGCCGCGTCGTCGCAAGCAGGGGCGATGGCAAAATGCCATCTTGACAGCCGGCAGGATGCCGGCGCTACGACGAACCTCCGCTCACGCGGCAAAGTTCTCATCCGACGGCGCGGCGAAAGGCTTAGGGAAACGGTCGGTCAATTCGGCGAGGTGAGCTAATTTTGCGGCTAACTCGGCGCTGAGCTGATTCTCACGGAAGCGCCACTTCCAATTTCCACCATGAAGGCTTGGAGTGTTCATGCGCGCCTCGCTACCGAGGCCAAGTGCGTCCTGAAGTGGAATGATACTCAGGTTTGCGGCAGAGCCCTGTGCCGCGCGAATGAAGGCCCAATGAATGCCGTCGTCGCAGCGTCCAGCATAGGCCTCGGCATTGCGGCGTTCGTGCTCGGCTGCGCCCGAGTGCCACCAGCCGGCGGTGGTGTCGTTGTCGTGAGTGCCGGTATAGATGACTTTGTCCGCGGCGCGGTGCGGCAGGTAGATGTGCGCACCTTCGTCGCCGAAGCCGAATTGCAACACGGCCATGCCGGGCATCTGCAATCGTTCGCGCAGCGCATGTACCGCAGGAGTGATGAAACCCAGATCCTCGGCAAAAAAAGGCAAGCCCCCGAGGGCCTCGCGCAGCTTGACGAACAGGTCGTCGCCGGGCCCATCGACCCAGCGGCCGTTGACGGCCGTATCTTCGGTCGCGGGAATCTCCCAGAACTGTTCGAAGCCGCGGAAGTGATCGAGACGAACGTAGTCGCAGTTCTGCGTGGCCCAGCGCAGGCGCTGGATCCACCACTCATAGCCGCCGTCTTTCATCACATCCCAGCGATACAAGGGATTTCCCCAGCGCTGACCGGTCTTGCTGAAAAAATCCGGAGGCACTCCCGCGACCACCTCGGGCTCAAGCTTCTCATTCAGGCGAAATAGTTCCGGATGAGTCCAAACATCGGCGCTGTCATGGTTCACGAAGATAGCGGCATCACCGCCGATTCGAATCGAGTGTTCGGCACAGTAGCGGCGCAAGGCGTTCCACTGCTCGTAGAAGGCGAACTGTAGGGCACCGCGGACCTGAATATCGTCCGCCAGCTCTATGCGGATTTCTTCCAGAGCAGCAGGCTCACGCCGCGCTAAGTTTAGCGGCCAATAATTCCAGCTGACTAGTTTGTTCTGCGCCCGCAACGCGTCGAAGAGAACGAAATCATCGAGCCACCAGGAATTCTTGTCGCGGAAGCGTCTAAGACGCTGTAGTGCTTCACCCGACGCGGACTGAAGGAAATTCCGCGCCGCCTCAAAGAGTAGCGGCATCTTGTGGGCGAAAACCTGGTCGTATTCCACGGGGCCGATGTCGACTGATGCCATGACCGAATCATTTTGCGATGGATCAATCTGCGCTTGATCGAGCTTTTCCTGGGTGATCCAGCCGTGCTCCACGAGCCGCTCCAGACTGATCAACAGAGGATTTCCCGCGAACGCGGATGTCGAAGAGTAGGGGGAATTGCCGTAGCCGAGTGGGCCCAGCGGCAGAACCTGCCACAGTCCCTGGCGCGCCGAGGCCAAAAAATCTACGAATCGATAGGCTGCCGGGCCAAAGTCGCCGACTCCGCCGCGCGAGGGCAACGAAGTGGGATGCAACAAAATACCTGCCGCGCGGGGAAAGCCCATGGTGCTGCCGTTACATTCCTTGTTCGCCGCCGCTACGGCTGAGCGTTTTCATTTCTTCCTGGTTGATCTTGATCTTGCCTGACTTCTCCATTTGATCGCGCAGGCTGGAAACGAAAAGGCCGAAAATTTCCTGCTGCTTGCCTTGCAGTAAAGAGTCGCGAATCTGGTCGCGCTTGACGGCGAAGTCCGCATCTGCTGGTTGCTGGTTTTCCAGCACTTGAAGCACCACGCCGTTGCCGCCGCTGGTAATGGGCCCGCTGATCTCTCCTGCTTTCATGGTGAAGGCCGCCGCTGCTTGACCCGTCATCGCTCCCACGTCAGGCACCTGCCCATCGGGCAGAACGAAGTCGCTGGTCTTTATGATCGCGCCAAGTTCCCTGGCCGCACGCTTCAAATCATGATCGGCTTTGGCGCGGTCCGAAAGTTCCTGCGTCTTCTGCGTGAGCAGATTGTTCGAGGTTTCGGTCTTAAATGCACTCTCAACCTTGCTGCGGACTTCTTCGAAAGAGGGAGTGGAAGCCGGCTGCACGGCTAGTAACTGATAGACAGCGAATCCCTGCGAGGTGGGAGCTAGATCGGGTGGCGATTTCTCGGCTGCACCGAAGACGGAATCCATGAACTGCGCAGCCGGCCCAAGGCCAGGCAGAAGATCTTTACGCCCAAAGAAATCGGAGTTGATGACGGGCGTGCTGAGTGCGGCAGCTGCCGCATCCAAGCCTTTCGCGCGGGCTTCCTTCAGCAAATTCTCTGCCTGTTTTTGTGCAATCTGCTGCGCCTTCTGATGTTTGAGTATCGGCTCGATTTGATCTTTGACCTCGTCGAGCGTCTTCATGTGCGCGTCTTGTTTTTCGTCGACGCGAATAATGTGGAAGCCGTAACTGCTCTTCACCAGATCGCTGATTTGGCCGATGGGGAGAGAGAATGCCGTTTTCTCAAATTCCGGGACCGTCTGGCCCTTGCCAATCCAACCGAGAGATCCGCCTTGCTTTGCGCTGCCCGGGTCTTCCGAATATTTCTTGGCCAGGTCTTCCAGCTTCGCGCCGCCCTTCAGTTGCTTCAGCAAATCCTGCGCGCGATTCTGCGCGTCGGTAACTCCCTTTTCGTCGACCTTGCCATCGGCGCCCGGCAAAGGCGTCTTGATCAGGATGTGGCTGACCTTCACCTGCTCGGGCGTACGGTATTGATCCCGATGATCGTTGTAGTAAGTGTGCAGATCGTCTTGCGTAACCTGCACACCAGCCTCGGCTTTGCTTACGTCGATGGCCGCATATTTTACTTTGCGCTTTTCGGGAATCGAGTTCGCGTAACCCGCCTTATGGCTCTCGTAGAACGCCTTCAACTCAGTATCCGTGGGATGCAAGCCCTTGCTCAGATCGTCCTGTTTTAACACCGCATACTCGAATTTAACTTTTGAATTCTGCTTGATGAACTGCTCGCGAATCTCGGCGTCACCCACACTTGCGCTGCCGGAAATGAGTGCCTGGAGCTTGGTCAGCAAAATGTCTTTACTAACAGCCTCTTCGAATGTGGCCGGAGTCAGGTTTGCCCGTTGGAGCATATCCTCATACTCTTGCTGCCCGATGAAGTTGCCGCCGGGGAAAAAAGTGGCGGAATAGCGGCCATGCTGTAGTTCTTCTTTTACCTCTTGCGGCGTCGCCCGCAGGCCCATGTGATCGGCTTCGGCAAGCAACGCCTGACGTGTGATCAACTGCTCCGCGGCCCGCTGGGCGAAGAACGGCAGCAGCATGTTCATGTTGGCGCCGCCCTGAGGCATTTGCTGTTGCAGCATCTGGCGCGCGGCCAGGCG
>WNFI01182291.1_pt1 | contig 13385 bp, 11 predicted proteins | sample 5400471 | NCBI WGS metagenome assembly WNFI01 (sample SAMN13153348, study PRJNA577476) | soil metagenome | isolation source: 100 cm saprolite on Douglas fir-dominated hillslope | place: USA:California | collected 2013-09-17 | reverse complement strand
CGAGGAGGCCCATCAACGCGCTATCGAGCGCATGCTGCAGGTCGGCGCGCGGCCGATGACGGCATTGCAATACCTGCTTGAGCTGCAGCGCGACTGGGCGCGCACCGGGACTGCCGGAAAGACCACGAGTATCGTTCTTCCCTACGGCGGCTCCTACGGCCTTGGCGTGATCTATGCAGCGAAGATGATCAAGGCATCTTAATCTCGTCAACGGAGGCACTTATGATTTTGGGAATCTCAACAGACGCGTTTCTGGTGTTCCACGTCATCATCAGCCTGATCGGCGTCGCATCGGGCTTGGTGGTGCTCTACGGCCTCGTGAATGGACAAGCCCTTGGCGCCTGGACCGCCCTTTTTCTCGCAACAACGATCCTGACCAGCGCCACCGGCTTTCCACTGCCGCCGTTCGGCTTCGACCCGCCGCGCGCCATCGGGATTTTATCCCTCGTATTGCTCGCAGTCGCTGTTGCTGCCTTTTATGCGTTTGACCTCGCCGCAGCGTGGCGCTGGGTCTACATCGTCACCGCCATGATCGCGCTCTATCTTAATGTCTTCGTGGCGGTCATTCAGGCTTTTGGGAAGCTGTCGTTCTTGCATTCGCTGGCGCCGACGCAATCGGAGCCCCCGTTTGTCATTGCACAGCTTGTCGTGCTGGCGGCGTTTGTCTCGCTCGGATTCCTGGCGGTGCGCAGATTTCATCCGGCCATAACGAAGCCGTAAGAGCGCTATACCGATAACGCGCGATGCGCCAACATAGGAGGAGCAAAGAGATGAACGTGCGAGACATGAAAGCGGCGCGGATTTCTCCGCTCGAAACGCCGACGGACCTTAAGTCGAATGCTGTCCGGGATATCGCCGGCGCGCTCAACATTTTGCTGGCAGACGTGTTCGCGCTCTACCTCAAAACAAAGAACTTTCACTGGCACATGTCAGGGCCGCACTTTCGCGACTATCACCTTCTGCTCGACGAGCAAGCTCAGCAGCTATTTGCGATGACCGACGACATCGCCGAACGCGTCCGCAAAATCGGAGGAATGACGATACGTTCGATCGGCCACATCGGTCGCCTTCAGCGTGTCCTCGACAATGATGCCGAGTACGTGACCCCGCTCGATATGCTGGCCGAACTGCGCGATGACAACAGGGAGCTGACTGCCCACATGCGCGAGGTGCACGGACTGTGCGATGAGCATGGTGACGTTGCAAGTGCAAGTTTGCTTGAAACTTGGATCGACGAAGCGGAGCGGCGCACGTGGTTCTTGTTCGAAGCCAGCCGCTCAGCGGAGCCCGATTGACCGCCGGAGACGCGGACGGCGCAGTTGACGCGAAGCTCGATCAGGCGGCTGAGCCTGGCATCCGGCAGTAACCCGCCTGCCGGATGCCGACCCGCCGGAACTGCGCGTAGATTAAGTCCGGCCAATGCAATGCGGTTTTCGTCCTGTCGTCGGCCTTGACCTGCGGTTTCTACAAGAGTCCCGACGTAGTCCTTGGTTGCCGGATCAGGACCTCGTCCCTGCGCAAAGGCAAGCTCTTCCATGCGCCGCCCGTGCAGCAGCCCTGGCAGGCCATAGTTTCCTTCGATGCAGCGCGGCTCATAATAAATTCTGTTCTGCTGGTCGCTCTGCTTAGTGAACTCTTGCTTGACAGTCCACGGCTGTATCCACACGGTCGGGTCCTCGATGGTGATCTCGTATTCGAGGGTGTAGGGGCCGGTCCGCGTCCAGCGCTCGACCAAGTGCAAGTTCTCGCGCGAGCCCTGAAAATCGGTCTTCGGGCTGAAGTTCGTCACGTCGATAACGAGCGTATTGCCGTCCCAATAGCCGCGCGAATCGCCGTACCACTGCCGGATGTTGGCCGGCAAGTGGGGACTCCCGTTCATGACGATGTTCCGCTGCCAGCCCTCACCCTGACCCACGTCATAGAACATCGAGACGCCGCCTGGCGTCTGCACGATCCGCCGGAAGCTCCCGCCGAACGGCGTACCAAACTCGGGCAGACCGCCGGTCAAGCAGCGGTCGGCTAACGAGCCGTCCTCGGGGCCATCGTGGCGATTTATGCGCCCGAAGTTGGTGGCGTTGTAGCGAGGAGGAGGCTCCGCGCGCCGCGGCGAGGGCCTCGGGTCGTATTTCCCGCCGTTACACCGCGCCGCGTTGTTCTTGCACGTATCGGTCGCTTGCAACAAGGCAAGACGAAATTCCTCATCAGCGGCGGCTGCCTTTGAAAAATTCCTGGTTCACATATGGGGCAGGGCGCTGAAAGGGCGTATCAAATTCGTCTGTCCAAATGCCCTGCAGGTCTGGCTCGCCCCAGGGCGTTATCACCGCTGGGGTCGGCGCTGCGCCGGAAGGCGCCGGCGCCTGAGCGACCGTCGAATCGATAGACACCGAAATCAGGGCAATAGCCGCAGCCATGGCGACCAGCATCATCGAGCCTGAGAGCCTCTCGCACATGATGGTTTCCTTGTGTCTTGCGGGCCGTTACTTCAACAGCAGCACGGCAGAACTGGTGCCTGCCGCTCTGTCCCCCCCGCCATGAGGGCGACCGTTGCTGTCGCCGGTTTGCGCACCCACTCGCCGGATGCCGACCCGCCGGAGCTGCGCATAAATTAAGTCCGGCCAAGGCAATGCGGTTTTCGTCCTGTCGTCCACGGCCGTTACTGCAAGGGGTCGCGTTCAGCCTCGTTAGCCGAGATGGTGCTGATGGTTCTCGGATCGACACCTCGTCCCGCCGCAAAGGCGAGATCTTCCATGCGGTGTCCGTGAAGCAGCCCGGGGAGACCATAGTTTCCTTCGATGCAGCGCGGCTCGGTATATATTCTGTTTTCTTGGTCGTTCTGCCGGATGAAATCTTGCTTGGCCGTCCAGGGCCGCGTCCACACCGTCGGATCCTCGACCGTTACGGCATATTCAAGCGTGTCAGGCCCCGTCCGCGTCCACCGCTCGATCACGTGAAGATTCTCGCGCGACCCCTGAAAATCGGTCTTCGCACTGAAGTTCGTTACATCGATGACGAGCGTATTGCCCTCCCAGCGGCCACGCGAGTCGCCGTACCACTGGCGAATGCCGGCAGGCAGATGGGGGCTCCCGTCCATCACGATATTGCGCTGCCAACCCTGGCCCTGACCCACGTCGTAGAACATCGAGATGCCGCCGGGCGTCTGCACGATGCGCCGGAAGCTGATGCGGTCGGCGATCGCTCCAAGCGTGCCGATCTCCGGCACCCCGCCCATCAGGCAGCGCACCGCCAACGAGGCGTCCTCCGGACCGTAATAGCGATTGATGGTCGCGGTGTTGTAGCGCGGAGGAGGCTCCGCGAAACGCCGCGAGGGCGTAGGATCGTACTTGCCCCCGCTGCACGGCAACTCTTTATTTTTGCAGGTTTCGGTCGCCTGCAACAGGGCAACGCGAAATTCGCGTTCGGCGGCGGTAATCTTCTGGGCCTCCGGCGTCGGCGGCGGCAGCCGGCCATTGGGCGGATCGACAATCCGCGACGTCCGCAAGCCCGTGCGTTTCTTAGGCGTGAATACGTCATTGTAGGCGCCAGCGACGTCAGCCACGGTCCCGCGCTCCGCGCGCCTCTCGCGACCGAGCATCGACGACCGCTGTCGATCCAACTCTGCCCGCTGGGCGTCGGTGAAGAATTCCTGGGTCGCATACTTGGGCGAGCGCTGCAGGGGGGTGTCGGTTTCGTCGGTCCAAATGCCCTGCAGATCCGGCTCGCCCCAGGACGTTGTCAGCGCTGGTGGCGGCGCGGCCTGAGCCGACGCCGGTGTGATGGACGCCGAAATGACGACGCTGACGGCGGCCCCCGCAATGGCGGCCGTTATCGTCGAGCCTGAGAACCTCCCGCGCATGATGGCCTCCTTTGCCCAGGAACGGACATGCCGTAGGGCGCAATAAGCCACCGGGTCCGGCCTTTGGCCGGCCCGATGATAAACTCCGCGCATTGCGCCACTCCAACTTTGGCAGCGTCACGCGGCTTTCGCACCGGAATGGCGCAATGCGCTGAGTTTATCATCGGGCGGGCCCAACGGGTCCGGCCTTTGGCCGGCCCCATGGCAGGCTCCGGCCGGACCCGGTGGCTTATTGCGCCCTACGATCCTGACGGGATGGTAGCGTTTTTCCGTCATCGCCGATAGCGCAATCATGGGAGAGGGCGGCTGAATATTGCTTTGCAGCCGTGGATGGAACGACCAGAGAAGCTTTATGCTCGAAGAGCAGTCGGAACAACGCGAGGCTTGAGCGAACCGACATGAACAACGAATGTGTGTTTTGCCGGATCGCGGCGCGCCGGATCGATGCTTATGTCGTCCACGAGGACGACCGGCTCGTGGCCTTTCTCGATCGCGGGCCGATCAGAACACATCCAGATCGTGCCGCGTGATCATTTCCGGTGTTTCGACGAAGCACCGGCCGAGATCGTCTGTGCGATCGTGCTGCTTGGACAAAGAATCGCCCTCGCCTTGAAGAAGCTTTACGGGGTCCCTCGCGTGGCGTTTCTATTTACCGGCGGCGACATTCCTCATCTCCACGCGCATGTCGTTCCGATGCATGAAAGACCGACATCACCTCACGTCGTTACATCGTGGAAGACCGCGTGACGTTTCGTGTCATTCCCGAGGCCGCTGCCAGCGAGCTCGCGCGGACCGCCGACGAGGTAAGACATGCGTTGACGGATGCCGGTTCGTCACAAACGTGACGTTCGTCTTTACATGCGACCCCAATCCTCGTAAATTTAGAGTTGTACCAGTCGGGACAGACTTTCACCTTCAGGGGGGCGGCCCAACCTGGAGGAAACGATGAAAAAGATTTACGTCTTGGCTCTTGCTGCGATTGGCGCGCTCTTGCTAATTGAAGGCTCCTCTTGGGGAAAATTAGACATAGCGAGTTGTGGTAGGCATTCGCGACATTCGGCCACTCGATGTCACATTGCCCACCATAATAACCCCTATGGAATGGCCCTTCGCGGTAATATTTACGGGCAAGCCGATAGTGCCATTTACTCAGAGGGTTCCGTTCCATTTTACTATGGGACTGATCCAGATCCCAGAATCGTCTTCGAGTTGCACAGGGATCCGAGCTGGGGGAGAACGAGCGGATGAAGTGAGAGGTGCCGCTCCGAGAATGGCAAAACGCCAGCCCGCAAGTGTCTGGATTGTGGCTGTTTGATTGATGGAGCCGTAGGGCGCAATAAGCGCAGCGCATTGCGCCCTTCCGGTGCGAAAGCCGCGTGATATGACGCTGCCAAAGGTGGAGCGGCGCAATGCGCTGCGCTTATTGCGCCCTACGGCTAGACGCGAAAGCTTACTCCCGCATCGACCGGATCACCGCCTTCGTGAAGACCTGGGTCTTGGCGCTGCCGCCGAGGTCGGCGGTGCGGCTCCCCGGATCCAGTATCGCGGCATCGGCAGCCGCCTCGACGCTTGCAGCGGCGTGGAGGTCGTGGACGCGATGAATATAACATCGCAATAGTGGATGGGACGACTGGAAAAGCTCGTGTCTCTGGTTGAAGCTGCGGTCTAAAATTTGATCCGTCATCGTCGCGCACCGTCGCTTCGCTGCAATGCATCAATCGGGCTGACGGCGGCCCCGCGGGGCGGCGGCTTTTGACCCACATGCGACATGCGGGGCTCTCCAATTCGGTGATCACAACATCTTGATGGCGCTACCGCGCAATATGCGGGATTCAGTCGTGCCGCTGTTTGCCTATCCTGCCTGCCAAAACTTCGCATGATCGACACTATTATGGACACGAGTAACTCAATCACGGCAGCGATATTTTCCGCGTTCCTCAAATGCCCGACGAAAGCGTATCTCCTTGCCATCGGGGAACCCATACCAAATTCCTTCTTCACTGACATCGAGGCGCGCATATCGTCGAGGTACAAATCGGAGGTGACACGCAGGCTGCGCGTCGGGGCTGAAGTGGCCGAACCTCTCGATTTCGGAGAGCTTTGGGGTAGCCGCGGCCGTGAAGCGATCGCGCATCCTGTCGACTGCGAAACAGCCATCTATAGCTCTGTGCCGCCGGGGCACGAACCGGGAGGCGGCCAAGCTCATGAATCAACGGCCTCCGCTACCTTCGTCCCAGTATCGTTTTCACCCTGGGATAAGCTGGACGTTTCCGACAATCTGCTCGTTTGTTTCGGTGCGCTCGCACTGTTGCAGATCACCGGGATTCTGGCAGACACCGGAACCGTGATCTACGGCAAGGAGCACCGCCGAAAAACTGTGAAGATCGGGGACCACATCGCCGGGACGCGTCAGACTATCCACGCGATAGGGGCAATGTGTCATAGCCGAAAGCCGCCCTCGTTGGTCCTGAATGAGCATTGCGCCGTTTGCGACTTCCAACCGAGGTGTCGCAGCCTTGCCATCGAACGCGACGATTTGAGCCTGATCAGCGCCATGACCAACAAGGAACGGGAAAAGTCTAATGCCAGAGGCGTTTTCACGATAATGCAGCTGTCGTATGGCTATCGCCCGCGACGGCGCAAACGCAACAGACCTGACATCGAGAGTTTAAACAAATCTGGCAACCGCGCCGCTCCAATAGACCGGAACGACCACAAACTCAAAGCACTGGCGGTCAAGAAGAACCAGATTCACGTCGTCGGAGCTCCATCGCTAAAGTTCGACGGCACCCCGACCTTCCTCGACGTTGAGGGGATGCCGGACAGAGACTTTTACTACCTTATTGGGCTTCGGTTCGAATCCGGCGGGGAACAGGCGGAGCACTCATTTTGGGCTGATGGATTGGATGGCGAACGTACAATATGGGAAAACTGCCTGCGGGAACTCAAGGCGATAGGCAATGCGCAGATCGTTAGCTACGGCGCATATGAGACCCGATTTTTAAGGCATATGAGGGCACGCTACATTCTCGCGCATGACGACGCGGAATTCGTCGATCGACTTATCGGAACGTCGGTCAATCTCGTTGGCTACATTTACGGCAAGATTTATTTCCCTACGTTTTCGAACGGCCTCAAAGAGATCGGCCGATACCTCGGGTTTGAGTGGAACTGGCCGCAGGCCTCCGGCGCCGCGGCACTGTTGCTGCGGCGAGCCTGGGAGCTTGGCACGGACGACCGGCTCAAGCGCGAACTGATTGGGTACAACATGGACGACTGCCGAGCGGCCGCGAGGGTCGCGGACGCCCTGGGGCGTATCTGCGGCAACGGCGCATCCGACCTCGGTGCGGTCGATGTCAGTTCGCTGGAGGTTAGTTTCCAGCGAACTTTCGGAAAATTCGAGAGCGCCCTGCCGGAGTTTGCGAAAATCAACAACGCGGCATACTGGGACTATCAGAGGTCAAAAGTGTACTCGCGAACCGATAAAGCGGTTCGGCAGAGCATCCGGAAGCCGCAACGTGGGAGCAAAGGCGCAAGGATTGGTAAGGAGGTCACGGTCGGAGAAGTTCCAAAAACGTGCCCCAGGTGCCTTGCGACAAGAATTGGACCGTCGCGCAGCGGGTCACAAGTCGTTCACGACCTGAAGTTCACACGAAGGGGAATCAAGCTGTCAGCCGTGCGGTACCTCTACAAGGCGTATCGATGCCGGGAATGCCGTGCCGAAATCAATGTATATTCGCGGGGTTCGCGGTACGGCCTAAACCTACGAGCCTTTGTCGTCTATCTTCTGCTTGAACTACGCCTCTCAAACCGCAAAGCGGTTGAGCACCTGTCGTTGCTGTTTGACCTGTCGTTGGATAAACACGAAGCCTACCGCATTAAGTCGGCCATGGCTGAGGAATTTATGCCCACCTATCGCGGTATCATCCGACAGATCGCGGGGGGTAGCTTGGTACATGCCGACGAGACAAAGGGCGTCGTCAAGGGCAGTGGCCATTACGTATGGGTGTTTGCCAACCTCACGACCGTTGCATACGTGTACTCGGAATCGCGGGAGGCAGCGATTTTGCAGGATGTACTCGACGGATTCAACGGCGTGCTCGTATCCGACTTTTACGCTGCGTACGATTCTGTGCCGTGCGCTCAGCAGAAATGCCTGATCCACATGATGCGCGACATCAACGAGGACTTACATAGGAACCCATTCAATGACGAGTTAAAGGAAATTGCCGGGCGATTTGGTGCGCTGCTCCGAGAGATCGTCGAGACGATAGACACGTACGGCCTGAAGGCGCGACATCTGGGTAAGCACAGGAAACCGGCCACGCGATTCATCGAGCACGTCGTCACCATGAAATGCGCAACAGAACCCGGGCTTGCGCTCAAAAAGCGAATTGAAAAGAATCGGGATAAACTGTTTACTTTCCTCAATTACGATGGCGTACCTTGGAACAACAACAATGCAGAACATGCGTTGCGAGCTTTTACGCGTCTGCGGAACATAATGACTACGAGTACGCCCAAGGGTCATCGCGAATACGCCGTGCTGCTGAGCATTCAGCAGACGTTACGCTATCGTGGGATGGGCTTCCTGGAATTGTGGGATGGGCTTCCTGGAATTCATGCGATCGGGCAGAACGGAGATTGATGGCTGATCTGGACGAGAAAACCGCAGTGGGGCCATGACCGCTTTTGGCCCAAGGCTGCCGTCGCAGCCACCCTCCTGGAACGGCAGCTATCGGGGGATAAGCTGTCGACCCTACCCAAGCGCCGCCAACCCGATCGCGGCCCAGAGGGGACTGCAGGCAAAATGTGCCTTCTACGACGAGTGCGCACCGCCCGATCACGGATACACCGGTGAAAACGCACGCAGCCGAGACCGACGCCAACTGCTGTAAATCGCCAAGTGCGCCAGCTGTCATGAAATTCTTCAGTAAGCCGCGCCACCCGAAGATCATTGCTAAACTACTTGCCACTTTCTCATAGCACAGGCGACGCGACCGTGACCGATTCCGTCGCCGCTGCAGGATCCAACATGCGTCCGTCGCGCCAACGTCATCACGTGCCGCAAGACCAAGTCGGCCCTTCAACCTGTACTGGGCTGCTTGGTCGATACTGTCGCCGCTGACCGCAGACGGTCCCACCCAGGAGCCATCCGCCCCGGAAAACGCACAGGATCGCTCCCCGCGGCCGTTCCTGACGGTGTGTCCGCGATCGACCCGGAAGCCCGCGCCTCGATCAAATCGCGAGCATGGTCGCGTTCTGCCTGATCGCGTTCCTGATCCAGCATACCACTCTATGCGCGATCGGACGCCTTCGGTCGCCGCCCCGCTCGGAGCTTGCGGGCGAGGTCCGCTTCAATGGCCGAGGCGGCCTCCTTCAGGCTCGCGACGCGCGCCCTCACGTGGCGCTGTGAGCTGGCCACCTCGCTGTCCAGATCCTTCCGCTGCTGCTCCGACAACTGGCCCACGAAGCGGACCAGGAGCACCTCTACGTCACACTCAAATCCTGCTGCCTCTGCTAGCTCGGCCCACTTGGTCGAGTCCCCTGGCGTGGCCTCATCAGCAGCGAGCAGACAGTAGCGAATCGCCGCCCGCGCCGCGGCGTCGATCGCCAGGGCGCGATCGAGCCAGGGTTTGGCTTCTGGCGCGGCGCCTACCACCTCGCGCGGTGACGCTGGGCTGAAAAATCTCGGGGCCTTATCGTTGGGGTCCAATTGTGCAAGCGCCATCGCCAAGCCTTCCAGATCTTCGAAGGGCCGAGTGCCGCGCGGGAAGTCTCGCCGGTGCGCCCACAGCTTCAGGATGAGGTCGATGGCCTCGGCCTGCCGCGCCGGCTTTTCCGCCGCCGGCGCGCCTTCAACCGCGAGGAGTTTCTCGGCGAGCGCGTGGGCGAGCCACCGGCCCAACGTGTCCACGGAGTCGCGCAGGCCGAGCTGACGCACCAGCTGCTTACCCACCCCGAGGATGGCCTCAGATCGAGATGACGGATCCATCGGACTTCACCAGAAACAGTTTCGAGTAGGGGTAGGGATATTCAATTTCTTCCAACGGGCGCCTCGAGTAATCCCGTCGCAGGCGATGTTCGATCTGGACCTCGACGATTAGGTCCCGGTCGAGTTGGGAGAGGAGTTGAGTGAGCCACGCCTTGTCGGCCAGCACCCGATCACCCTCATCGTCGGCATAGCCGTCGCGGTCCCGGCCGCTGCCCCAGACCTCCGTGCGCAAGACGGGCCGCTGCGCATCTGTCCAGACCCGTTCCTCGATGTCGGGGGTCAGCCGCATGGCCTCCCGCACAAACTTGGCGGGACGCCGGGGCGGATAGGAGATGCCACCGGCCCAGGGATCGTATTCGTCTAACTCTGAGCTGCGGTGGTGCGCCTCGATCCACCCCGTCAGTTCGAAGCGCGGCTCCTGCAGCTCAGCATCGTCGTCTCCGGCATATGGCAACCGGAAGTCGCGAGCGTTGTCGATGGTCTGCAGAGCGCGCAGCAGCGCCAGCGAATTTTCGCGCGAGACTAAGGCGCTCGTCACAGAGGTGCTCTGGTCCGTCGGGTCCTCGCCGGACGTCCAGTGTCCCCACACCACGAATTCCGGGCCGCCCGGATCGAAGCTCCGAGCGAGCTCCTCGGCGCTCACCGACCATCGCCACTCACTCTGCACGGCGCCTCGCCAAGGCTTGCCGACGTCGGGCGGCACGGGATCCCGACGGTCGGCCAGCCAGCGACCGTCTTTACGTGTCAGCAGGTGTCGCGCGATCCACTCTTCGAAGCGCGGCCCGCCGTCCGGGTCGGCATGGACCGTGGCGGTCTCCAGGAGTTTCCCGGCCGCCGTCATCAGGGCATGGAAGGACAGATAGAAATCGAGATTGTCGATCCTCGGTAGGCTGCCATGCGACGTGTAGTCGTCGCGCAGCACTCCGGCGGTGCGCCGCGCGTCCTGCTTCCAGCCATGGCGGGACGGCATACCCCAGTTGTCGCAGACAATCTCCTCAGCCAAGTCTTCGACGTCCGAAGTGGCGACGCCGAACACGTTGCCTAGGGGTTCCGCCCAATAGCGATCCATGTCGAAGGGGAAGCGAAAGCGCCTGGACGCCCAATCCCGCGCTGGAGCGCGCGCGCGATAGGAGCCGTAGCGGGCCGATGCTATAATTGGGAACGGCGACAGATTGATGCGTTGCAGACGGTCCGCAGTGGTCGCGTCGAGTTGGAGATATCCGGTCGCATTGAGGGCGGTGGCCGCGGCCTTAGCGAAGTGGCGCATCAGTACGTGCGGTTCGGCACCAAGCGCCTCGCCCAAAATGAACGGTGCATATCGGGCAACCGCCGCCGGATGGTCGAGGGCCGCGCGCGCCAGCGCGATGAGAAGCCAGAGGCGCGCGTGACGCTCGTAGAAGACGAACCGCCGATCCGCAAACGGCCCAAGCGGGGCGCCCGCGCCAAGGGCTACCAAGCGGTCCAGGATGTGGCTGGACTCCAGTGCGCAAAGGCGCCGGACTGCGTGGGCCGCCTGCCAGCGGAGCGCGGCTTCGGGCGCAGCCAAGCACCCCCAAAGCAATGACGCCAAGGCGTCCTGAGGCTGACACGACGGCCGAAGGTCCTCGATCCACGGTCCGTCGCCGTCATCGGCCTGGAGCACCCCCTCGATTAGGCCGAGCGCATAGCTTAGGGCTTCCTGAGCCTGAGCGGGATCCAGGATCATGGCGAGCAGGCTGACAAGCTGGAAGGATCGTCCCGGCTCCAATGGCGTGGTGTCCGCGCCGAACGCGTCGAAGAGGACCTTTAACGCCCAGGAGACTGGCTGGCCGGCCGCCTCTGCGACCATTGGCAAGGAGACACGCTGATAGAGCCGGTTCTGCCAAACAGAGGTATGATGTTGCGCCAGTAGCTGCTGGAGGCCTACCTTGAGCGCGGCCTTGACCGCAAGGCGGCCGCGCCACGCAGCGGGGATCGCCTTAAGGAAACTATCGAGTTCAAAGGGTGTAAGCTTCGGATGTCCGAGCGCCAGCTTGATAAATGCCGCCTCTCGGCCGGGGCGTATGCGTTGGAAGGCCTGGGTCCAGAACGCCTCCTCGCGTTCGCGCAGCCGAAGCCCGGGGCCACGTCGCGTGAGCACCGCGGCGAAACCGACGACGGCTTCCAGGTCGTCCGTGCCGAACAACGCATTCCGGCGCTCCGGCGTCCACGGCTCTTCGTCCTCAAAAGGCGATGAACCGGGGTCCTTGCGCGGGAACAAAGCTTCCTCGCGTTCGGCGAGCTCCCTCCGCTGGGAGAAGCGCGCGCCAAGCCCTCGGTAGCTTGAGGCGATGGCCTCGAGCTTGCCCCACTGCTTTGCGCTAACCGGCCTTAGCTCCAGATACTTGGCGAAGCCAGCGGCGATTTCCGCTCGCTCGTTGCAGGACCGGGCCGCCGTCAAGGCAGGCTCCAAGAGCACTTCGTGGGTCCAGGGGAAGGCGAAGCCGATAAAGGCGGCCGCTTCGCGCGGATCGATGACTCCGTCATTGACCAGCGGCTCCAGCATGTCCGGGAGCAGTTCGTTGAACCAGCCCACTCTCCGGTCGCGCCAGCGGCTGACAACCGCGATCCCTCCTGCCGGCGAAAGGCGGCCGAGGACCCGCAAGGTCGCCGTCCAGTCGAAGTGTTTGTCCAGGTAGCCGCGGATCACCTCCCCGCTGCGGCCAAAGCGGTAAGCAAGCTCAGGTCTGTCGGGCCGGCTCTCCGAAGCGCGGTCCCCAAGCTGGAGGATGCTGTCCCACCTGTCGTAGGCCTCGTCCCCGATGCGGCTGGCAACTTCAATGGCGCGCTCAAGGTAAGCGCTGGCCTCCATGCGGTCGAGCGCCAAAATCGCCCGCGAGACGGAGACATAGGTGCTGATCTTGTTGGAGACATCGTCGGTCGCGTCATTCTCGTGCCGAAGCCCCCGCTGACAGAAATCATACGCCAGGTCCTTGAGATGGGGCGTGCGCGCCGCGATCCGGGCGAGCTGGGACCAAGCGGACACGCGGCGATCGGGCCGCTCCAGCCACTCGAGGAAACTCGCTCGGGCTTGCGCGTCCGGGGGTGCTAGAGCGAGCAGCTGCAGCCAGAGCGTTGCGACATCGCCTTCGATCTGGAAACGTTCATGCGGGCTCGCGTCGTCCAAACTCCCCGACACGTCCCACGCGGCCGCCAGCGCGCGGCGCGCCTCGTCTGGTGACCGGGGAGGGGCGATACACCATTGCGCGTGCAGCCGTGCGAAGGGCCATACAGGGGCCACGCGACTGACGAAGCTGCGGGCGTCGTCCGATCGATATGAGACGCCCTTTTTGGCCAGCTCTTCGCGAAGAACGGGGTCGGCCAGATCGGCCAGGGCCGACGCTCGACCACCCAGCGCGTCGCGCAAAGCGTAGGCTCCAAGCAAGCTCGCGCGCTCGCCGCTCCAGGGATTAGCCCAGGGCCGCGGCGGCTCTGCCGGCAGCTGCGCCTGAAGCCGAGACAGCAGCGCCTCGCGTCGGCCCACGCCCTGGTTCGCGGCCGCTACAAGGACGTTGGTCA
>WNFI01265562.1_pt1 | contig 13387 bp, 7 predicted proteins | sample 5400471 | NCBI WGS metagenome assembly WNFI01 (sample SAMN13153348, study PRJNA577476) | soil metagenome | isolation source: 100 cm saprolite on Douglas fir-dominated hillslope | place: USA:California | collected 2013-09-17 | reverse complement strand
AACATTGCTTCAACTAAGTAAAACTGTCACGAAAAGGAGAAGCCAGGAGAGCCAGTCTTGAAAGCTGTGAGCTAAAGAGGAGTTTCCTCTTTCCTCCTCTGGTCTTGCGATTTCGTTTCTACATTGGTATACTCTGTTCGGCAACTGTTAGGAGCATGACTAGCAAATACCTCATTCTGAGTACAACTTCTTGTCTATGGTGTTCGGCAACTCTGAGAGCAGATGGACAGGTCCTCTCTCTCGATTTGCAGGAAAGAGTGTCTATGAAACAACGCTCTCCCACAACTGGCACGGTCCATGGAGAGATCCTGATCTCTCCACAGGATGGGAACGTAGTAACGATAGTGGTTGACTCCTCTGCCTGGTTCGCCTGGTTGGAGCGTGCTGCCTCCTTCCGATTTCGGGATGAGGAGGGCCACTTTACCGCGCATAAGACCCATGCTGGCAACCGGCGTGGAGGCTCCTACTGGCGCGCCACACGTCGGAGCCATGGACGACTCTACAGCTTCTATCTCGGTACCTCCGCGAGGCTGACCCTCCAACGCTTGCGTGAGGCTGCTCGTGATCTGGCCGTGCGCGCAGGTGATGCTGCTGCTCCACCGGTGGTAACTCCCTTACTTCTTGGCCCCTTTGACGAAAGCTCTGATCCCTTGCTGGCTACCAAGCTGCATATTCCGCGTCTGCCGGTGCAGCATATCGCGCGTCCCCGTCTGCTCGCGCTTCTGGAGCAGGGTGTGCAAGGGCCATTGACGCTGGTCGCGGCTCCTGCTGGCTATGGGAAGACGACACTGCTGGCAGAATGGGCTGCCACGACCACCTTCCCGGTGAGCTGGCTGTCGCTCGAAACGGCGGAGAATGACCCGGCGCGCTTCCTCTCCTATCTCATGGCTGCTCTCGCCCATTTGGATGAACACCTTGGTACCACGATGCGGACAGATCTGCTGGCATCCGCGCATTCTTGGGAGCAGGTGATGATTAGCCTCCTCAACGATCTGACACGCTTTCTACAGCAGGATGCGGTCATAATCCTGGATGATTCCCATCTGCTGACCTCCGAGGCAGTCCATACCGTCCTGCAATTTCTGCTTGACCATCTCCCCGCGCGTTTGCACCTGGTCATCGGGACACGTGTCGATCTTCCGTTGCCCCTGGCACGCTTGCGTGCGCGCAATCAAGTGCGTGAACTGCGCATCGAGGAACTGTCTTTCGTCTCAGCCGAGGTGGAGGCGTTTGCACACGCGATGGGACTCGCGCTCTCCAGTGAGACGATGCACCTGCTGGAACAGCGCACGGAGGGCTGGATTGCTGGCGTCCAATTGCTGTTGCTGGCCCTGCGTGGACACGCGGATGCGGCAGCGTTTCTGCGGGCGTCTGGCGACCCCCACCGCTTTCTCCTGGACTATGTCAGTGAAGAAATCCTGGCCCAACAGACACCCGAGATGCATCGCTTTCTGCTGCGGACCTGCATCCTGGAGCGTCTCTGTGGGCCACTGTGTGATGTGGTCACCGGAGAGCCTGGTGGGCAGGCGCGGCTCACAGCGGTGCTGCGGGCGAATCTCTTTCTGAGCGAGCTAGATGATACCCAGACCTGGTATCGCTACCATCCGCTCTTCGCCGAAGCCCTGCGCGCGCATCTGCACAAGCAGGAGCCAGATCTCGTTCCAGAACTCTACCGTCGAGCCAGTCACTGGTATGAACAGCAGCACCGGGAAGAGGAAGCCTGTGAGTACGCCTTTCTTGCAGGGGATCTACCACGGGCGGCGGCCCTGTTGGAGAAGCTGATACCGTATCTGCTTGAACAGGGAAAGTTTCTGCAAATGCGCCAGTGGCTCTCTCAGCTCTCGCCCACGCTCGTTGCTGCCTCTCCAATGCTCTGGGTGGCCTCGGTCTCGATGGGGATGCTGCGCACGAGCACGCCGGGAAACGCAGAGGAATCCATGAAGTTACTCATCGAGCAACTTGAGCAGCAGATCCAGGCGCATGCCCAGGATGGAGAATCAGCCTGGGCAGAACTGCAGTCAGGACTCCCGCTCGTGCAGGCCATAGCAGCGCTGGCTCAGGGTGATATCGAACGCTCAATCTCCCTCGCTCGCGAAACCTCGCCTGTATTTACTCGCCCTGAAAGCGCTTTGAGCCATTTTATTGCCATGGGCAAACAGGCACTTCTCGGAGCCGCATATGGTGCGAGTGGCGATCTGGAAGCCGCCGAGCAGCATTTTCTTGCAGTCTCTCCCACGGGCTCAACCCGCGTTGATCATCCACACTATCTGTCTGCTGCACCGGGCCTTTCCGATCTATACGAGGCTCAAGGGCAGTTGCGCAAACTCGGACGGTTCTATGACGATCTCTTCCAGGAACTCGCCCAGAGAGCCGACCCTTCGCCACTGCTTCTTGCGCTGATGCAGGCACGCTATGCTCTGTTATTGTACGAGTGGAATCGACTCACGGAAGCCGATAACGCAGCTCAGCAGAGCATGGAGATAGCCGGGCACCTGGATTTTACCGTCCCTACGGCATCCATTGTGTCCCTACTCAGCCTCTGGACCCAGGCGCGCATTGCATTGGCGCAAGGCGACGGCGAGAAAGCCAGGCATCTACTGGGGCGCGCAGAGTTCGACGTAGCGACGTCTCAGATCGCCGAGCAGGGGAAAAGGTTTCTGGGTGCTATCCCCGCTCGCCTGGCGCTTGCGTGCGGTCAGCTTGAGCCAGCTCTGCGTTGGGTGGAAACGTGCAGATTACGCTTTGATGATTCGCCAGAGTCCCGGCTTGCAAGCAACGGGTACCTTGACTATATAACGCTGGCACGCGTCTTGCTCGCGCAGGGACGAGACCCTCGGAATGGATCGAGGCTTTCTCAGGCGGCTCTCCTGTTGGAACGCCTGCATAGCCTCACCGTTGGGAAGGGCTGGCAGGGCCGGTCGATAGAGATCCAGATGCTCACGGCGCTGGCGCTACAAGCACAGGGCAAAACCAGGCGGGCGCTGACGACACTCGGATTAGTGCTGGCTCAGGCCGAACCGGAAGGCTATGTGCGCCTCTTCGCTGATGAAGGCCCACCCATGGCGCATTTGCTCGCGCAGGTCACCGCATACACTACGGCCTCACCAGGCTATATCCAGCGACTCCAGGCCGCTCTTGCCCCCATGCAGAACGGATCTCGCGATCTGGCGCGCGCAGCATCACGCCAACCACTGCTTGATCCGCTGAGTCCTCGTGAACGAGAAGTGCTTCAGCTTGTGGCAGATGGCTTTTCCAACCAGCAGATCGCGGATCACCTGGTAATTAGCCTCAACACGGCCAAACGCCATGTCAAACATCTCCTGACCAAACTCGTGGTCACCAATCGCACCCAGGCGGTTACACGCGCCCGCGAACTCCACCTGCTCTAATCTCGCAAAAATACTCCTTGCAATGCTCCTTTCGGGGGAAGGCAGTTCGCCTGCTCTGTCGTAGACTCTCATAGTACAGGAACAAGGACAACAGATCCTTCTCCTGCTGTGTATGGAGAAAGCAGAGAAACTGCAAAACCAGCGAGAAAACGCACACCTGTTGAGATGAACCGCCGTGTACCATGCCGCCAGGCTCCATAGGCGGCCCGGTTCGCTTGATGAAAACGCAAAGGAGAAGATATTACCATGACCGATACACAGAATATTGATGTCCTCGTGGTTGGCGCTGGACCGGTGGGCCTGACGCTCGCCATTGATCTCGCCCGCCGTGGCATTGCCTGCCGCATCATTGATCAGGCGCCAGCGTACCCCATTGGGACGCGCGGTAGGGGCATCAGTCTACGCACCCAGGAAATCTTCGAGGATCTGGGCGTCCTCGAACCCCTCTCCGCCTACGCCGAACCCCTGGTGCCCTGGCGCTACTATGACCAGGACAACAAACTCGTGCGCGAGATCAACCTGGCATCCAATCCCGTTGTTCTCCCGCCTCCCTACCGTGCAATCCTCATGATCAGCCAGCAGCATACCGAGGCCGTACTGCGCGAACGCCTGGCGTCGTACGGCCTGCACGTGGAACTGGACTGCCAGCTTACCGGCTTCACCCAGGACGCTGACCGCGTGATTGCTAGAGTCGCACATGCTGGCAAAAGCGAAGAGATCCAGGCTCGCTACCTTGTAGGCTGCGATGGGGGACACAGCACGGTTCGCAAATGCGCTGGCATCTCGTTCCTGGGCGAGACCTGGGATGAGGAGTATTACATCCTGGCCAACGTCAGCGTGAGCGGGTTGGACCCCAACTACTGGCATGGCTGGGGAGACCCGACCAGGGGAGGGCTGACGCTGAACTGGATGAGTCATAGCAACACCTGGTTCTTCATCGCGCCCGTTTCGCCAGACGAGCACGGTTCATTGCCCACCCCAACGCTTGAGACCCTCCAACGCCTCTTCGATGAACGTGTGGGGATACCCGGAGTTCATTTCAGCAACCCCACCTGGCTCTCTACCTGGCGACCGAACATCCGTATGGTTGACCAGTACCGCGATGGCCGGGTCTTCCTCGCTGGTGACGCCGCCCATATTCACTCCGCCGCCGGTGGACAGGGCTTGAACACGGGCGTCCAGGATGCCTACAACCTCGGCTGGAAACTGGCTCACGTGCTGGGCGGGGCATCAGACGCCCTGCTGGACACCTATCAGGCCGAACGTCTGCCTATTGCCCTGGGCGTTCTAGCCACCACGTCCACCCGCCATCGAAAGTTCGCTCAAGATTTCGGCCAGGCCGTCACCAATCTCGTTTCGGGCAGGGAGACCTTCGCCGATCCCAGCCAACTGAGCATTACCTATCGAGGTGGCCCACTAGCCCGCGACCTTGACGACACGACCGGGATCCGCGCCGGGGATCGCGCACCCGACGCGCCCTGCGTCCGTGCTGAGAGTGGTGAGCAGGTACGGCTCTTCGACGTTTTCCGGGGCACGCACTTCACCCTGCTCGCCTTCGGCGACCAGCCCGTGCCACGACTGCCCGCTGTCTACCATGGCTACCTGCGCGCGTACACCATCACGCGCCAGGGTAACACGACCGCAACCGCTCACGACGTACTCATCGACATCGATGGGTATGCTTACCACGCCTACGGCATCACCAGTGACGCGCTGATTCTGATCCGCCCTGACGGCTATATCGGTCTCACCGGAGCCAGCACCGGTCCCCAACCGATCATCGACTACCTCCGCAACGTCATCAGTCGATGACGTTCGCCGACCTCATCCAATCCGAAATGTCATGGGCTGCAAGACCCATGACATTTCGCATCCGATACCACTGGTCATCGATGGTTGTGCGTTTCCATCCTGGTCTGAGAGACGACGATGGCTCGACTGCACAACCGTTGGCGATGCCAGCCAGGTCACGACGAGGAGAAGGCCGGTACTCCCTGTTAGATCATCGACGAGCGGCGTGTTGAGAGAGAAACGAAGCGCCTCATCTCTATTGCGGCCACCCTCGAAGCGCGATCTGTGCCAGTTCTATGACGGAAGCCGGGTCGCGCAGCAAGATGCTCGTCTCATTGCGGTACTCCTTGTCACGCTCTCCTCGGTAGGACAGCCAGTTAAAGCTGCCCAGCACACCAAACGAGCGGTCGCACACCAGGATTTTTTGGTGTGTGTCGCCTGTTCTCTGAATATCAAGCAACCTGGCCTGCTCGGAAGGGGTATCAAGAGCGACGGCCGCGGCGATCGCTCTAATGACTTTTTGCGCGTTGGCGCGATTGCGCCCGGCATCCGCATCGCCCACGCGCTCCGTGATCCCGTACCCGATGCGGATGCGCACGCCCCGTTTCAATGCATGCGCGACGAGATCGCAGAGGTCATCGTCGCACGTCCTGCGGTTCATCCATGGGCAAATGATGATGATTTCTTCCCGGGCCTCTCGTAGCGCCCGTTCCAATACCGCGCGGTGATCTTCCGTGCGCAGAAACGTCCCCTGATTCTGCTGGAGCTGCGCGCGCAAGCGCTCGCTCTCTTCGCCTCTGGCCCGCAGTTCTCCTTCCAGCTGCAGGATGCGGTCCTCGAGCGCTTCGCGTTCACGGCGGTCCTGCGTCGTACCGCGTCGCGCCCGGGAGTCGGCGAGGTCAGTCTGAAGCGTACGCAGCGCAAGCTCATTGTCCGTCAGATCCTGCGCCACCTGCGCCACAACAGGTGGGAGCGATCGCGGGATGGCGAGAGGCGATCCGGCCAGCGTAAGCGCGTCGTCGGGGAGGAGGAAATGCTGCGTCTCGAAGAGGCGTTGCAGCACGGCCGACTCTGCTCGCAGGAGCATCCCCTTGCGGTAGACGACGAAACGCTGCTCCTGGGTGCTCGCCTGCTGCAAGAGCGCCACGGTAACCGGGGCGATGTATTCCTTCACCATCCGCTTGAGCTCGAGCAGCGCGATGAGCTGCCTGTCCTCAAAGAATGGGATATTCTGGAGCGCAGCGGCCACATCTTTCACCGTGAAATCTCCAAGGGTGGGCCGCTCATGCTGCTGCTCCGGGAGGATGAACAGCCCCTCCTTCTCCATATGCTCGACTGACCACGTTTTGTCTTCGAGCGGCCCGGGGGTCCAGGTGAGCGCATTGAAATGCAGTTGGGCCCACGTCCGGACCGGCACAGGAGGGGCCTGCTGATCGCCCAACGCCGCGCGGCCTTTCTCGGTGAGGGAAATGGGACGTCTCGCCGCGGGTGTCGGCTGCCCCTGGGTGATGTATTCCCGCTTCAAGAGGCTGGCACCTGGCGCGACCAGGTCGCGGTCATCCACTCCTAGCAGCCACGCGATCTCCTCGCGCGTGTTCACGCCGAGGGCGACGGCATGGAGGAAATAGATTTCGAAGCTGGTGAGTTCCTGCCGCTCCAGGGCTTCTCCCTGCAGTCGCGTGAAATACACCGGAATGCCGGCCTCGAAGACGTGGGTCACCTCGAACCCGGGAAAGTCGCGGGGCACCACGGAAAGGAGCTTATCCATGCGCCACCTCCTGCTCGAGCTCATCGATCGAACAATCCTCCGGGTGCGTGCGCACGTAGCGGATCACCTCCTGGTAGGGGTTCCCGTCCCGCCCGGCCCGGCCGCGCTCCAGCATCGGCAGGTCACCCACCAGCAGCAGCGCCTCGCGCGCACGGGAGATCGCCACGTTGAGCCTGCGACGATCCCGCAGGAAGCCGAGCGTCCCCTGTGGGTTTGAGCGCACCGTGGAATAGAGGACGATATCGCGGTCTCGCCCTTGGAAAGCGTCGATCGTCGCCACTTCTATAGAGAGCGCCTGCCAGAACAGGCCCCCCGGCGTGATTTCCGCCAGGAGCTCGACGATCTGTGCGTTGTACGGCGTGATCACCGCGACCTCACGATGCTTTCCTAGCTCGCGGTAGCTGTATTCCATACGGTGCAGGAGGCGGGAGATAGCGTCGATCTCGGCGCGGTTATAGTAGCTCTGGCCCTGGCGCGTCTCGGCGTGCCGCGGGAGGCGCGCCGTCGAGAACCAGGCGACCGGGCGCGTGAGCCAGGGGAGGCCGTGCTCGCGCTCCCGGGCATCGACCGCGTGGGTGAGCTTTCCCCCGTAGAAGACGGTGCTGACCAGTTGCCCGATGGCTGGATGCATGCGGTGCTGCATCGTCAGCATCTGGACGCTTGGCAGCCCCTCGTCTTTGCCCTGCGCCACGAGTGAGGCGAAGAGGCTCTCGGCCAGTTCCTCTCGCGTGGTACCCAGTCTGGCCAGAGGCGCAGTCGTGAGGTCTTCGTCCAGCATGGGTGGCAGTTGCCGCTCATCGCCAACAATGATCGCGCGCCGCGCGCGCACCAGGGCCACCAGCAACTCAGGGGCGGTGGCCCGCCCCGCTTCGTCGATGATGGCCCAATCGAATTCCTGGTTTTTCAGATAGAATCCCCCGCTGATGAGGCAGGTGGCCGCGAGAATCGAGGCGCGTTCGAGGATCGGTCGAGCGAACTCCTCCTGCTTACCGAAGATCTTCCGCCAGCGCTCGACGAGAGCAAGCAGGCGGGCCTCGCGGCTGTCGGGAAACGCGGGGGAGAGCAGGCCGGCGATGACCTGGGAAAGCCGGACCATCTCGGCGGCAAGCTGGGGCAGTGCCTCCCCTCGCACCGCTTCTGGCAGCATGTCTCGGATCAGGACGAGCGTCTCGGACAGGGCATCGCTTTTCTGCTGCCGCTCCTCGCCTGAAAGCTGGGAAAGTTCTTCCAGCTCATTGGCCAGCTCATCCAGCCAGCTCTGGCACTCCTGGAGATCATCCAGCACGTCTGTGGCGAGCTCCTGGTTGGCTTTGTGTTCGCGGCGAAGCGCCCGGAGGCGTTCCTTCAGATGCGCCAGCACTCCGTCGGTGCGAGCCAGGACCTCGGTCCTCCAGTCGGCCATGCGTTGCTCGAGGGTCCACACCTGCGCACCGTGCCCGATCTTTTCCGCACGACCGACGCGCACGATTTCAAAGCCCTGGCTCCCCTGAAGTTCAGCGATGCGCGAGAGGATATGGTTGACCGCCACGTTTGACTGGGAGGCGACCAGGATGCGGGCATCCGGTTTTACTTGCAGGATCTGCAGGATGATCTCGGCCAGCGTGGTTGTTTTCCCCGTTCCGGGAGGTCCCTGCAGGAGAAAGAGATCGCGCGCGCGGCGAGTGCTTGACGCACGGCCCGCTGCTTGTCCTCCGCCAGGTCACGTTGGAAAAACTCGAGGCCGCCATCGGGTTCATCGAACTCCGCTCCTGCCAGGTCGCGCAGGATTTCGGGCAGGCGCGGGTTGACGGTCACGCCTGCCCGGATCACATCGAGGGCCGCCTGTTGCCGTTCGAGGGCCGCCTTTGCCTCCTGCTGGAAGACGCCGATGAGGCCGGGCGACGGCAACTGCTCGGCGGGATGGACGAGCCTGTGGGCGTCACCGACGTCCCGGCTGACCCGGAGGGACTTGCCGGTGATCCCCATCACGTGGCCAACATATGAGGCTGCCTGAGGATGCTCAGGGTCCTGGACTGCGACGGGGGCGTTTTCCGGCCAGGGAAGGTCATCCGGGGCGGGCTGTGCCAGCGTAAAGAGCAACGTGTCACCATCTCTGACCACATACCGATAGGAAAGCCTCGGCACTGCGTCGAGGAGGGTCTGCTGATAGGAAAGCACTGCCTCCCACGTCCTGGTGAGGTCCTTTCTCTCAGCGCTTCTCTGACGGGCGGTCTGCTCCGTTACCTGGTGCGTGGAAAGCTGCTCGAAGAGGGAATCGAGCGTTGCGCCCAGGGCGGCCGTGGCGTTGGCAGAAGGGGTGGCCGCGGCAAGGGAATCGGTGACCTGCCACAGGTAGCGAAAGGGAGCAGCGTGGCTCTTTTGCTGCTCCAGCTGCGGCTGGTAGGGCACATGCACCGCCTTGATGACCAGGACCGGGGAAGAAGAATCGCGTGCGCAGATGAGACGCAGGGCGCCGGTGAGCAGGCGGACATCGCCGCGTTCGAGCGAGAGCTGTACCTCCTTCGGCTCGCTCCCACCCAGTTCTTCGAGGAGAAACGCGCAGGCCTCCTGGGTGGAAGACTGCTCGATATGTCCCTGGTCGAACAAATCGCGGCGCGCCCGGTCGGTCACGAGCAGGTAGACCTCCGGAAGCAGTTCGAATTTCTGCGTGAGGTCGAGCTGGCGGCGCAGTTGCACGGTCTGCTGAAAGCGCTCTCCCGGTTGGGGGGCGAGCATACGTCGCAGCGTGCGCTTCACCTGCTCGGGAACCTGAGCGGGGAGCGTGTCGATCTGCGCCGGGGTAAGACCGTTCGCTGGAGGCGCGTGCCGGGCAAGCAGGTGGTAGAACACGCATCCGAGTGAATACATATCGCTTCTCTCGTCGGCCTTGTGTTCCGAGCGCTGTTCGGGAGAGGCATAGCCGGTCGACCAGAACGAAGAGACGGTCACGCCCGTGCTTAGCTCGTACTTCAGTAAAGAGACCCCAAAGTCCACGAGTTGAGGCTGCCCCTCTGCCGAGATCAGAACATTGCTCGGTTTGACATCCCGGTGGATGATGCCCTGGCTGTGCGCGTGAACCAGCGCATCTGCCATGGCGCGCATGAGCGGCCAGCACCAGTCATGATTGCCGTCAGCCTTATGCCCCTCGATCTCGTCGAGCAGCGTGCGCGGAACATACGGGAAGACCAGATAGTAACAGCGGTGCTCGGAGGACCAGCCATAATCGAGGACGCTGACGATATTGGGATGCTCCAGTTGCGAGAGGGCTCGCGTCTCGCGGCGGAAGATCTCCTGTTTGAGCGCGTCATCGTGCTCGGTATTCAGCAATTTGACCGCAACCGTCCGGTTGCCGCGACGTGTATCCTGGGCCTCGTATACGGTGCTCATGTTCCCACCGCCGACCCGTTTGATCAACCGGTAGCGCCCGGCGACCCGTTCGGCAGAGACGCTGGAGTTCAACACAGTTTCCACTTCCTCCTGCTCCGATAGTCGTTTTGATCCCCTAGAAGCGGGCGAATCCGCATGGCTGCCTTCTGCACTTCTGTGTACGAGACGGTTTGAGGTCGCGCAGTATGTCCTGTCCCCGGTGCCCGTCTGTTACCGGGGAGGAGCATGCCAGAGATATTTGCGTTTGATGAGCGTCTCCTGAGTGGAGGTATCGAACTGTCCAGGCTGCACATGGACAACACTGAAAGAGAAGCGAACGATGGCAATGCAGAGAATCTGAGGAGCAGCTCGCCAGTCCCCACGTGGGAGCGCTCTCTTCCAGATGCCAACCAATGGCTTTCCTGGTGTTGCTTATCGCGTCTCCTCCTCCAACCTATTCCTCATCGGGTGCGAGACACATGCATATTCATCCTTGGAGGGCCTGCTCTCTCGCTTTTGGCAAGTATAGCACATCTTGAATGTTCTTTCCACAAGCTCTAAGCACGGGGCTGAAGCCTCATGGCCGCAAAGTGGATAAGTACGGCACAGTCTCCTATGAGTACGAATGGCTGAGTTCCAAACATGAGGTCTATGTGATGACTCAAGATGGGACGCTTTATGCACTCCTTGAGAAGACAGGCACTTTACTTTGGTACACCCACGATATCATAGAGCAGCCACTCCTCGTTGATGATCTCATCTATGTTAGTTTACAGAATGATACCCTGAGTGCCCTGTTACTCAGTACAGGGGCAACTCGCTGGAGTTTCTCTGACAGAGTCTAATACTACAGTAGTATGGGCTGGGCATGATCAGGTTCAACACATGCCAGCAAGCGTGCGTCTATACTTGACAAAGGGCGATATACGCTCGTACGATATGAAAGTCAGATACCCATGAGTAAACTCAGGGATTTGTGTCTAGCCTCGACCGCAACTCTGTGCTCCCGCAAGGGAAAACAGCTTTGGCTTCACCGGCTGACAACATCAGGGCCTTCTGACAAGAGGCCCGTCCTTCCTCAGCATGCCGAAGAAGGAGCGTTGTGATCGACCAAGAACGTTTTACCTGAGTGTGGATTCTCGCTCAGAACGCCATACGTTCAGTTGTCAAGGTACCGCGTAGGCGAACCGTCTCTCCCTGGCGAACCAGGGTGCCTAAGCCTACATGCATCTATTCTTTTTTAGGATAGGAAAACCGGAAATGGGAAGACCCAGGACCTCGGCATTCCTCCCGCGCCTAAAGGCGGGAGACTCCTGCCGCAACGTGTTGAACAATGCTTATCCTTTGTAAGTACTCATCATCCTGTGGGCAGCTTGTAAAGCTGTTCCGTCGTGCCACCTGTTGAGGATATGACACTGCAATGAGGATCTACAATACTCTGACCCGTCAAGTTGAAGAGATTGTGCCTATAGAGGCGGGCAAGATCAAGATGTATTCGTGTGGACCCACCGTTTACCGCTACATTCATATTGGCAATCTGCGCACGTTCACTATGGCCGACTGGCTGCGTCGTGCTTTCGAGTACCGTGGCTTTGAGGTGCTGCATGTTAAAAATATTACCGATGTGGGCCATATGCGGCAGGAGGTGGTGGATCGCGGTGAGGATAAAATACTGGCCCAGGCGCGCAAGGAGGGCAAAACATCGTTACAGATCGCGCAGTTCTATACCGATGCCTTCCACGAGGATGAGGGGAAACTGAACATTGAGCCTGCAAAGATCTTCCCGCGTGCGACACAGCATATTCCTGAAATGATCGCGATCGTTCGGGGTCTACAGGCTAAAGACATTGCCTATGAAGTCAACGGCAATCTGTACTTCGATATTAAACGCTTCCCTGAATACGGTAAGCTCTCGGGGAATCAATTGGAGAATATGCTGGCGGGCGTGCGCGAAGGGGTAGTCGAAGACCGGCGTAACCCGGAGGATTTTCCTTTGTGGAAGGTAGCGGAGCCTGGGCGCGAAATGGCATGGGATAGCCCCTGGGGGCGTGGTTTTCCTGGCTGGCATATCGAGTGCAGCGCCATGTCAATCAAGTACCTCGGCGAGCATTTTGATCTCCATACAGGCGGTGTGGATAACATCTTTCCTCACCATGAAGACGAAATTGCGCAGAGCGAAGCGTTTACGGGCCAGCGGTTTGTGAACTACTGGGTGCATGCCCAGCATCTACTGGCTGATGGGCAGAAGATGGCGAAATCTACCGGCAACGCCTATACCTGCTCTGAAATTGAGGCCCGGGGCTTTGATCCTATGGCCTTGCGTTACTTCTATACAACGGCGCTGTACCGCAGCCGCCTGAATTTTACCTTCCGTGCCCTGCAAGCGGCCCAGACCTCCCTGGAACGGTTGCGCGGGCTGGCCTACCAGTTGCTTTTGCAGTCCCAGACCTCCCTGGAACGGTTGCGCGGGCTGGCCTACCAGTTGCTTTTGCAGTCCGATAGGGAACGTGTCTTTGCAGATGAGCCGATTGAACCCAATTACTGGCAAGAGCGATTCCTGGCCGAGGTTGAGAATGATCTGAATATGCCACGTGCTCTGTCCGTAGTATGGGCCACGTTGCGGGCGAACGATTGCGACCCAACCACAAGGGTGCGCCTGTTGCTCGATTTTGATCGCATCCTTGGCTTTGATCTCAATGCCTATTTGCAGAGCGACCTGCCACGGCGCAAAGCTGACTCACGAACGTACCTGGCCTCGGTACCGGCTGAAATTGCCGCCCTGGTGCAGGAGCGTGAGCGCTTGCGCGAGCGCGGTGAGTATGCACGGGCTGACGAAATACGCTATAAGCTCGAGTCTGCCGGGTATGCAGTCAAAGATACTGCCGGGGGTTCACTTGTGCTGCCGCGTCGCCTGGACGACGAATTCACAGTACTTTCAAGCTCGTCTGATGCTCCAGATAATACCCAGGCACCTGATCTCTTTGAATTTTCGGTAAACCTGCTCGCGCACAATAGCCGCGATGACCTGGAGCGCTGTATCCAGAGCATTTGCCGTCACAGCTACAATCGTTCGCTTGAACTGGTGATCGTTGAT
>WNFI01121891.1_pt3 | contig 13388 bp, 11 predicted proteins | sample 5400471 | NCBI WGS metagenome assembly WNFI01 (sample SAMN13153348, study PRJNA577476) | soil metagenome | isolation source: 100 cm saprolite on Douglas fir-dominated hillslope | place: USA:California | collected 2013-09-17 | reverse complement strand
ACCGGCCCGTTCGGCGACAACGATCCGCAGCGCCCGATCGGCGTGATCAGCACCACCGCCGAGGATGCCGCGGCGCCGCTGAAGGTGCCCGCGGTCTCCGGCCCGCCGAACCGGCAGCGCTTCGCGGGCCTCGCCGACGTGCATCCGACGGTGACCCGCAACCTCTACTTCTCGGAAGTCCTCTCGGACCCCACGAACCCGGCCAGCCCGACGAACTTCTTCATCACCGTCGACGGCGCGACCCCAACCCTGTTCAGCCCGACCAACCCGCCGGCGATCGTGACGACCCAGGGCTCGGTCGAAGACTGGATCATCGAGAACCGGGCTGAAGAGAACCACGAGTTCCACATGCACCAGATCCATTTCCTGGTGCTCGAGCAGAACGGCGTGCCGGTGGCGAACGGGCAGTACCTCGACATGATCAACATCCCCTACTGGCCCGGCTCAGGCCCCTTCCCGAGCGTCAAGGTGCGGATGGATTTCCGCGGCCCGGACATCGGCGATTTCGTCTATCACTGCCACATCCTCGGCCACGAGGACAACGGCATGATGGCGATCATCCGCGTCAACCCCAGCACCTCGGGCAGCGCCCATCCCCCGGCGCAGCCCGCGGCGGTCAAGACCGGCGCGGCCGTCGCCGCGCCCCTCGTGGACCGCCCGGCGAAGGCCGGCAAGCCCTGACCGGACCGCCGGCCGTCCTCGACGCACGCGGCGCCGGGGACGGCCGGTGCCGACCCGGCGGCCGTGCTAAGCTGCCCACCGCAATCGCTCCACCGGCCCGCCAGGGCTGCCCGACACCGCTATCCGTTCTCCGGACGGTCTCCGGGAAGAGGGGTTTTCCATGCAGGTCACCGTAGCTCGCCGCCCGTTGCCGCTGATCGCGCTGCTCGTCGTCCTGCTGCCGGCGGGGACCGCCCTGAGCGGCTGCCGGCGCCACCAGGCAGCCGCGCCTCCGGCCCAGACGGCCGACGAGGCAGCCCAGGGCGCCACGCGCTGGAGCGAGGCCGAGCGCACCAAGGCGATGGAGGAGAAGGCGCGGCAGCTCGACCAGAAGGCCGCCGAGATCCAGAGCATGCAGGGCACGGAGCAGGAGAAGATCGACGCCGTCAACAAGCTCGATCAGGAGCGGCAGGAGCTCAACAAGACCGGCGGCGACGGCTCGGCCCCCGCCGCGGCGCCGCCGCCCTGACCGCCGGGCGCAAACCGCGACGTGAACCCTTCAACCTGTTCGAGGACGCCGGCCTCGAAGCCGGCGCCGACCTCGGGCGCCACGTCTTCGCCAAGGTGATGGTCAGCCAGGGCAACCCGCTGTTCGTGCGCGACCCCGACGCCCTGGCCGGCGACCAGGCCGACCTGCTGCGAGCCGGCGCCACCGCGCGGCTCAACAGCGGCAACACGGTGCTCTACGACACCCACGTCGAGCATCTCGATTTCGCCCATCCCGAGATCGCCGGCTATCTCGGCGTGCGCCTCGGCGAGCCGGGCGGCGCCGACGGCCTGGAGCTGATGGCCTGGGGCCGGCGGCGCAAGCTTGCGACCTCCGTCGACCTGCCGGGCAGCCCCCTGGGCGGCGACCTCGCCGCGTTCAGCCCGCTGGGCAGCCCCATCGTGCCGTTCCGGGGCGACCGCAAGCAGGAGGTGGGCGCCGACCTCTGGCTCTACCTGCGCGGCGGCGTCTCGCTGTTCGCGGAATACGTCAACCAGACCGTCGCCGGCCTCGGCCGCAGCGGCATCGAGGTCGAGGCGGCCTGGAAGATCGAGCTTCCGCTCGCCCTCGCCGCGGGCGGCCGTCAGCTCTTCCCCTACGTCGCGCCGGCGGTGCGCGGGTCGAAGCTGCACAACCGCTTCGACAACGTCGACCCGACGCCGGAGGCGAGCCTGGCCTGGGACTGGCAGAAGCTCGACGCCGGCGTCAAGATCGGCCTCTGGTCCGAGATCGATCTGACCGTCGAGTACTCCTACAACCGGATCTTCCTCGCCCCGCAGTACTACGTGCCCTCGAACGAGTCCCTGGGCACGCTGCGCATCCGCCTGTAGCTCGCACGATCAGGAACCGATCCGAGCACCCAGGTGTCCTGCCCCACGGTTCTTGATGATCTCGACGCGGAGCGCGGCGTTTGAAGCGCCGGGGCGCGCAGGACCGAACACCGGCTCGACTCATGCGACCCAAGGACATCTTCCTGACCCTGTCATGTCTTGCGGCGCTTCAAGCTTGCGCCATCGTGGTCAGGGAAGTGAAGCAAGACTGGATCCTGGTGAGAGCCACGCCCTCCTCTTCAGAGATCAATCTCACGATCGCCAATTCGTTCATCGCTACCTTCAAGGACAGGGTCACCATCGATGTGGTTTTCAACGTCGACCAGGTTGACTTGCTGCCACATCCCGCGTTTATGGACGGCGACTTCCATATCGCTGGGCGTGCAGCCAAGGTCGGCCTTCCCATCGTCGCGGAGATCAAGAATGCAGCCTTCGAGCGCGCGGCGCTCGACGTGATCCGCGCCGCCAAGCGGAGGGGAGAGCCTCTGAGGCTGGCGGGGGCGTGGAGAATATGGAGTGAGCACGCGGGCAGCTCCACAGACACAGAGGTCCAGGGAGAGCAGCGCTCTCGTATCGAGGGTACCAATCCGGATCACGTCTTCGAGATCCAACCGGTTACCTCCGTGAAGGGTCTGTCCATGCGGGCTTCATTGAGGCCGATCCAGGGCTACAGTCCCGGCACGGCGGAGGTCGCCTTCAAGGACTTTTCCGGTCTTCCGTGTTCGCTCCGGCGCGATTCGAGAAGAACCACCTTGGTAACCCGCAAGGGCGCGATCAACGACGTGGAGTTCCTCATGGAAGTAGGAGAGAAACCGCAACACGTCGTCGCAGACGGGAGATTCGTGGACGCGGCAGCCCTCAACTTGAAGGGAGATCGACTCGTCCAGAGCCTGAGGATGGTCTTTGTGAAGGACTCGCCGCCGGAAAAGGCAGTCAAGGGTCTCGGACGCGGAGATCGTCTCCACGTCTTGGGCCTGCCGCGAGTCGATCTTGCAGCCGTCGACTGGAGGGCGAGTCATTCGGCCGCGAGGCCCGAGATCGCGAACCTCGGCCTGCCCTACGAGATCTTGATTGCCGCGGTCTACGACGATGCCAAGTATCGGCCCCCTGCTCACGCAGCGTCGCGGCCAAAGGGCTGCATGCGCTGATCGAGTGTTTGGGGGGTCTCGCCCTTGCTTTCGTGACGACGGGCACCGTGAAGGGCCTGGTTGCCTCCCTGACCCAGGATGAGCTGATCGAGGACCCGAGCGATTTCGTAGCGACCCATCTCCTCCGCGGGGCTCAGACATTCTCGCTTAGCAGCAAGAACTTCTTCGCGTTCTACCTGCTCAGCCATGGCATCGTGAAGCTCTTCCTGGTCGGTGCCCTGCTGCGCAATCGCGCGTGGGCCTACCCCGCCTCGCTGGTCGTGCTGGGCTTGTTCATTGTCTACCAGGTCTATCGCTTCACTTTCACGCCATCCGCCGGCTTGGTGCTGCTTACGGTTTTCGATTTGATCGTGATGGTGTTGATCTGGCATGAATATCGCGCCATTCGGCGCCATCTCCCGAGACAATGAGCCAAACCGTCACGGCCTTCATGCCAGGCCCGAACGATCGTCGCTGAGCGTCGGCGCCCGGAGTTTCGCCACCGGACGCTTCCCCACGGATTTTCCCCACCGCAGGTAGAAGCTCGGCAGCAGCAACAGTGTAAGGGCCGTCGAGGAGGCGAGGCCGCCGGTGATGACGACGGCCATCGGGTGCTCGATCTCCTGCCCGGTCCGTGCTCCGCCGACGATGAGGGGCACGAGGCCAAGCGCCGTGACGAGCGCCGTCATGAGGATCGGTAGCACACGATCGATCGCACCCCTCACCACCAACTCGGGGCCGAATGGCATGCCCTCGATCTCCTCGAGATGACGATAGTGCGCCACGAGCATGATGGCGTTGCGTGCGGTGATACCGAACAGGGTCACGAACCCGACGACGGCACCGAGAGAGAGGGTGACTCGGAGGATGAATGCCGCCGCCACTCCACCCACGAGAGCCAATGGGAGGTTGGCGAGCACCAGCGCCGCCAGCCGCATCGATCGGAAGTCGGTATAGAGCAGGAGCAAGATACCCAGCATCGCGGTTGCACCCACGAGGAGAAGCTCGCGCAGGCTCCGCCGTGCGTTCTCGTAGTCTCCGGAGAAGCGCAACGCATAGCCCGGGGGCAGCGGCAGGACCTTGAGGCGCTCCTCCAGCGTACGGGACAGGCGGCTCACGCTCGCCTGGCTGCCGCAGCTCACCAGGAGCCGCCGCACCCCTCCCTCTCGACTGATCAGGTTGGGCGCGTCGCGAATCTCGACGCGTGCCATGGTGCCGAGCGGTACGACGCCGCCGGGTGTGCGGATCGGGAGCGCGCGGATCGCTTCCAAGTCAGCTCGGCTCTCCTCGGGGAACTTGACCACCACGGGAACGATGCGCTGACCCTCGAAGACCTCGGCTACTTGGGAGCCTTGAAATGCGGTCGTCACGGCAGCCTGCAGATCCTGCAAGTTGGCACCGACCTGCGCCGCGAGAGAGCGATCGAATGCGATATCGATCTGCGGGACTCTGACCTGCGGCTCGACGCGCACATCGACGGCGCCAGGGATGGACCGCATCGTGGCTTCAACCTGTCCGCCGAGCGTTCGCAGGACGTCCAGGTCGGGCCCCGAGACAATGACCGACACCGGCGCGGGCTCGCCGCCAGCGGTCTCCTCCAGGCGCTCGCTGAAGAACTGGCTCACGCCAAACACAAAGCCCGGGAATGACGCGAGGCGCTCACGGATGCGGCGCGTCGTCCGGACGGTATCCGTGTCCGGCGCGAGGCTCACGTCAATCTCGCTTGCCTCGGGCCCAGAGACCTCGTCCGCGAGCTCGGCTCGGCCGGCTCGCTGGTCAATCGCGAGGACGCCTGGGAGGTGCAGCAATTCGCGGGTGACGCGCTTGCCGGCGGCGACCGACTCGGCGAGCGACGTGCCCGGGAGACCGGTCATGTGGACGATGAAGTCGGGTTCCTGGAAGGCGGGGAAGAACTCACTTGTCAGCCAGGGCAGCGATCCCGCTGCCAGGAGCGCTACGCAGATGCCTCCCGCCAGGAGGAGGCCCGGGTGCCGCAACGAGCCCGGCAGGATTGCCGCATAGCGCCGCTTGAGCCAGCGGGCGAGGGCACCGTCCCCACGCTCGGCCGCTCGCCCGGTCAGGAGGAGCGACGAGGCTGCTGGAGTCACGAGCAACGCCACGGCCAACGAGGCCATCGTCGCGAGGACATAGGCTTGGGCCAGGGGCGAGAACATCCTTCCCGCCACCCCGGAGAGGAAAAACACCGGCAGGAACACGAGCGCGACCAGGAACGTGGCGTAGACGACCGCGCTGCGGACTTCGAGGCAAGCATCGAAGATGACCTGGTGCGGCGGCCGCGGATCAGGGCGCGCCCGGTTCTCTCGCAGCCGGCGATGGACGTTCTCGACGTCGATGATCGAGTCGTCCACGACCTCGCCGAGCGCGATGACGAGGCCCCCCAGGGTCATCGTGTTCACCGTTGCTCCCCAGGTTCTCAGCACGAGAAGGGCGGCCAACAACGACAGCGGAATCGCCGCCAGGCTGATCACGGCCGTGCGGAGGTCGAGCAAGAACGCGAACAGCACGGCCGCGACGAGAATCCCGCCGAACAGCAAGGCGAGGCGCAGATTGCGGAGGGCCGCCTCGATGAACGACGCTTGGCGGAAGAGGTTGCGGTGGAGCAGCAGCCCGGCGGGCAAATGGTGCGCCACGTCGTCGAGCGTGGCGTCGAGCTCGGCCGTGACGCGCAGGGTGTTGACGTCTGGCTGGCGTGCGATCAGCAGGGCGACCGCGGGGGCTTCCCCCAGAGTGGCGTCGCCGATGGGAAACCGTTGACCGACCCCGATCGTCGCGACCTGGGAGAGCAAGAGGGGACGGCCACCCCGATAGGCGACGACGGCGTTGCCTAGATCCTCCGGCCGAACCGCCTGGGCCAGTGCCCGTATCGGAAACCGTTGCCCGTGCGCCTCGACGGCACCTGCAGGTCCGAGGGCGGTCGCGGCTCTGGCCGCATCCGCGATCTCGCGGAGGGTCAGGGCATGGTCGCGCAGTGCCGAGGGTTTGACCACAATCTGGTCCTCGGCGATGGCGCCGCCGTAGGTCACGACCTTGGAGACGCCAGGGACTGCAAGGATGCGCGGCTTGAGCGTCCAATCGGCGAAGGTCCGCGCCGCCAGGGGATCGAACACGGTTCCGGCCGGCACCAGGGCGACGATTTCAATCGTGCTGGAGGCCGAGGTGAGAGGCGCGATCTCGGGCGGAACGACGCTTGCCGGCAGGTCGCGGCTCACGGTTGCGATGCGCTCGGCGACGAGCTGGCGATCGCGGTAGACATCGGTGCCGTCGCGGAAGACGGCGGTCAGGCTCGAGACTCCCGGAAGCGAGATGGAGCGCAGCCGCTCCAGCCCTGGGGAGCCGTTGACCGCAAGCTCCAGACGAGCGGTCACCAGCGATTCGACCTCTTCAGCGGAGAGCCCGGGAGCCTCGGTCTCGACGGTGACCTGTGGCGGGGCGAACTCCGGGAAGACGTCGAGCGGCGAATCCGCCATGACATAGAGACCGCCGATCAGGAGGAGGCCAGCGAGCGCCAGCACTACGAACCGGTTGCGGAGTGAGAAGCCCACCAACCAATTGAGCATCTCAATCCTTCTCGACCGGCGGCGTGAAACTCCGCTTCAGGCGTTCCGCCTCAATGATCTGCGCCCCTTGCGTGACGAGGGCTTGACCGGCCGAGACGCCTGCGAGCACCAGCACACGGTCCGGCGCGACCGGCTCGACGCGCACGGCCTGCCGGTGGAACGTGGGCGCGGAGCGCGAGACGTAGACATAGGCACCATCGCCTTCCAGCAAGACCGCGGAGCTCGGAACAGCGAGGCCGGCCTGTGGCGGCAGGGCGATTGCGAACTGAGCGAGCATCTGCGACCGCAGCTCGCGGCCGGGGTCGTCCATCGCCACTCGGATCGTGAACCCACGCGTCTGCGGGTCTGACGCGCCGGAGATGTCGGCGACGTGACCGGCAAACGAACGGCCGGGGAAAGCGTCGGTCAGTACTTCGACGCGGACCCCGCTTTGAACAGCGCCGAGCTGCGTTTCGGGGAGAGTCGCGAGGCCCCAAATCCGCCCGGGCTCCGCGACGAAGGCCTTGCGGGTCAGGCCGAGGTTGGCGCGCTCCGCATGCTGCTCGGCCGCCGCCGCCCTCGCCTGATCGCGTTCAGAGCGGGCGACGTCGGCATCCTGCCGCGACACGACTCCCTGGCCCAACAGGCTCTCGAGGCGGGCTGACTTCGATTCCGCCAAGCGCAGCTTGGCGTCGGCAGCGTCGGCCGCCGAGATGACATCTCGCTCGGTGGGAGTCCAAGGATTCCCAGCCAGGCTGCCGCTCAGCTTCAGCGACCGCGCCACGAACTCGCTCCGAACGATCGTCGTCTCGATACCGGCGAGCCGGACGGCCGCCGCGGTCAGCTGCACGTCGTCCTTGGGAGGCGTCGCCGCCGGTGCGACATCGGCCGCCTTCTCCCCGCCACAGGACGCCGCGAGCACGGCCAGGCCAAACAGTCTGGTCAACGGACGCCGGCAGCGCATCGTCGAGGATCATATACACCGGGCCCGCTACTCCGGGTCGAGGTCCACGTCGGTGTCGCGGTCGAGACGGGCGAGGATGGCCCGGTCCTCCCGCCAGTCGGGCTCCTCGCGCACCTGCAGGTCGAGATAGAGGCGGCGGCCCAGGAACTCCTCCAGGTCCTGGCGGGCGGCGGTGCCGATCGCCTTGATCATCTGGCCCTGGCGGCCGACCAGGATCTTCTTCTGGCCCTGGCGCTCGACCAGGATCGAGGCGTAGAGGACCAACAGGCCGCGCTCCTCGTCGTCCTCCCAGCGATCGATCATCACCGCGGTCGCGAACGGCAGCTCCTCGTGGGTCAGGGCGAGCACCTTCTCGCGGATGCGCTCCGCCACCAGGAAGCGCTCGGGGTGGATGGTCAGCAGCTCCGGGTCGTAGAGCGGCGGCCCCTCCGGCAGCAGCTGCCACATCGCTTCCAGCAGGCGGTCGCAGCCGTCGCCGGTGGCGGCGCTGACCGGCACGATCTCGGCGAACAGGCCGCTGCGGGCGTAGCGGTCGATGATCGGCAGCAGGGCGGGCTTGCGCACCCGGTCGATCTTGTTGAGGGCGAGCAGGCGCGGCGGCTGGGTCTTGCCGACCAGGTCGAGCACGTAGGCGTCGCCGGAGCCGAACGACTGCGCGGCGTCCACCAGCACGCAGCGGACGTCGGCGTCGTTCATCGCGTCGAGCGCGTGGCGCATCATCTGCCGGTTGAGCCGGTGCAGCGGCCGGTGGATGCCCGGGGTGTCGAAGAACACCATCTGGCCGCGCTCGTTCGACAGGATCCCCACCAGGCGCTGGCGGGTGGTCTGCGGCTTGTCCGAGACGATGGCCACCTCCCCGCCTCGGCCGGCCCCTCGTCGGCGGGCGGCAGGCGCTCCACCCGCAAGCTCTTGATGCGGCGGTTGGCGACCTCTTCGACGGTGAACCGCAGACCGTGCCGCTCGACCGTCTCGCCGGGCTTCGGCACCCGGCCGAGGGCGCTGAAGATCAGGCCGGCCACGGTCTCGTACTCGGCGTCCTCGATCTCCACCCCGAACAGCTCGTCCAGGACCTCGAGCTGGGCGCGGCCGTGCAGGCGCCAGGCGCCGTCGCCGAGCGGCATCCGTTCGGCCGCCTGGCCGTCCTCGTGCTCGTCGCTGATCTCGCCGACGATCTCCTCCACCAGGTCCTCGACGGTCACCAGGCCGGCGGTGCCGCCGTACTCGTCCACAACGATCGCCATCTGCTGCGAGCGCGCTTGCAGGTCGCGCAGCAGCTCTGCCAGCGGCTTGGTCTCCGGGACGACGAGCGGCGGCTTGAGCAGCGCCCGCAGATCCGGCGCCGCGGCGCGCCCGGGCGCCGCGCCTTCCCCGGCTGGCACGCCGCTCCCAGGAGGTCCGCCACCCTCCGGGGGGGGGACGCGCCCGCCGGCGCCGGTGAGCGCAGCGCGCGCAACAAGTCGCGGATGTGCAGCACGCCGACGATGTGATCGATCGACTCCTGGTAGAGCGGCAAGCGCGAGTGGCCGGTGCCGACGTCGATGAACGCCTCGACCTCCTCGTCCGAAGCCGCATCGTCGTCCTCCTCGGCCTCCTCCCGCTCCACCTGGGAGCGCGGCACCAGCGCCGCCACCGCCGCGACGAGCGGCAGCAGGACGGCCAGCGCGAGACGGTAGAGCGGGGTCAGCGAGCGCAGCGCCCGCTCCGGATGGCGGCCGACCAGCGCCCGGTTGACGATCTCGATGGCGGCGAGCAGCGCCAGGGCGACGAGCAGCGCCAGGGCGACAGGGTGAGGCGCACCGGCGGCGGCCAGCAGCGCGGCGGCCGCCAGGGTGAAGAGGATCGGCAGCAGGCGGCCGCCGAGCGACAGCAGCGAGCGGAAGGCGCCGAAGCGGACCGGCTGCTCGAACAGCTCCCGCACCCGCCCGCCCGCCTCCTCGCTCCAGTGGCGCAGGCGGATCGGGCCGCTGCGCTCGAGCAGCGCCGACAGCACCGAGACCAGCGCCGCGGCCGGCAGCAGCAGCGCCACCGCCCAGCCCAGCGTGCCGGCCGGCCACGCCTCAGCCCGCACGGCGCCCTCCCCGCCTCGCCCGGCCCGCCGGCCGGGGGCTCGCGAGGCGCGGCCCGCCGGCCGGGTGCGGGCGATCGCACCCGGCACCGTCCTGAGACCCGCCGCCCGGACCGATCCAGCGCCGCCGCAGCCGCCGCTCCAGGCGCTCCATCTCGCCGCCGTCGGCCTCGTGGTCGTGGCCCAGGCAGTGCAGCACGCCGTGGAGCAGCAGCACCCTGATCTCGCGCGCCGGGTCGCGACCGGCCGCCGCCGCCTGCCGCCGCGCCGCCGGCACCGAGATCAGGACGTCCCCGAGGTGGCCGTCGCCGGCCGGCGACGCATGGCCCCCGCTCCTCGCCGGATCGCCGGCCACCGCAGCGCGGCGCCCGGCCGGGCCGCTGCCCGCCGGATGGCTGCCTGCCGCAGCGCGTCCTTCGCCCGGGCCGACGCCCGGGAAGGACAGCACGTCGGTCGTCTGGTCCTTGCCCCGGAAACGGCGGTTCGCCTGCCGCATGGCGCGGTCGCCGGCGAAGCGCACGCCGAGGCTGCGGCACCCGGCCGGGGCGAGGTCGGCGAGCAGCGCCTCCAGCCAGGGCCGCAGCCGCCGCGCCGCCGCCTCGGAGTACCGGTTCGGGTTCAGCAAGGCGATCTCGATGGCCGGTCCTCTCCCCGCCGCGCGCCGCGTCCGCATGCCCAGGCTACGAGACCTTGAAGGCGCCGGTCAGCGGCCGCTTGTCGCGCTTGACGCCGGCGTTGAAGTCGAACCCGGGATAGTCCACCCGCTGGTGGAAGATCGTCGACAGCACCCGCAAGAACGCGTCGGAGACCGCCTTGAGGTCCGACAGCGTGAGGTCGGTCTTGTCGAGCTGGCCGTCCTGCAGGCAGTCGTCGAACAGCGTGCCGATGAGGCCGCGCAGCTTGGCCGGAGTCGAATCGACCAGCGTCCGGCTGGCCGCCTCGACGCCGTCGGCCAGCATCAGCACGCCCATCACCTTGTTGCGCGGCCGCGGTCCCGGGTAGCGGTAGTCGGCCTCGCGCACGCCCTCCGGCGCGCGCTCGCTCAGCTCGAGCGCACGGTTGTAGAAGTAGCGCATCAGCCGGGTGCCGTGATGCTGCTCGATGGCGTCGAGGATGACCTGCGGCAGGTGGTGCCGGCGCGCCAGCTCGGCGCCCTCCTTGACGTGGCTGACCAGGATCAGCACGCTCATCGTGGGCAGCAGGCGATCGTGGCGGTTCTGCCCCGGGCGCTGGTTCTCGATGAAGTAGTCGGGGCGGAAGACCTTGCCGATGTCGTGGTAGAGCGCGCCAGCGTAGGCGAGCACGGGGTCCGCGCCGATCGCCTCGCAGCCCTCCTTCGCCAGGTTGGCGACCATCAGCGAGTGCTGGAAGGTGCCCGGGGCCTCGTAGGCCAGGCGGCGCAGCAGCGGCAGGTTGGTGTTCGCGAGCTCGACCAGCTTGATGTCGGTGGTGATCCCCAGGACCGCCTCCAGGATCGGCACCGCGAAGCTCCCGACGGCGGCCGCCAGCAGGCCGCCGGCGAAGGCGCAGACCAGCTCGAAGGCGAGGGTCAGCAGGGTCGTCTCCGGCGCGGTGAGCGTGTAGAGGACGAGCGCCACGGCGACGTTGACGGCGCCGACCACCAGGCCGGCGCGCGCCATCACCATGCGCTGCCGGAACTTCAGCCGGTCGATGGCGAAGATCGCGGCGAGCGATCCGGCGGCGGCGAAGAGCACGATCGCCAGCGGCTCGCCCTCGATCGCCAGGCGGCCGACCAGCAGGCTGAACAGCATCGCCAGCACGAGCGCGGCATGGCGGCGCAGGAGCAGCGCCGCGGTCAGCGCCAGCGTCGCGAACGGCACGGCGAAGGCGTAGGCCCGCCAGGCGTTGAACGGCGGCGTCTGGAAGGCGGCGCCGAGCGCCCCGGCCATCAGGAAGCAGAGCCGCGCGCCGAGCAGGGCGGCGGCGAGCAGCAGGGCGCTTTCGGCGAACAGCCGCCGGCGGCTGTGGTCGGCCACCCGCTCGCCGGCGAGGCCCAGCCACAGCGCCGCCGCCGCCAGCCCCAGCAGCAGCAGCGTGGCGGCGAGCGCGGGCAGCGGCGAGCGCGGGCGCCCCTGGCCGCGCATCTGCTCGATCGAGCGCGCCTTGGCCTCGTCGACGACGTCGCCCTTGCGGGCGATCACCTGTCCCTTGCGGATCTGGGTGTAGACGCCGCCGGCGCCCCCCTCCGCCAGGTCGCGGCGGGAGAGCGTCTCGCTGCGGTTCGAGTGCAGGTTCGGCGACAGGTTGTCGAGCAGCAGGGCGACCAGGCGGCGGCGCTCGGCGGACGTCAGGCCGCTCCAGCCGCGCACCTCGGCCTCGCAGAAGTCGCGCGCCTCGTCCGGGTAGCCGAGGTGCTCGTAGAGGTTGACCTGCACCTGCTCGCTGCCGTCGGCGAGGTTGCGCAGCACGATGCCGCTCATCCGGTTGTCGAGCAGCAGCGCCTTGTTCTCCACCACGCCGCGGCGCAGCGCCTGGGCCAGCACGCCGCGCAGCCGATCCTCCAGCTCCGGCGAGAAGCCCTTCCGCACCAGCACCGCCACCTGCTCCGGGGTCAGCTCGAGGGCCTCCTCCCGCGAGCGCGCCGCCGCCTCAGGGGAGGTCGCGGCGGCCAGCGAGACCGCGTAGGCGGGCAGGGTCGGCGGCGCCTGGGGGGAGGCCGGCGCGGGCGCCTTCCCCGGCGGCGTCGGCGCGGCGCCGGCGGCCGAGCCGGGGGCGGACGAGCCCGGGGCGGACGAGCCGGCGGCGGCCGAGCCGGCGGCGGACGAGCCCGGGGCGGACGAGCCGGTGGCGGCCGAGCCGGTCGGATGCGCCGCCAGGTCGCGCGCCAGCGCCGCTCGCGCCGCCTCGTCGCGGGCCGCCGGCAGGCGCCGCCGGCCGGCGGCGAAGAGCTGCGCGATCTGGGCGTCGCGCTGGGCCAGCACGCCGGTGTCGAAATCGCGGCCACCCGCGCCAAGCAGCAGCAGGCCCGCGAGCAGAAAAGCGCCCGGCGTCAGGGCGGCGGTGCCGGCCAGGACGAGCAGCGCCGCCCAGAGCCAGGGCAGCTCGAGCAGGCGGCGCCAGAGGCGGCTCGCCCGCCGGCGCGCCGGCCTGCCGCCGCGCTGCGCGTCGGGCAGCAGCTGCAGGCGGGCGGTGGCGGATCTGGGCGCGGGCATGGGTGCCCTCCGCTCTCTCAGTTCGAGGCTGCGGGTGGCGGGGCGGCGGGCTTTGCCTCCTCGCGCTCTTTCTTCACCCGGTCGAACTGATCGTAGGCGGTGACGATCTGCTGCACCAGCGAGTGGCGGACCACGTCACGCTGGTCGAAGAAGAAGAACTTGATGCCCTCGATGGTGGTCAGCACCTCCTGCGTCTCGCGCAGGCCCGACTGCCGGCCCTGCGGCAGGTCCACCTGGGTGATGTCGCCGTTGACCACCGCCTTGGAGTTGAAGCCGATGCGGGTGAGGAACATCTTCATCTGCTCGGTGGTGGTGTTCTGCGCCTCGTCGAGGATGATGAAGCTGTCGTTGAGGGTGCGGCCGCGCATGAAGGCGATCGGCGCCACCTCGATGATGCCGCGCTCCATCATGCGCCCGACCTGGTCGAAGCCGATGATGTCGTGCAGGGCGTCGTGCAGCGGCCGC
>WNFI01662166.1_pt1 | contig 13389 bp, 14 predicted proteins | sample 5400471 | NCBI WGS metagenome assembly WNFI01 (sample SAMN13153348, study PRJNA577476) | soil metagenome | isolation source: 100 cm saprolite on Douglas fir-dominated hillslope | place: USA:California | collected 2013-09-17 | reverse complement strand
AAATCTCTTCCAGGCGCGAAGCGGTGCGCGCCTTGCCGCGGCGCGCCCGGTGCCCGGTGATCGCGAAGCGATGCGCCTCGTCGCGGATCTGCTGGATCAAATGCAGCGCCGAATGGTCGGGCGGAAGCCGCCGCGGCGTCTCTTCTCCGACGATGAACAGCTGCTCCATGCCGGGCTTGCGCTCGACACCCTTCGCCACGCCGATCATGCGGATCTGGTGCAGGCCGAGGTCGGCCATGACGGCGCGCGAGGCGTTGATCTGGCCCAGGCCGCCGTCGATGAGGATGAGATCCGGCGTCTTCCCTTCCCCGTCGGCGAGCTTGCGATAGCGAACCCCCAGCGCGTAGCACATCGCCCCGTAGTCGTCCCCGGGCTCGACACCCTTCACGTTGTAGCGCCGGTATTCGGAGTTCTGCATGGCGCCGCGATCGTAGACGACGCACGAGGCGACGGTGGCTTCTCCCATCGTGTGGCTCACGTCGAAGCATTCGATGCGCTGGATCGGCGTATCCGACCCGAGGAATTCCTGCAATGCGGCGGCACGAACTTCCTGCGTGGCCTGCGTCGAGAGCCGCTGGCCCAGGGCGAGGGAAGCGTTGCGCCGCGCCATCTCCAGCCACGTGCGCGCTTCCCCGATGGGACGCGTGGCGAGCTTCACCGCGCGTCCGGCAATTCCATCGAGGAGCGACTCAATCTCGGCGACGTTTTCCACCTGGTCGGAGACCACACGTCCCGGAACCGGCTGCTGCGCGTAGTGCTGGCTGATGAACGACTCGACGACGGTCGGCGCATCCGTCCCGGCGGCATTCGTGGGAAAGAAGCTGCGGTCGCCCAGGGAGAGGATGCGTTGCAGCATGCGGATCTGGTCACGGTGGAAGGCCGCCTTCTCGTAATCGCGCGCTTCGGCGGCGGCGTGCATCTTCGCCGTCAGGTCCGCGACCACGTCGGTCTCCTTGCCCTCGAGGAACTGCTCGGCGTTGCGCACGTCGCGCGCGTACTGCTCCTCGGTGACGAGGCCCACGCACGGCCCCGAGCAGCGGTGGATCTGGTGCAGCAGGCATGGGCGCGAGCGGTGCGCGAACACGGTGTCGTCGCAGGTGCGCAGCAGGAAGATCTTCTGCAGGTGCCCGATGGTGTCGCGCACCGACCAGGCGCTCGGGTACGGGCCGAAATACTTGTTCCCCTTCTGGTGCGCGCCGCGGTAGAAGCGGATTTGCGGGTACTGGTGCCCGGTGATGAGGATGTAGCCGTAGCTCTTGTCGTCGCGGAAGAGGACGTTGTAGCGCGGCGAGAGGCTCTTGATGAGGTTGTTCTCGAGCAGCAGCGCCTCGGCCTCCGTGCGCGTGACCGTGGTCTCGGCGCTCGTGATTTGCGAGACCATCATCGCGGTGCGCGGGCTGGCGAGGTTCCTCTGGAAGTAGGACGCGACGCGCTTCCTGAGGTCGCCTGCCTTGCCGACGTAGATGGCCTCGCCCGCCGCGTTCTTGAAGCGGTAGACGCCCGGCAGGTTGGGCAGGCCGGCGACGAATTCCGGGGTCGGACCCCGGTTTTCGCCGTTGCCTGGTTTGGGGTCTGACCCCGGTTTTCGCTGCGACACTAGACGGGCCGGATGCGCGCCAGGTTCTCCGTCGCGGCGAGATACGCCGCGTTGGCCTTGAGCGCGACGTTCGAGATCGCCTTGCCGCGCATCTTTTCCAGCCGGCGCGCGAGCGTCGGGGCCACGGGACGGCGCTCGAGCCCTTCCAGGAGCGTGTCCTGCGCGCGCGGGTCGTTGCACAGCAGCACCATGTCGCAGCCCGCGTTCAATGCGGCGTTCGCGCGCGCCACGATTCCGCCCGCGGTGCTCGCCCCTTCCATCAGCAGGTCGTCGGAGAAGATGAGCCCGGCAAAGCCCAGCTTCTCGCGCAGGATCTTCTGCAGCCACAGGCTCGAGAACCCCGCGGGCTTCGCGTCGACCTTGGGATAGATCACGTGCGCCGGCATCATCCCGCCCATGCCCGAGCGCGCGAGCCGCTGGAACGGCAGGAGGTCGGTCGCGGAGATCTCGGTGAGCGTGCGGTCGTCGACCGGGACCTCGAGGTGCGAATCGGCGCGCACGTAGCCGTGCCCCGGAAAGTGCTTGCCGACGCTCATCATGCCCGCCGCGTTCAAGCCCGCCTGCAGCGCCTCGGCCAGCACCGCGATGGTGTGCGGATCGGCATGCAGCGCGCGATCCCCGATGACGCTCGATTCCCCGTAGTCGACGTCGAGCACGGGTGCAAAGCTGAAATCCACGCCGTGCGCCTGGAGCTCGCTGCCGATCACGAAGCCGCAGCCGCGCGCGGCGGCGAGGGCCTGCGCGGGATCGCGGTCCCAGAGCTTGCCCAGCGCGCGCATCGGCGGGATCGTGGTGAAGCCGTGGCGGAAGCGCTGCACGCGCCCGCCTTCGTGGTCGACCGCGATGAGGAGGTGCGGCGTCCTCAGCTCGCGGACCGAATGCGTGAGCTGGATCAGCTGCAAGGGGGCCGCGAAATTGCGCGCGAAGAGGACCACGCCGCCCACCTGCGGATGCTGCAGGCGCTCGATGTCGTCGGGCGTGAGCTCGAGCCCGCCGACGTCGACCATGACCGGTCCAAGCCTCATGGCTTGGACGCGGGAGGCGAGACGCGAGACGCGAAATCGCGCCCTTCCAGCACCACGAATGCCACGGCCACTCCGCCATCGTCGCTCAATGAAATATGGAAATCGGTGATGCCCATCTCCTTCAGGTGATCGGCCATCGCGGGGCTTGGACGGATGCCGGGCTTGCCCCGGCGGTCGCGAGTCACCGTGATGCTGCGCCAGGTGAAGGGCGCGTGGATCCCGGTGCCTAACGCTTTCGCAAACGCTTCCTTCGCGGCAAAGCGCTTGGCGAAGTGTCCTGCCTTGTCGCGGGTTCGTTCATATCGGATGCGCTCCTCCGCCGTCAGGATGCGCTTCACGAATCGCTCGCCGAAACGCTTGAGCGTCTTCTCGATTCGCTCGATCGAACAGACATCGGTCCCTATTCCCACGATCATCTCGCGTCTCGCGTCTCGTGTCTCGCGGCGTTCAATGCCGCCGGCGCTTCGCAACCACGCATCAATTCCTTCATCTCGCGCACCGCGTCGCGCATTCCGATGAAGACCGCGCGGCTCACGATGGCGTGCCCGATGTGCAGCTCGCGGATCCCGGGAAGGGCCGCGACCGGCTCGACGTTCACATAGTTGAGCGCATGTCCCGCGTTGAAGCGCATGCCCGCGGCGCGAATCGCCTCGCCCGCGCGGCGGATCTTTTCGAGCTCGGCCAGGACCGGCTGGGACTCCGCGTCGCGGCCCTTCGAATGGAAGACGTGCGCTTCCTGGCTCACGATATCGAGGCCGCCCTCGGGGGTGACTTCCTGGCGCCCTTCGGGCACCAGCATCGCCATCTCGGGGCGGATGTCGCACGCGATGCCGACCATCTCGGCGGTGGCGGCCATCTCGAGGTTGAGCTTGATGTGCGTGAGCTCGCGAAGACGGCGCACGTCCTGGTCCTGGATGTGGCGGCGGTCCTCGCGCAGGTGGACCGTGATGCCGTCGGCCCCGCCCAAATGCGCCTCAACCGCGGCCCATACCGGGTCCGGCTCGTAGGTGCGCCGCGCCTGGCGAACGGTGGCCACATGGTCGATGTTCACGCCCAGCTCTATCACTCTTCCTCCTCCAGCCGCTGCAGGTCGCGCACGAGCGTTCGCGTGGCCAGCTCCTGGCCGTTGAGGCAATGATGGATGAGCAGGCGCATGAGCTGCTTGGATTGAGCGACGGTGGCGGGGTCTTCGAAGCGGCCGCGCTCCAGATCGATGAGAGTCCGGCCGCGTAATTTTACCGCATTCGCGGGCGCGCTCCCTTCGAGCGCGCGGATCGCGCCGCGCTCGACCACATACCAGTACTCGAGATCTCCGTCGATCGATTCCGTGGAGCCCGCCTCGCGCGCGAGCTCCAGCGCGAAGCCGACTTCCTGCAGCAGCCGCAGCTCGAAGCGGCGCAGCACGGGCTCGATCTCGCGGCTCGGCTGCGAAAAAAGGGGGTCAGGTACATTTTCCGCCGCCGCGTGGGGCGCCTCCTGCGCCCGATCGGAAAATGTACCTGACCCCTTTTTTTCCGCCGCAGCGCGCGAGAGCGCGCGCAGCTGCGTGATCGCCTCGTCGTAGGCGGCGAACAATCCTTCGTGAGGATCGTCTCGGTGCGTCAGCTTGAGGAGCAGCTCGTTGAGGTAAAACGCCGAGAGGAGCGCCTGTCCGCCAAGCGGCGTGGCTGGCGAAGCCGGCTCCGCCGTCTTCAGCGTGCGCAGCTCGCCGCGCCCGAACCACGAGAGCGACAGGAGCTGAAAAGGCGTAAGCACGCTGCGGCTCGGCGACTTGGGACGCCGCGCGCCTTTCGCAACCAGCCCCAGGCGCCCGTGCTTCTGCGTCCACACCTGCAGGATCAGGCTGGTTTCCCGATACGGATAGCTGTGGAGAACGTATCCCCGATCCATAATGGGGTCAGGTTACTTTTTGGGATTCGAGGAAGCAACGCGATTCGAAATGTAACCTGACGCCATTATTTGTATCCGAGAAGTCGAAGGGCGGCGTCGTTGTCGGCCCAGCCGCCCTTCACCTTCACCCAGAGCTCGAGGTGCACGCGCGAGCCGAAGAGCTCCTGCATCGCATGGCGCGCCTCGGTGCCGATGCGCTTCAACGTCGCGCCCTTCTCGCCGATCACGATGCCCTTGTGCCCGGGCCGGTCGACGTAGATCGTGGCCGCGATGCGCCGCAGGTCGCCGTCGAGCTCGAACTTCTCGACATCGACCGCGGTCGCGTACGGCAGCTCGTCGCCCAGCAGCCGGAAGATGCGCTCGCGCACGAGCTCGGCGGCGAGGAAGCGCTCCGGGCGATCGGTGATCTCGTCGGGCCCGAAATGCGGCTCCTGCGCCGGGAGAGCGGCACGCCCTGCGGCAGCAATGCCAGCACCGGGTCATCGCGGGAATCCCAGCCACTCGCCTCGATCACCAGGACCACCACGTCGACCTCGGTGGCCACCTGGCCCACGGTGCGATTCATCGCGCGGTTCAGCGCGTTCACGTGCAGCGTCTGGTAGCCGGGCGTGTCGACGAAGATGAACTGCGCGTCCGCCTCGGTGCGTACTCCGAGGATGCGATGGCGCGTGGTCTGCGCCTTGCGCGAGGTGATCGCCACGTGGGCGCCGACCAGGTGGTTCAACAACGTCGACTTGCCGACGTTGGGACGCCCGACGATCGCGACGGTCCCGGTGCGAAACGCTTCGCGGCTCATGATTTCTTTCGGCGCGGCGCCTTCTCGAGCTGCGCCAGCACGCCCTCCGCGGCCGCCTGTTCCGCGGCCCGTCGGCTCGGCCCTTTTCCGGTGGAAGCGATGCCCAGGTCGTCGACGCGGCACTCGACGGTGAAGGTCTGGTCGTGCGCCTCTCCCTCGGTGCGCTGCACCGCGTAGCGCGGCAGCGCCAGGCCGCGTCCCTGCAAGTGCTCCTGCAGCGCGGTCTTCGGATCCTTGTCGACCGGCGCGTCCGCCGCGCGGTCGAGCCGCTCGGCGAGCAGGTGGGCCACCGCCGCGCGCGTCGCATCGAAACCGGCGTCGAGGAACACCGCGGCAAGGAGCGCTTCGAGCGCGTCGGCGAGGATCGACGGACGCCGAAAGCCGCCGCTCTTGAGCTCCCCTTCTCCCAGGCGCAGCCGCTCGCCCAGCCCCAGCTTCGCCGCGACGTCCGACAGCGACGCCTGGTTCACGAGTGCCGCGCGCAGGCGCGAGAGGTCGCCTTCGGGAAGGTGCGGAAAACGCTCGTAGAGGACGGCGGCGACCGCGCAGTTGAGCAGGCTGTCGCCGAGGAATTCGAGGCGTTCGTTGTGCGGGGTGCCGAAGCTGCGGTGCGTGAGCGCCTGGCGTGCGAGATCCGGATTGCCGAACTTGTGTCCCAGCCGGCGTTCCAGCTCGACGAGGTCCGACGCGTCCCCGCCGCGCGACGCCTTGCGCGTCACTTGGCGGTGGTCACCGTGAAGTCGAGGCACGCGGCGGCGTTGTACACCAACGGGATGCGCACCGACCAGTTGGCGGTGATCACGGTCTCCCCGCCCTCCTTGGTGATCTCGAGGTCCTCGCCGCGCACGTGCTTCACGTCCTCGATCGCATTGCGCCGGTCGAAGGCGGCGCGAATGTCGCGCACCGTCCCCTTCAGGTCTCCGCCCTGGTCCATCGAGGCCATCATCTTCTTCACCGAGAAATATTCCACGTAGGCGGGCAGCAGCTTGGCGGCCATGATGCCGAGGAATCCCAGCACTCCCAGAGTGACGATGAGTTGGATCAAACCAATGCCGCGCTGCCTCCCCATGAAACCTCCCTCGATGTTTTTTTTCATGACGCTCACTCGATGCTGTTTCCGATGCGCCGGAAGTCGCCGAAGTTCATCCACACGTAGAAAGCGCGTCCCTTGATGTGGTCGTCCGGCACGAATCCCCAGTAGCGGCTGTCGCTGCTCTGGTCGCGGTTGTCTCCCATCATGAAATAGTGGCCCGCGGGAACCGTGCAGCTGAAGCCGTCGTCATTGTATTCGCAATTATCCCGGTGGGCGAACTGCCGCACCTGCGCGAGGTCCACCGGCGGCTGCCCGGGAACCACCATCATCTGGTGGGTCTTGTCGTCGACTTTCTCCGCGTAAGTGGGCAACCTCAAATAGTTCATTTCCGCGTCGGTATAGAAGCCCGCGGGCTGCACCGGCACCGGGACGCCGTTGATCACGAGGCGCTTGTTGCGGTAGACGACGCGGTCCCCGGGGGTGCCGATCACGCGCTTGATGTAGTCGACGCTGGGATCGGCGGGATAGCGGAACACCACGACGTCGCCGCGGCGGATCGGGTTCACGTCGACGATCTTCCTGTTCAGCACCGGCAGGCGAATGCCGTAGGTGTACTTGTTCACGAGGATGAAGTCGCCCACCAGCAGCGTGGGCTTCATCGACCCCGAGGGAATCTTGAACGGCTCGACCCAGAAGGAGCGGATCAGGAAGACGATCACGATCACCGGGAAGAAGGCCCTCGCCATGTCGACCACCACCGGCTCGGCCTCTCCCGCGGTGCGCCGCGGACGCGCCCACTTCGCGTCGTAGAGCCACACCATCCCGGTGATGACGGCGGCCAGCAGCAGGACCGCCGCGAAGTCGGTGAACTTGAGCAGCAGCCCCATGACGGCGATGAAGAGCACCGGCCACGCCACCTCGAGGATGCCCTTGCGCGTGTCCGATCTCTCGGGCGTGTTGCGCGAGACCACCCAGTCCCACGCGATCACGGCGAAGCTTCCCGCCGCCGCGAACATGGCGATCATTTCCCAGTCGAGCCCCGCTTGCGGCATTACTTCCCCCGCCTTTCTTCGTGTTCTTCATGGTTCATGGGTTATTTGCTTTCAACCTGCAGGATGGCAAGGAACGCCTCCTGGGGAATCTCCACGCTTCCGACCTGCTTCATGCGCTTCTTCCCGGCCTTCTGCTTCTCCAGCAGCTTCCTCTTGCGCGTGATGTCGCCGCCGTAGCACTTGGCGAGCACGTTCTTGCGCAGCGCCTTGATGTTCTCGCGCGCAAGGATGTCGCCGCCGATGGCCGCCTGCACCGAGACGTCGAACATCTGGCGCGGGATGAGGCCGCGCATCCGCGAGGCGAGGTCGCGGCCGCGGTACTTGGCGTTCTCGCGGTGCACGATGAGCGAGAGCGCGTCGACCTTCTCGCCGTTGATGAGGATGTCGAGGCGCACCAGCTCGCCGGCGCGGAATTCCTTGAATTCGTAGTCGAGCGAGGCGTAGCCGCGCGAGTTGCCCTTCAGCTTGTCGAAGAAATCCATCACGATCTCGTTCAACGGCATGTCGTAGGTGAGGATCACTTGCCGGCCCGCGTACTGCATGTTCACCTGCGCGCCGCGCTTCTGCTCGCACAGCGTCATGACCGGGCCGACATATTCCTGCGGCATGATGATCGTGGCGCGGATGATCGGCTCGCGGATCTCCTCGATCGTGGACAGATCCGGCAGCTTGGACGGGTTCTCGATGTCGAACACGGTGCCGTTCTTGAGAGCCACCTGGTAGACCACCGTCGGCGCGGTGGTGATGAGATGCATGTCGTACTCGCGCTCGAGGCGCTCCTGCACGATGTCCATGTGCAGCAATCCGAGGAAGCCGCAGCGGAAGCCGAACCCCAGCGCCTGCGAAGTCTCGGGCTCGTAGCGAAGGCTCGAGTCATTCAGCTGCAGCTTCGCCAGCGCGTCGCGCAACGCTTCGTACTGGTTGGATTCGACCGGGTAGAGGCCCGCGAACACCTGCGGCTGGATCTCCTTGAACCCCGGCAGCGCCTCGGCCGCGGGGCGATCGGCGAGCGTCACGGTATCGCCCACCTTCGCGTCCTTCAAGTCCTTGATGCCGGCGACCACGAAGCCCACGCCTCCCGCGGCGAGGCTGTCGCGCGGCACCGCCTTGGGCGTGAACACGCCGACCTGCTCGGTCAGGTGCAGCGCGCCCGTGGCCATGAGCTTGATGCGGTCCTTGGGCTTCAGCATCCCGTCGACCACGCGCACCAGCATCACCACGCCCACGTAGTTGTCGAACCAGGAATCGATGATGAGCGCCTTCAACGGCGCCTCGGGATCGCCTCTGGGCGGCGGAATGCGCGCGATCACCGCCTCGAGCACGTCGTCCACGCCCTCGCCCGTCTTCGCGCTGCAGCGCACCGCGTCGGTGGCATCGATGCCGATCACGTCCTCGATTTCCTGGATCACGCGCTCGGGCTGCGCCGACGGCAGGTCGATCTTGTTCAGCACCGGGACGACCTCCACGCCGAGCTCGGTGGCGGTGTAGCAGTTGGCCACGGTCTGCGCCTCCACGCCCTGGGAAGCATCCACCACCAGCAGCGCGCCCTCGCACGCCGAGAGCGAGCGCGAGACTTCATACGAGAAGTCCACGTGGCCCGGGGTGTCGATGAGGTTCAGCTGGTACTCCTCGCCGTCGCGCGCGGTGTATTTGAGCGCGGCGGTCTGCGCTTTGATGGTGATGCCGCGCTCGCGCTCGAGCTCCATCGAGTCGAGCACCTGGGCGCCCATCTCGCGCGCCGAGAGCCCGCCGGTGCGCTCGATGATGCGGTCGGCCAGCGTGGATTTGCCGTGGTCGATGTGCGCGATGATGGAGAAGTTGCGGATGTGGTCCATACACGAAAAAGGCCACGGGGACGTGGCCTTTTGCAGTGCAGCATTTTACTTCATTCGCGCCAGGCGCGCATCCACGGCCTCGACGTCGAGATAGTAGCGGCACAGCTCCCGCTCGCCGTCGAGGAGCACCGGGACCTTGTCGCCCCACTCCTCCTCCAGCTGCGGCGAGCGATCCACGTCGATCACTTCGAACTCGAAGTCATAGCGACCTTGAAACTGCTTGAGACCCGAGATCATCTCCTCGCACAGGTGGCAGTATTCGCGGCTCAGAAGCGTCAGTTTTGGCGGCAAATTCGTCTCCCCGGCCCCGGGCAACTATCGATCCGGGGTGAACTCCGGCCGGGGCCCATCACGGATCCGCCGCAGTCTATCCCGGAGCGTCAATTGCCCGGGACCGGGACGACGAATCAACCGACTTCCGCGCGGAAAGTCACGAAGCGCGTGCCGTTCTCGTCGCGCACCAAGAGCGCCACGGGCTTCTTGATGTCGAGCTTCGCCACCGTCTCGTTGAACGCCTTCACGTTGGGCACGTCGACGTTGTTCACGCGCAGGATCACTTCGCCGGGCTGAAGCCCCGCGGCGAGCGCCGCGCCGTCGACCGCCTCGACCGCCACGCCGCTGGCCACCTTGAGCGCCTTCTTTTGCTCCGCGGTCACTTCCGTCACGGCGATGCCGAGCTTGCCGGGCTTGGCCTCGGGCTTCTTCGTCTTGGCGGCGGCGACTTTCACGGCCTCCTCGTCCTTGAACTCGGCCACCGTCACCGGGATGTCGCGGGTCTTGCCGCCTCGCCACACCTGCAGGTTCACCTTGGTGCCGGGCTTCAACGCGCGGATGGTGCGCGAGAGGTCCGCCGAGCCTTCGACCGAACGCCCGTCGATCTTCATGATCACGTCCCCGGCCTCCAGGCCCGCCTTGCCCGCCGGCGAGCCTTCTTCCACGTTGCTCACCGCCGCGCCCTCGACCTTGCCGAGCCCGAGGCCTTCGGCGAGGTCGCGGCTCACATTGGTGATGCCCACGCCGATGCGCCCGCGCGTCACTTTGCCGGTCTTCATCAGCTGGTCGGCGACGTTGAAGGCGTAGTCGATCGGGATCGCGAACGAGATGCCGGCGAAGCTGCCGGTGCGCGAGAAGATCTGCGAGTTGATGCCGACCACCTCGCCGCGCATGTTCAGCAGCGGCCCGCCGGAGTTGCCCGGGTTCACGGCCACGTCGGTCTGGATGAACGGGACCGCGTCGAGATTGGGATCGCCAGAGAGGTTCTCGCGGCTTTTCGCGCTCACGATGCCCGCGGTCACGGTATTGGCGAAGCCGAACGGCGAGCCGATCGCGATCACCCATTCGCCCACGCGCAGCTTGCTGATGTCGCCGATCTTCACGGTGGGCAGGTTCGTCCCCTCGATCTTGATCACGGCGACGTCGCTGCGCGTGTCCGCGCCGATCACCTTCGCCTTGAACTCGCGCTTGTCGTTAAGCCGCACCATGATTTCCTCGGCGTTCTCGACCACGTGGGCGTTGGTCACGATGAATCCGTCGGCCGAGACGATGAATCCCGAGCCCAATCCGAAGGGACGCAGCGGGGCGCGCGGCCCGGGCTGCTGCGGCTCCTTCGGCTGCTGGCCGCGCGGCGTGTTGCCGCGTCCCTCGGGCGGCATGAAGCGGCGGAAGAACTCGTAGAACGGATCGTCTTCCGAAAGCCCGGGGATCTGCTGGCGCGCCGAGGCGCGCGTCTGGGTGTTGATGTTGACCACCGCCGGGCCGTATTTCTCGACCAGGTCCGCGAAGTCCGGGAGGATCTGCGCCGAGGCGCCCGGGATGGCCGGTGTCGCGACCCGCGGGGACTCCGCTTGGGCGGCCGTGAGGCCGAAGGCGAGCAGCGCGCCGAGGCAATATGCATTGAGCTTGTTCATGATGTCTGTCTTTCTTGGGGTACGAGGGCCCGAGGGGCGATTCTATTACGGCCGGCGGGCGACGCTGCGTCCGACCTGCTGGGCGGTCGCCAGCGGAATCTCGCCCAGCACCGAGACCAGGTTTTCGCCCAGCGGGTGCACGAAGAAGGTCGTCGTGCCGTCCTCGCTCGAGGCCTCGGAAGTGCGCGGGGTCGGACCGTTGGGCTCCACGAACACCGAAAGGGTCGCGACGCCGTCGCTGAAGATGAGCTGCGAGACCGGGTGCGGCCGGCCGGGCAGGCTGCGGCGCAACTCGGTCACCTTCCGGAATCCCGCCGGGAGACTCGCGACCGTCCATCCGGTCTCCACGCTCTTCGCCTCTTCACGCGGCTGCGCGTCGGTGATCCACTTCTTCACGCGCGCCTCGAAGATCGACTTCACGTCGCTTTTGGCCACCTGCGGGCCGACCTTGAGGTCGGTGAAGGTGTACTGCTCGATCACCTGCTGCTGCGCGTTGAGGGTCTTGGCGCGCAACACCAGCCCGGTGCCCGTCTCGGAGCACAGGCGCTGCGCGAAGCGCATCGCATCCTTGGGCTCGAGCTGGATCCACTGGCAGTCGTATCCCAGGACGCGCTCGGTGCGGCCGAGCCTCACGTCGTAGCTCGCGCCGATGGTCGAGGTGGTGGCGCTCAGGATCGCCGGAAAGAAGCGCGCGGTGACGCGGCGGTCGAGCCGGATGGTCTGCGCGTCGGGAAAGTAGCAGAACATCTCGTCGTTGCGGCGCACGATCTCGAGCGGCGGGCCGTCGAGCGGCTCGATGCGCTCGTGCTCGTCGCCGCTCACGTTCGCGTGCGTGATGCGCACCGTCGACGTGCGATCGCCGTTCGTGTGGACGAACGTTCCGGCATAAGAGTTGGAACGGGCCGCTTGCGCGGCCCGCTGGAGCCAGACCTGCGGATCGTTGCCGGGAGCGGCCTGGGCGGTGCAGGCGACCCCGAGGGCGAGAGCCGGCAGCCACCGGGTCCCGCCCGCCGAAACCCTCGGTCTCATCGAGCGGCGGACGGCGCCCGGTTGTTCACCGGCCGGTAGAGCTCGGCCGACGGAATCTGGCGATGGGCCGCGAGGTAATCCTGCACGTCGAGCGCCGGCATCGCCACGCCGGCCTTGTTGGCCACGGGCTGGATCGACGAGCTCGACTTGGCGATCGCGGGAACCGAGCCGCCCTGGCCGCCCTGCGAACCGATCCAACCCACCACGCCGATCGTGGCGACCGAAGCCGCGGCGGCGAGCGCAATGCGCTGATAGGTGTTCAAGTGCAGCGAACGGCGCGGTGCCAGGACCGTGGGCTGCGCCTTGAGCGCTTCCATCACTTCGTCGGGCATTTCGAGACGCCGCGGCGCCTGGCCACGCATCGCATCTCCGATGGCGTGGTAGAGAAACCAGGTCGCTTTCTGCTCCTCGCTCCTGGCACACGCGAGGATGGTGCGCTCGGCCTCGCCAGCCGCCATCTCGCCGTCCATCAGCGAGGAAAGTTCTTGAGTCATGTCCTGCTCCTGTTCATCACGGCCCCCGATTCGCGAAGGGCCCCGGCTGTAATGGGGTTGCAGCCCCGATGATTCGTTATTACCAGCGTTTGTCCTTGCTCGTTCCGAGTTGCGGCCGCAGCTTTTCGGCGACGGCTTCGCGAGCCCGGAAAATGCGCGACCGGACGGTTCCGATCGGGCAGCTCATGATCTGTGCGATCTCCTCGTACGACAACCCGTCGAGCTCGCGCAGGGTGATCGCGGTGCGCAACTCTTCCGGCAACGCCGCGATCGCATCGTTCACCGTCTGGGCGATCTGCTTGCTCGCAAGCTCGCTCTCCGGCGTGTTGATGTCGCGCAAACCCGCGGCATCCTCGAATCCTTCGGCCTCTTCGCTATCGAACTCGGTGGAGGTCGGCGCGCGACGCCCCAGCGCGATGAGGTAATTCTTGGCGGTGTTGATGCCGATGCGGTACAGCCACGTGTAGAACGCGCTGTCGCCGCGGAAGTTGGGCAGCGCCCGGTACGCCTTGATGAACGCTTCCTGGGCCACATCCTCGATCTCCGCCGGATCCCGGATCACCCGCGACAGCAGGCGCTCGAGCTTGCGCTGGTACTTGATCACCAGCATCTCGAAGGCGTGCTTGTCGCCGCGCTGCGCCCGCTCGACCAGTTGCTGGTCGATTTCCCTGTCGCTCATTCGGCCTTGTATCGCTGTTCTTGTAGCGGCGGTGGTGCTGCCGAGACCCGCC
>WNFI01164559.1_pt1 | contig 13389 bp, 11 predicted proteins | sample 5400471 | NCBI WGS metagenome assembly WNFI01 (sample SAMN13153348, study PRJNA577476) | soil metagenome | isolation source: 100 cm saprolite on Douglas fir-dominated hillslope | place: USA:California | collected 2013-09-17 | reverse complement strand
CACGGCGAGGGACGGAAGCCCTCGTTCCTGAAAATCAACCCCGGCGGAAAGGTCCCTGTACTGGACGACAGCGGCGTCATCATTACCGAGTCGGCCGCGATATGCATGCACTTGGCAGAGAAGTACCCCGCGAGTCGGCTACTACCGCCCGCTGGGACCGCCGAACGCACCGAATGCTACAAGTGGATCAGCTTCGTACTCACCGAACTCGACGCCCTGTTATGGACGATCGCGAAGCATCGATTCGGGCTTCCCAAGGAGCGCCGAATTCCCGCCGTAATCGATTGTGCCCCTTGGGAGTTCGACGCCGCGGTAAAGGTTCTCGCCGCTGGATTGGGGAATCGTGCGTACCTGGTTGGGGCGTCCTTCACCGTGGCGGACATACTTGCCGGCCACACTCTCTTGTGGGCCAAGAGCGCGCGGCTGGAGTTCGGCTCCGATTCGTTGGCGAGTTATCTGAATGTACTAACCCTACGCGACGCCTTTGTCCATGCCCGTGAAAAAGCACATGTCCTGCCGGCATTTCCGACCTAACCCGTTATCGGGCATCTCCTACAGGTACCGATGAACTAGAACGCGTGCCAATTGCTCACCCCGTGACGTGATCTGCTCAATGGCCGCCTGAGGCATCGGCGAAAAATCGGTAGGGTAGCCATTTACTTCAGTTCGCCTCACAAGATCGGGTGGTAGGTACGGCAGACGCTCGTCCTGCTGTCCAAGATAAATCAGGGCGAAAGCGCGAATGTCTCCTCGTTGGGAATACTCATGCATTCGTCCATAGGCGCCATTTTGAAGTTTCCGAAACACTGCCTCGTAGGACCTAGCAACCCTCGTGTTCCACCAGTAAGGACGGGCGTGATCACTGAAAATACCGGGACCCGCGTCGCAGCTTATGATTGTCTCCGGCGAATAGGTGTTGTAGCCATATTCGCTGGAGCGGCTCGGTTCCATGCACGTGATCCCCAAATTGTCGATCACCCCGCCGTCGGTTAGTACAATGGATTCATGAGAGCGCACCCCCTCGCGATCCTCGAATTCGTATAGCGCGTGGAGCGCTGGTAAGAAGATCGGATAGGCTGCCGAGGCGGCGACCGCTTCGGCAACAAGAATATTGGCGTCCGTTACTTTGCCGTAGCGCCAACAGCCGGTTTCACGACTCCCGAAGCGAAACGCGGTCCCTGTCCTCAGCTCACAAGCGTTGATTACGACATTCACGGCATCGCGCCGCGCGTCGGTGAGGTGCATATCACCCACGACGCCGTCTCGGAGCGCTTTGCGAAACGCGGTGCTTAGGCTGGTCCAGCGTGGTAATGGTGGTTGGATGCGATCCACAAAGTCGGGCCTACGGTGCCCCCGAAGCCCTAACAATCCAAGAATCGTGCCTAATCCTGTTCGCGTTAGATCAGAGGCGATAGCTAGGGTACCGGGGACTGATACCGTCAAGCCGGCCCCCAACAAATGAAGCGGAGACAACGTTTTCCGCAGAGTGTCGAAGACTAGCCCGCGGCGTAGAAATGCGGTCACCCGGCGATCGAATTCGGCAAAAGAATCGTTTGAATACGCATACATCGCGGCAATCACCGCGCCACCGGAAACTGCGGATATCACTTCTACACGATCTAGAAGGCCAAGATCCCGCAATGCCCGGAGACAGCCGAGGTGAAATGCTATAGCCCGAGAGCCGCCGCCGGAGAGCGAGAGCCCGATGTCGCGTTCCGCTCGCCGTGAGGTTGCGGGGTGAACCCGACGCATTGTGGTCATCTGAAGATCAAACTTAGCAACGCCGTCCCTGTAGGGAATGATCTCTTCGCGTTCGAAAACGTAACACCCTAGCTCGGGGCTAGAGGTCGTTTCGCCAACAATCAGAAGCAGTTGCTTTGTCACTGAAATGGAACCGTCCGCAAGGATTGCCGCCATGCCGATCAAGTCGGTCGAGCTGGGCGTTGCGCGCGAGACCGGATGCGTATGCCACATACCGATGTATTGGACCGAACCCCGAGAACGCTTGGCCTTTTCAGTGTTTGCTTCCCGTGTCCCAAGAACGCCGCACACGAAGCCTTCCTCCGATGCCTGACTGTCCGGAGGGGGCCCGAGCACCTCGGTCACCCAGATCACCCGTGCCGCATCGTCCCACTCACCGAACAACAATCCCCCGGTTTCCTTTTCTCCTGCGACGCGGGCACTTCGACTAATCCACGCGCGCATCTCCCGCCAACTCGCTGGACTAATTCGCACCTCGTATCCGCCGCGCGCGTCAACGGCGACGAGGTCTGGCTCCCAATCAACGACCACGTGCGATTGAGAAATCTTGATGCTTGGATGATTGGCTTGGGCGACCAAATGACCGGACGCCGAGGATTTTTGGGCGACGATAATGTCTGCCGCAGCAAGATTTAGGAGCGCACCCGCCAAGGTCGCGACGTCCGCTGCCGAACCGACAAATGTGGGCTCAGAGCATCCCGGCTCCGGTTGGAACAGGTTTGTTCTTGGCTCAACTGGCCAGAATTCATCGCTATAAGGTTTGAGCTCCGATCTGCCACAAGCGACGAGTTTCAGGCGCCGAATCGCGTCCGAGGGTCCGCCGCTGCTAAAACTCTTTGACACAACTACCAGGCCGCAGTTGGCTTGGTGCCCGAGAAGCATCGAGATCACCGGCACGCGCTTCGTTTGCGATCGCCACTTGCGTTCGAGCTTCTTCCGTATCGAACTTACCGCCGTTGTATCGATTACAAGGTCCACGTTCTCCGTCCAATCATCCGAATCGAGCGGATCGACAAGAACGTTTGTGGCGCGGGAATCGACCTCCAAGTCCGGGTCGATCAGTTTGAGGTACCTCGCAAGAGCGATGGCTTTGGGCTCCGCCAAGTCTGCTTCGCGATAGACCTGTCTGGCAAGGACCCCGGGGGCGACCTCTTTGTTGTCATGAAGTATCAGCTTCCGAACCCCAGCTCGGGTGAGCCAGACTGCAATATGGCCACCGAGCGCACCGCATCCCCACAGGGACACGGTTTTCCCGAAAAACCAAGAAGTCGGGGTGTCAATATCTCTTCGGCTTACGATTTCTGGCCGATCCTCGCGTACTCGACACCAAGTGACCTCGGCCTTGCTGGCCCATTCAGTGATGGTCGCTTGGGCTGCGTCGGCGATTTCCTGGACACGAGCGCGAGCGTCCGGCTCGTCGAGTGCTCCCTGGAGCGTGGTTGCCTTGATCTTGAGCCGAAGCCACGCGGTAGTACCCTTGTCAATACGCCACGCCGTGAGATGCTGCTTCAACTTCGGCGCACCACGTATGCCACGCATGGGCGTCCCGAGAATTACGTACATGGGTGAGTCTTCCGAAGTTCGGAGCGCCCCGATTTGTAGAATCAGGAACAATAGGTGCTTGTCCACACCGATCTTCTCCAACTCGACCAGCAAGTCAGCCACTGACCGGGGAAATTCGAACGGCATCCGCCCGGCAAGGAGTACGGCAGGCGCGACATCCGCCTTTGGATACGTGCTGAAAAGCGGTTGCCAATCCTCGATGTCGGCTCGCGCGTCAGAAACGTGCCGCAGAACTGCAAACCCGAACCATGATTCCCCGCTGACTTCCGGGGTGTCTTTTCTCGGAATAATCGTCTTTGCCCACTCGGAAGCGTAAGCGACAGGCGGATGCAGAGGTGCTCCCTCTGCGTCGAGCTGATTCTTCGCCGCGCGCTTCAACCAAAGTTCGAGACGGTCGAAGAAACCGTACATTCCATCGCTAGCATTCCACTCGTACGACGGGGCTTGATACAGGCAGAGATGCTTCTTCCACTGGACGTGAGGTGTTCCAGCGAAGCGTGTGTGCGGGGTCCAAACTGATGGGTGGCCAAAGGGGAATTCCGGAGGTATCCAGATGCGGAAGCGCTCGCGCGAGCGATACTGAAGTCCATCTTGAGTGCTTTCGATCCCGCTGCAGTCGATCGAGACGTCGACGAGGAGAGCCCCCCCTTGCTTATCCGGCAAGCCGACGCTGATCTCTTCGAGGGCACCCGGACTTGCCGCTGCGATGCGCCGGATTTCGGCAAGGGCCGTCTGTTGGCCCTCCGTCGCCGGCATCATCCGAATCCGACGGTGTCCCTGGGGGTATCCTTGCTTCCTCTTGCCGCAGCGACCGCGGCGCCAAGCGACGCGGGGGCCGGCCGAGCAGCCGTCGAGGCTGGCGCCAGGTATGTAAGCCCGTTCGCGTCCAGGCCGAATACTATGGGCAGTGGCGTTCGGATGTTAGGATGTTCCTGCGTGCACAGAAACGCGTTGTGAACGATCTCGAGGTAGCGCTGTTTGGCCTTCGCGTGCGGCGGGTTGTCGCCGGACTCGTTGCGAGCCGGGATCGGTTCCGAGCTCGACACTATGTAACCGGGTGACAGTTCGTGCTTCTCGAACGCATCGAGAATATCTTGCCGAAGCGTTTCTTCCGTCTGGCCCTCCTCCCGCCAGTACATGACGGACTTCGAGCAATGATGCGGCCCGAGCAGAATGTTCCAAACGAGATCTTCTTCTTCGCTCACCTCGAAGATTCGCTTCAGTACAGGGTAGTTCAGATCGCCGAAAAGTAGCGCGAACGCTTGCGCGGTCGCATTGCGAAGCATGATTTGCATTCCGATGCTCGTTTCGTTGCGCTCCCCATCCGCGTCGTCTTTGAACGGTGCGTGGATAAATGCGCGGAATTTCCCGGCAAGATCCTGGCCGTCCAACCGCGTTACTGCGGTTCCGGGCACGCTTAGCTGACCGGTGGGGAAGCCGACGAATTCCTTCTCTTTCAGCAGATCATCGTAACCAATCACTCGGACTCGGTCGCCCGACCCCACTACACCACGATTGTCGATCGTCTTGCGCACTCGCCGATATGCTTCCTCCCTGAACGTCTTGGCGTCATCGCACAGATCCTTCTTGAACTCCGCAAACACTCGGGGGCTAAACCAAAGCTCGCCGATCGTGACACGGCGTCGAAGCTCCGCGAAACCCCTACAGTGATCCTGGTCAGGGTGCGACAGCACGAAGACGGCCAAGTACGGGCGACCGTTTACTTTGGGGAGAATTTCGACCAGCCGATCAACAACTGGCGTATGCGGATCGCCCTGTTCGCTGGCTTTCTCCATGTGGTTGAGGTCCACCTGTATCCACATCGTCGGATCGACCACAATGCTGGTACTGTCGCCGTTCCCCACCGGCCAATGCAAGAAACCTTGTTTCGGAAGCTGAATGCTCATCGCAATGCCCTTTCTCTAAGGTCGATCTAATCCGGTTCCCACTCTGCGCCGAGGACCGCGCCCACGATCGCCAAGGCGATGACCACTCCTAAACGGATTGGTGGGGGTGCCAACAATCCCAGTAAGGCGCCCGCGCCGCTTCCAGCCACCGTGTTCCTCTTCTTTCGCTCCTTGGAATAAGGGGCTCGTCGAAAGCCGTTCTCGGCGCGCGCTGCCGCTGTCGTCGAATCTGACTTGGCGCGATTGCAGGAGATGCAAGCGGCGTACAGATTGTTCAGGCGATCCGTCCCACCCTTCGAGCGTGGGTTCGAATGCTCAATCTCCCAGGCGCCTCGTTCACCTTCAAGGCCGTAGTTGCGCAATGCAAGGCGCTTGCGGCAGATATGGCACCGTCCGTCGGTCTTTCGAAAAATCTCCTCACGCCTCTCTTCATCAAAGCTCATGAGCGGCCCTCTTGCTATCAGTTGGCCTAAACGTCGCCGCGTGCCTGGGAAACGACCGGGGGAACCCCGATTACTTCGTAGACGTGCGTTCTTGAAACCGTTTCGGTATGATGGCGGGCAAATACCCCAGATTGGGTATTATACAGAATTCCCGCATGGTGTAAAGTCAACGTTTAAGACACTGAATTGGCTACCTTTTTATAAGATGCATGTAAAATTCGCGAGCGCAGGACTGGAGAAGCTTGCTGCAGAGGCCAATTTCACTGGCGGGTACGAGCCCGAAGTGGTGAATGCCTTCCGCCAGCGGTTGCAGTTGCTCCGAGCTGCACCCACGGAGGTGGCTCTGCTTCCGCTGAGGGCATTGGGAATGCGGCGCGTCGCCGCTAGCGAGAACAGCTACGTCATGCGAGTAAGCGATGAGTTTGGTTTGAGGATGGAGTTTGATGGCGGCGAGCTCGAGCGGCGTGCCGTCGTGAACGCGCTGACGCCGTACGACGACAAACAGTAGAGGAAGCGGCTTAATGAAAGATAACTTTCCGATGGAAGTATTTCCTCCAGGTGCGGTCCTCCAGGAGGAGCTAAATGCACGCGGATGGAGTCAGGCCGATTTGGCGGCGATTCTTGGCCGTCCTCCGCGCGTGGTGAATGAAATCATCAAGGCGAAACGAGCCATCACTCCTGAGACAGCACATGGCCTTGGCGAAGCCCTAAGCACCGGACCAGAATTATGGATGAATTTGGAGAGCCTCTATCAGCTTTCGTTAGTACGCGTAAAGCATAGTGTCGTTGCCAGGCGTGCCCGAATATTCGGACGATTCCCCGTGCGAGAGTTGCAGAAGCGAGGTTGGATTTCCGAGGGTAGCAATCTCGACAAGCTAGAACGGAGTTTGCTCGCGTTCTTCGGAATGGAAAATCTCGAATCCGAGTTCACGATCGCGCACGCCGCTAAGCGCACAACCTATGAAAAAATAACCGCCCTGCAGGCTGCATGGCTTTCGCGTGCTCGACAACTAGGACCGCAGGCTGCGGTCAGCGGCAAATACTCGCACGAGGAGATGCCCGAGCTGTACGGCAGGTTGCGCGCTTGCATGGAAAGTCTTGAAGACTTGCGAAAGATTCCGGAGCTTCTATCAAGTGCCGGCATTAGGCTAGTTGTCCTAGAACATCTCCCCGGATCCAAGATTGACGGCGCTTGTTTGTGGTTATCTCCAGACGAACCAGTGGTGGCACTATCTCTTAGGTATGATCGCCACGATATGCTCTGCCATGCGCTGTTTCATGAGCTGGACCACATTGAACACAATGAAGGGCGCACGGAAGCCATACTGGATACCGATCTAATGTCGCCTGATGTTAAGGAATCACCGGAACCGATAGAGGAGCGCGCAAACAAAAACGCGGCAGAACGACTTATCACAACAAAAGATCTCGACGCATTTATTGCCAGGGTGACCAACTCTTATTCAGAGTCGAAGATCGTAGGCTTTGCAAAAATGGTGGGGGTCCATCCTGGCATTGTTGTCGGTCGGCTACAGCATGCAGAACTCCTCCCTTGGGCATCATATAACCAACTAAAAAGTAAAGTGAGGAACGTTGTGACGCAATTCGTGCTCACCGACGGTTTTGGTACCTTCATTAAATGAGATCAGCGGCTTTGGCCGCTTAGATAGACACAATCACCTGCACCGTGCCGCGCGTAGCCACTCCTGCAGTTCCGAACCCGCATTGCTTTGCGCGTGCAAAAGCGCGTCTAGCCGGGCGTCCATGAGCGCAAACCAAATCGGCGGCACGAGCGCCACGGAGAACATGGTGAAGTAGCTCGCCGGCAGTCGCGGCGAACCGTGCATCGCGTGTAGTTCGTAGTAAGGCGTCCTTGGCCGCAGATGGTGGTCGCTGTGGAATGTGTTGTTGAACGTCAGACAGTTCGTGATCCAGCAATGATGCGCCCAAGCGTGTTGCGGACCCGCTTCCTCGCCCTCGTTCCGTATGAGGCCGTAGTGGTGCAGATACGTGATGACCTCGAAAACGAAGACAGCGAACACGGCTTGCCCGATAAAAAGCGCGCCCCCTACTCTGCCCCAAATTCCCAAGAACGCCGCAAACAAACCAAGCGACAGTGAATAGCCTCGAACGACTTGGTTGTACCACCAGGCCTCACCGCATCGCCGCAGCCGCGACCTCTCGACGCTCCACGCGTTCCTCAAGCCCTGCAGGAAATCCGTTACCGCGAACCGGTACACCGACGCTCCCCGCTGTGCGGTGGCGCCGGCTTCCGGCTCGCCGACCGTGGCGTGGTGGTGAAAGTGCTCCACTGCCATGTGTCCATAGCAGCACAGCCCTGTCATGAGCCGTGCAAGCCGTTCGTCGAACCCAGACCGCCGGTGCAGCAGTTCATGTGCCGTAGGCAGAGCCACCGCACTCCCGATTCCCACGCTTACGATGAGCCCCGCCAAGGTCCCGGGACTCAGATCGGATCGAGCGGCGTAGTCGACAGCCCATATGAGGGTTCCAATCCACACTGCCGCATAGATCCGGGGAAGGTAGTCCAAATAGCCGACGAGCAGGCGAGACCGGCGCAGTCCCACCATCGGCAGCGAGTGATCCTCACCTATCAGAAGGCCCAGGATCGGAAACAGGCCGAAGACAACGAATGCCGCAAGCCAGGGCGACCCCTCGTGGATTCCCAGCGGCGTGAGCAGCGGCATACCCAAGCAAAGCGCGAAGCCGGCCACCTTGAGGACGGGACTCCGCATCATGACGTCGGCTTGATCACACCGAGCGCCACGGCTCTTTCTACCGCGTATCGCTTACTCGGCGCCTCGAGTTTCCTGTTCAGTCGCTCGTAACGAGACTCCACGCGCGACACGGTGATACCCAACTCGCGGGCCGCTTCCTCGGCCGTTGCGTGGTTCTGCGCCTTGTACAGCAGGTCCACGTCGAGGTCGTCGAGCTCGAGGTCCGCCGCGCTGGTGTCGCGCAGTCGCGCGTCCCACCATTCCAGCAGCTCCATCGCGAACGCGCGCATCAGGCTCCGGTGCCTCGTGAAGCTTCGAAGGGCGAGCGCGGGGCCCTGGTCCGTTCCGAGATACAGCACGCCCACGCGCGCGGACGAATCGCTGTGCGCCGGCACGACCACACCGGTGCGGAATCCGTGTTCGGCCGCCGCAGCCATCATCCGCTGCTGGCCGGCGCTGGTCAGCGGGACCTCCGACGCGAGCACCGGGCTTGTGTGATGCAGCGCGTAGTCGATGAACGGGTCAATGGCGTACCACTTGCTCTGGTTGTAGAGGAAGCACCATTCCGGCTTACACCCGACAAGATACCGGTAGTGCTCTCGCTCGCCATTGCGAAACAAGGCGCCGAACACGAACGCCTCAAGGCCGAAGTAGCGAACGATCTGCCTCGACGCGTCGTCTACTGCAGCCTCGTTCTCATACCCCTTGATCCACGAGATGGACTCATTGGCAAATTCGAAGGAGTTGATGGATTCAGGTGGCAGTCTTCCCATGGGAATCCCGCAACGCTCTGTCCAGCTTGGTCAGCGCGCGCCCGACCTCCCCTCGCACGCGCGCATAGTAAGGGTCGGCGGCGAGCAACGCTCGCGCGGCCCCGGGTTCCTTGAATGGAAGAACCATCGTGAACGAGGTCCCGTCCCGTTCCACGAGCTCGCGCTCGCAGACGAACGCCTCGCGATCGCGATAAATCCGAACTTTGAGAACTTCGCTGCCGAGCGGGCTACTGAACTCGCTGAGTAGGGCTCTCGCCTTCTGCTTCCTGGGACGTTTCACTGGGGTTGGCCCCGCAATGCTCGCAAAACAAAGCCGCCAGCGCTTCAGCCGTCGGCATTCCCTCCCAGGTGAAAACGCTTTCCTCGCCGCAGGCGAGGCACTCGCGCACTAGAAATGCGAACTCCTTGTTGCAGTCAGGATTTTCGCAGCGAATCGTGTCCGCGCGATCGCTGTCGAGGCACTCAAAGTCGTCCGTGTGCTCGTGACGACAAAAGGGGCACACCAATGTAAGCACGACCAGAGCCTCAAAGAGTTTGACGCGCGGATGTAAACAGTACTGCTGCTGAGGAACGTACGCAATGTGTCGTCAATTGACGACACCTGACAGATCGCTCTGTGCGGTGCACAGCGCCAAGAGCCTCCTTGTAAAGGGACAGCGACATTGGCGATCTACAAGGCTAACCCGAAGCACAGTCGGCAGTCGACCCAAAGCGGACGTTCCTACAAAGTGCACTAGGTTCTAGCTTTACCCCTTGCTAGATATCTATATACCACTGCAATCATTCACCGGGACCAGCGGCCTTGTTCTTCGCTCGCCTGTCAGCAGCGTCCTGCATTATTTGATTGTATCTTTCTGGAGCGATCTTGCGGAATACATTCGCTGTCTTCGTATTGGCTCGCGCCAGTGAAATCATCAACGCTTCCTTATCGCCCATATAAGTTCCATCTTCATAGATGTATGTGTCTCGCATTATGCTGTCGTTCTGAAGCGTGTATGCCTGTGTGGCAATATCAATCATACGTCGCGCTTCACTATCGAGAACAGAATCGAACTCTATTCGCGGGCCGTCTGGACCGATACGCCTTGTCACTCCTTTGAATTGCCGAAATAGTGGTCCGATGCCAATACGATCACGCCACTGATGCCGCGCACAGTCCGTCAACATGTCTTCTGGCACCCCAGAGTAGGACCCGTCGACCTGGCTTTGAAGAATTGGTTGGTGGAGAGTGACGCAGGATTTCATCAATCCGGGACGCGCCGGATGAATTATCTCTTTCCTCTGGGTGTAGTCGCTGAGGACAAGTGCTCCCTTTATTTCCTTTGAATACCGAATCAGCTTCGGATACGGAAAACCGCAACGGCTCGAACACATCCAGTCCCACGATGCGTTCAGGAACAAAATGTTATTGACACGTATAGAAAACACGGATGGTTTCCAGTGAAAAAGCTGAGACTCAGCACCCCACACATTTAGACCGGTTTGGTGATCTCCAATCGTGTAAACCGCCACCATTCGGTCCTTCGCTCCGATGCGCGAGTTGATTGTGAAGGATGGAGGCCAAGTAGCCTTCTGAAGATATCTATGACCAAGCCAGAGACCGATTCGCACCTTGTCGAGCCAATCAAGCAATAGCACGTAGTCATCAGGGCTGGCCGCCTCCTTCTTGCATATCGAGACAACAACGCGTTTGGCCTTTCCTTCAAAGTCAGAGTACTCCTCATTGCATGAAGCACATGCGGGAAACTGAAATGAATCGAAAGCAAACTCTATGGGTGCCCCCGATTGCCAGTTATATCCATGGCTCACCACCCGGTTTGGATCGCCTGTTAGTTCAAGCAACCAACGGGGCAGCGGATGCTCGTTATTCTTCCCCCGAGGAGACTTTCCGCAAAAAAGGCAAATGCGTTCTGGTTTTTCGTTAGCCTTTGTGCTCTCCTCCTCTGTCGATCCCATGGCATACTCAACAGCCATCAGGATGTCAGGAACCGCACGTCTGCGATAAGCTCTCGAAGCTGATGAGATGCGGTTTGACCGAATCCGGGTAATGCTCGTACAGCTTCGTTGGAGCGACGAATCCTCAAGGTGGGGATAACCTAATCAGCGCCGCCGCCCGGCTTTTTGAGTAAGCCATATTCCTTTATCTGACTGTGCACCTCGCGAATTTCCTTATTCAGTTGCGTGAGGTATTCCTTCGCAACCATCGAGAAAAGGTCGTCGCCATCCTTGTCGAGCTGGATCTTGAACTCCCCGTCCCTGATCCGCTGTATGAGCTTGTTGAAGGCGCTCTTTACGGCGTTCGCATTGTTGTCTGACAGCGGAATAACGACGTCCCCACTTTCGACCTTAATCCTGAGGGAGTACTTGTCGCCGGCATTCTCGACCGTCGCCTTAAGCGCTTCCATAGATCCTCCCCCGTTCCCCAAACGCTTCCTCGCCGCCTTCGAGCGTCCTCATGCTGACGGCCTTCCAGTCACATAGATCATCGGGCTTGGCAATATTCACGAGATTGTTCGTGAAAGGATTGCCCATATACGTGCTGTATCCGTCTTGCCCGTAACATCGGTAAATCGAACAGTAGGGAAGCGTCCGCACAGCGATGTTTGCATCGTGCGTCGAAATAAACACTCTTTTCCCGGCTCGTGCCCGTTCCTTGAGAAGTGGGACGATTACTTGGCTGATGTATTCGTTGCCGAGGCTTTTTTCCGGCTCGTCAAGAATGTATACGTCTTTGTCCGTTCCTAGCTCCTTCTGCAACATCACCATCGAGGACTCACCGCTTGAGGGTGTGTAGGGGAAGTCGTCGAGAGTGAAATATCTTTTGAAAAGTAGAAGCTCTAAGACAGTTTTGATGCCCTCCGCATCTTCAACGCTGTTGAGTTCCGAAACATAATGAAACAAGTCATCCTGGAAAGCGTGCTTGACGACATCACGAACGCAGCTCATAAACTTTTTCTGGGCGAGCTTTTTCACACCGCTCAGACTCAACATCTCACCGTCAGTCACATTGCCGTTTTGAAGCACCAACTCCGTCACAAACTTCAAACGCCCCTTACCTGAACCTAGGTCCCCGACGTCCTCTTCTTGAGACGGGATCTTAGTAACCGCTGCTCGCAGGACGTCTCGAGCATTGATCCCGATCTTGATGCGGTTCAGCGCATAGTCACGAAAGCCCGTTGTCGTCGGCTTGGCTGGCGCTCCCGTGTTCCGCTGGATCTCCTTGCGGAACGATTTGATAGCCGCATTCAGTAGAACGATCTCTTTCCAGCCCGCAAAACCCGTCCATTTTTTGCCGCCAAGCCGCTCCAGCAGCAGTGACAATATGCGGTTCAGTTCTTTGAGTTCGTCGGGTAAGAGCTCCTTCTTTACGGCCGGATCGATCTTGAGGAACTTGAAAAACTCCTCCGTTGTCGCCGCGGCTTTGTTGTATTCATTAAACCCCCGCTTGGCGTTACCCTCTTCCTCAGGGTCAATCTCCTTCAAACGGATCTTTTGCGCGTTCTTGTTTGTGTTCGCGGCGTTAAAGTGAGCAACGTATTTTTGAATGCTCGTGACATCTACCTCGCATGCATCTCGCAGGGTCTGAATTTCGTCCTGACAGTAACTAATTTCAAACGTATCTAGGTTGACGGAAAGACTCCTGCCTTTGACGTCGAAAATCTCGTCGATCCGGCCGCTGGCGGATTCGTAAACCGTCGCATCGATCCCGTTCTTGGAATAGTGTTTGGCGACAGCCGCGAGGATGCAGGACTTCCCGGTTCCTTTCGGTCCGAAGATGACGTTGATGTCGTTGAACGCCTTGATGGTAAGTGTCGTGCCATCCCCAAACGGAGCCAGCGACAGGTCCTCGGACGTTTTCCGGTCGAGCACGGTGTTGATGGCGGTGAGGTCCTTTTTAAGTAGCAAGCAGAAGTGCTCAAAGCTATCGATCGGGAGCCGCAGATCGGGCAGTTCGTGCGCACGAGCGGCGTACGTCCCCCAATCATGGACGTCGGACCCGTATATTGAAGACCGACCGTGGGAGATATGAATGCCCGCGGAGATTGCGTTACTCACTTCCTTGAGGACGCACCACTTATTCTTGGCCCCGGCCTCCAATACCTTGAGCATGTCGTCCGAGACGCTCGGCCGCTTCTGCTTGTAGTGGGCGACATACAGCGGCTCCATCGCATCGAACGTAGCCAGGACATCCTGGATCGTCACTTTA
>WNFI01517133.1_pt1 | contig 13391 bp, 9 predicted proteins | sample 5400471 | NCBI WGS metagenome assembly WNFI01 (sample SAMN13153348, study PRJNA577476) | soil metagenome | isolation source: 100 cm saprolite on Douglas fir-dominated hillslope | place: USA:California | collected 2013-09-17 | reverse complement strand
TTACATCCTGCCGCATCAGATGCCCATGCTCGAGCACATGGCGGGCCGGTTCCCTGGCGTCAAGATCGTCGTCGACCATCTCGGCGAGCCGGACCTCCGTGGTCCCGATCCCTGGACCGATTTCCGCAAAATGTTTCGCCTGAAAAAATTTCCGCAGGTTTGGATCAGCGCGTCGGAGCCTTACGAAATTTCGCTCGAAGGCTTTCCCTATCGCGACACTTGGCCGTTCTTCAAAGCGGTGTATGAGGAGTTCGGCGGAAAGCAGCTCATCTGGGGCACGGGATACCCGCGGCCGAGGTGGGAACTGCCGATGGACCGGGAACTGGCGTTCGTGGATTCGGTGCTGGACTTCTATTCGAGCGAAGATCGCGAGCTGATCCTAGGCAAGAACGCCCTGCGCATCTGGAAATTTCCGCGCGCGTAGATCACAGGGGTCCCGATCAATCGCGCGTGCCGGTTTCCGCGTGCTCGGCCGTCTGCGGCGTCTTTCCGAAGCAGTACAGCGCATTTCTCGTGCGCAGGAATAACTGCCGGTCGACCGGCGCCGGCGTGGCATAGACCGGATCGTTCATGTCGTTGACGGCGAGCACTTCCCAATCCGCCCCGGCCTTGATGACGGAAACGTGGCCGTCTTCGCTGGCGGTGAAAATCTTGCCGTCCGCGCCCACCGGAGACGAGTAATAAAAGTCGAGCGCGCCCTTCAAGCGGCCCTGCTTCAACACGCTCCCGGTTGCGGGGTCGAGCGCCGTCAGGATGCCGCCTTCTTTCATGAGGTACAGCACGTTGCGATAGAGCAGCGGCGACGGCACGTTGGGCAGCGACTTGTAGAACCGCCACAGAATGTTCTTGTCCGTCATGTCGCCCGCGCCGCCGAGCCGGACCGCCATCACCGAATTCACCAGCGTGCGCCGCTCGCGATATTTCTCCCATTCGCGCTCTTCGAGGAATCCATCGGCGTTCAGATCGGCGTCATCGAAATCTTTCTCGTAGGACATGCCGGCGAGTTCCTGTTTCGACAATTTGCCATCGTGATTGGCATCCGCCGTCTTCAGGATTTCGGCGAGCGAAGGGACAGCTGCCTGATTTCCCTGATCGGCGCCGCCCGCCCAGCCGAGCACGTAGGCGATATCGCCGGAGACAATCGGCGTGGGCTTCATCTGCCACGTGAGGCCGCGGACCCACCACACTTCTTTGCCCGTGTCGACGTCGTACGCGACGAAGCGGTTGGTCCCTGCAATCAGGACCTGCAGCGGACCGCCTTTCGGCTGGTAGAGCACCGGCGTCGAGAAGCCGCGCGTCATCTCGGGGCGCTCGACGCGCCAGACGGTACGCCCGGTTTTCTGATCGACGGCCATGGCGAACGAGCCGGTCTCGGAATCGCAAACCTGGATCACCTTGCCGTTGGCCAGCACCGGCGACGCGCCCAGACCGAATGGATTGTCGAAAGGCCCGAGCGGCACGCGCCAGCGCTCCTCGCCGTCCGATCCATAGGAAACCAGGCCGAAATCGGTGAAGAAAGCATAGGCGTTGCGGCCGTCGGTGGCTACGCTCGGAGACGCCGGGCTATTGGAGTTGTGCAGCTTCTGTTTGCGCAGCCGCGGCAGTTCGCGCCGCCACAGAATCTTGCCGCTAGAGCGCTCGAGCGCGATCACGTACAACTGATCTTCACTGAACGCGGTGACGAAGATGCGATCCGCCGAGAGCACCGGCGATGAGTGGCCGGGGGGCAGCGCCGTCCGCCAGACGACATTTTTCGCCGGTCCGAATTCCGTCGGCAGGCCGGTGGTGTCGGAAACGCCGAAAGCGTTGGGGCCGCGAAACTGAGGCCAGTCCGCGGCGGCCACGAGTGTTGCGGCAACTAGCAGGGTGATGGGCAGACGCGGCATTCAGACAGTATATAGCGCGCCATATCATTCGATACGAAGCGCCATAAAACACGCGCTTGCCGCACGCTGCTAACGAAAGTCAGCATTGACCCCGCAGCGGTTCAGGCCAATGATAGTTCACGCGCAGATCTCTACTGCCACATCTTAAGCTCGAGCAGTCGAGTGGCCTTAGCGCACAGCGGGGGAATCGGAATGCCAGCGCTCCTCGGCGGTTTCCTGAAGAACATGCACTCGCCGATCTTCCTCGTGGTCGCCGGCTATATCGGGCTGCGCTCTCTGGAACTCGCTCTCCGGCCGCAGGATGCTTTCCGAACTCGCGCCGCGCACAGACTCATGACGATCTCGGCAGTTGGCCTGCTGCTCGTGTCCGTTCTGTTCATGCTCGCCGAAATTCTGGGAGCAGTGGGCGTCATTGCGCTGCCCTGGTCGCCGAATTTTCTCATCCGCCTCTGACGCCTGCGAAAACCGTTCCGTTACAATCACTGCATGTCGAAAACGAGTTTCCGCATGGCTGCCGTCATCGGCACGGGTATGATGGGCCCGGGGATCGCCGCCACTCTGGCGCTGGGTAGAGTACGCGCCACGATCCTGAGCCGTACCGAAGAAAACGCGATAAGAGGCGGAGATCTGGCCCGCATACAATTGCGGGTGCTGGCCGAGAACGGCCTGGCGGAACCGGCCGACGTACACGGCGCGATCAGCCGCATCGACTCTTCATGCGCTTTTGACGAAATCGTCGAAAAGGCGGACCTGGTGATCGAGTCCGTGCCCGAAAACATGGATCTGAAGCAGAAAATGTTCGCGCGCCTCGATGCCGTGACGAGCCGTTCGGCCGTGCTCGCCAGCAATACATCCGGCCTCAGCATTACGGCGATCGCCTCGCGCTGCCGCTTTCCGGAGCGCGTACTGACCACGCATTTCTGGAACCCGCCGCACCTGATGCCGCTGGTCGAAATCGTGCAGGGAGAGAAGACTTCGCCCGAGGTGGCGCAGACGGTGCGCGAATTACTCGCAGCGTGCGGCAAGGTCCCGGTGATCGTGAAAAAGGACCGGCCCGGGCAGTTGGGCAACCGGCTGCAGATGGCGTTGGTGCGCGAAGCCGCCTACATTGTGGGCGAGGGCATCGCCGACGTGGAGGATGTGGACCTGGTCGCCAAGAACGGCTTCGGCCTGCGCATGCCCGCGTACGGGATCTTCGAGCACCAGGACGCGGTCGGGCTCGATATGGCGCTCGACATTCTCGATTATGTCGCGAAGGACTTGTACAACGAAGCGAAAGCGCCAAACTTCTATCGCGCGAAGGTGGCACACGGCGATCTCGGCGCGATGACAGGCAAAGGCTTCTACGACTGGTCGACGAAGTCGATTGACGAAGTCAAGGCGCGCCGCGACCGATTCGTGATCGACGTGCTGCGGGCGCGAAAAATCAAGCGCGAAACCGCGGCCGGATAAGCGGCGCGCCTGATTCCGAATTCCGCTTTAACTTACCCAACCCATCGCCAGATTCACGAACGTGCGCACGCCCACGCCTGACGGGCCTTTAGCCATGTAGGGCTTGGCGTCCTCGAGCCAGGCGGTGCCGGCGATGTCCAGGTGGACCCATGGCGTTTGCTCGGCAAACTCGCGCAGGAAGAGCGCTGCCGTGATGGCGCCGCCGGGACGGCCGCCCACGTTGGCCATGTCCGCAAATTCGCTTTTCAGCTGATCCTTGTAGTCGTCATCGAGCGGCATGCGCCACATCTTTTCACCGGCGGCGCGCGACGCTTTGAGCACTCTTTCGGCCAGCGGATCGTCACTGCTGAATAAACCGACGTTGATATAACCGAGCGCCACTACCACCGACCCGGTAAGCGTCGCGGCGTCCACCAGGTGCGTGCAGCCCAGCCGCCGAGCATAGGTGAGCGCGTCCGCCAGAATCAGTCGGCCTTCCGCATCGGTATTGATAACCTCGATGGTCTTGCCGGAAAGCGCGGTGACGATGTCGCCCGGACGCTGTGCGCGGCTGCCGGGCATATTCTCCACCGCCGGAATCAGGGCCGTGACGGGGATGGGCGGCTTCAATTGCGCCAGCGCGCGCATGGCCCCGATCATGGCCGCGCCGCCGGCCATGTCGTACTTCATCTTTTCCATCCCGTCGGCGGGTTTGATGGAAATGCCGCCGGTGTCGAACGTGACGCCCTTGCCGACGAGCCCCAGATGCGCCTTGCCGTTACTCGCGTCCTTGGCCGGCTTGTAACGCAGGACGATCAGCGCCGGCGGCTCCGCGCTACCCATGGCCACGCCCAGCAGCGAGCCCATGCCGAGCTGCTTCATGCGGTCGAGGTCCAGCACTTCGCATTCGAGGCCCTGCGCCACGGCCATCTGCCGCGCGGCCTCGGCGAGCGATGTTGGTGTCAGCCGGTTGGCCGGCTCGTTGACCAATTCGCGCGTCAGGTTCTGCGCTTCGGCGGTGGTGCGGCCGCGATCGAGAGCCGCATCCAGACTCGCGCTTTTTTTGGCAACCGCCACGGTGAAATGCTCGACCGGCTTCTTGCCTTTTTTGTCGCTCTTGTACCGATCAGGCTCGTAATCGCCCAGCACCGCGCCTTCAACCGCAGCCTCCACGTGCTCGGCGCCGGCAAACGCGCCATCCAGCAGGATGGCAATGTTGACGACCGATTTCGATTTCAAATGCCGCAGCGCCGCCCCGGAAACGCGCCGCAGCTCGGCTGAAGTAAATTTTTCCGCCGGCCCCGAGCCCGCCAGTAGGACTCGCTTGGCCTTGAAGCCGGCCGGGCGGTGCACCAGCGTCATTTCGTACATCTTGCCGGTGACCTCGCCCGACGCGTAAACGTCGCTCAGCAAGTCATTGAAGCGGTCATTCGGCTTGCCCTCGAAAGTGAAGGCCACAAGCGCATCGCATTCGACCGACTCCGCCGCCTTCTCGTCCAGATGGATCTGCATTCAATCTCCGTCACCCCTGATGGCTTACTTTTACCCTTGATATCTTGCTTTGCTGCGGCGCACGGCATCGCGCGCTTCGGTTTCGGCCGTACGCGCCCGCTCGGCTTCCCGCTTATCGTGCATTTTCTTACCGCGCGCCAGCGCCAGCTCGCACTTGATCCGGCCGCCTTTCAGATAAATCTTCGTGGGGATCAGCGAAAGGCCCTTCTCGCGCGTCTTTCCTAGCAGTTTATCAATCTCGCGGCGGTGCAGCAGCAGTTTGCGGCTGCGCACCGGGGAGTGATTCTCTCGGTTCCCGTGCGAATATTCACTGATGTGCGCGTTGACCAGCCAGGCTTCGTTCTTATCGATGGTGGCATAGCTTTCGCGGAGCTGGATTTTGCCCGACTTGGCGGACTTCACCTCGGTCCCGGTCAGCACGAGGCCCGCTTCAAAGCGGTCCATCAGAAAATAGTTGTGCCCGGCCTGGCGGTTGTCACTTAAAATCTTGAATTCGGCTTCTTTTACCGGCAAACGCTGTGCGCCTCAAATTGCACTCAACACCCAAAACCCGTCACACGTCAGTTATTCTGATGATAGTGCACAAGCCGCCGGTGTCGCATCCCGCAGGGATATCTCGACGAAGCTCGTAAAATGCTAAGTTCCAAAAGGTTAACACAAGTTGCGGGAATCGTGGCCTTGTCTGTCACCCTGGGGATGGCGGTGCTGAACGCACGCACCCGCAAGGGCGACAAGCTGCTTGCGCAAAGCCGCGCGGCCGAACTGCGTAAAGAATGGGACAAAGCACTTTCACTCGCCGAAGAGGCTCTCAGCGAGGATCCGGCCGATATCGCTTATCAGCTGGCCACCACGCGCCTGCGGTTCTACTCTGCCCAGTATCACATCGATCAGGGGAAGAAGCTCCGTAACGACGGGAAACTCGATGATGCCCTGGCCGAATTCCAGAAGGCCTACGGCGTCAATCCGGCTTCGGCCATGGCGGAGGAAGAGATCGCCCGCACGAAGGCCATGATCGAGCGGGAGAAAAATAAGCCCGCCGGTGAGCAGAAGCCCGAAGAGCGCAGCATGACTCCGGCGCAAGTCGAAAGAAAGCGGCAGGAGAAGAAGTTCGCCTCCATGATGCCGGTGCCGGAGCTGAGACCGCTCAACCCGGTGCCCATCAATATCAAGATGAACAACCAGCAGGCTAAAGTGCTGTTTGAGACCGTGGGCAAGCTGGCTGGCATCAACGTCCTGTTCGATCCGGAATACACGACCACCGGCGTGACGCCGAAGCCGCAATCCATCGAGTTGAATAATGCAACGCTCGACGAGGCCCTGGATTACCTGGCGCTGGTGACGAAATCGTTCTGGAAGCCGCTTTCGGCGAACGCCATTTTCGTGACCCAGGACAATCCCACCAAGCGGCGCGATTTTGAAGACTGGGTGGTGAAGGTCTTTTACCTGACTAATGTTTTGACGGCGCAGGAGCTACAGGAAATTGTTACCGCCATCCGCTCGGTGGTTGAAATCCAGAAGATTTTTACGTATCAGGCGCAGAACGCCATTATCGTGCGCGGCGAAGCGGATAAAGTGGCATTGGCCGAGAAGCTGGTCGCCGATCTCGATAAGCCCAAGTCGGAAGTCGTCATCGATGTTCTTGTGCTGCAGGTGAACCGGTCGCTGGAGCGCGACCTGGCTGCGGCGGTCGCCCCCAACGGGATCAATTCGCCGATTTCCTTTACGCCGCGTTCGGGCATTTCGGTGCCCGGCACTGGTACCACCCCCACTACCGGCACCGGTGGCACAACCCCGACCACCCCAGCGACACCGTCCACGTCGACTTCGATTCCGCTGTCCCAGATCGCCAGAATCAGCACGCGCGATTTTTCGCTGACGCTGCCCGGCGGTCTGCTCAACGCCGTGCTTAACGACACCAACAGTAAGGTGCTGCAATCGCCGCAGGTCCGCGCGGTGGACGGCTTCAAAGTGCAGCTCAATATCGGCGACAAGGTGCCGTACGCCACCGGCAGCTTTCAGCCCGGCATTGGCGGCGTCGGCATCAACCCGCTGGTCAACACGCAATTCACGTTTCTCGATGTCGGCGTGAACGTCCTGATCACGCCGAAAATTCTGGGGCCGGATGAAGTGCACCTGCACGTCGAGATCGATATTTCGAACGTCCGGGAGTTTCTCGATCTGGGCGGCGTCAAAGAACCGGACGTGGCGCAAACCAAGATTATCAACGATGTCCGTCTCAAGCAGGGCGAAGTCAACCTCATGGGCGGGCTGATGCAGATCCAGGAAACCAAGGGCGTCACCGGAGTGCCTGGGCTAGGCAACATTCCGATCATTCGCCGCCTGTTCACTAGTGAAACCACCAAGAAAGACAGCCAGGAACTGGTGATTGCGCTGATTCCGCACATCGTGCGGTCGCCTGAGATCACCGATGTCAATCTGCGCAGCATCTCTTCCGGCAACCAGACGACCGTCAAGCTGAGCTACGCACCGGAGAAGCCGGCAGAGGCGCCGCCGGCAAACGTTGTGCCGCAGCCCGGACTGCCGCCCACGGCAGCGGCGCCGGCTCCTGCTGCGCCAGAGACGGTACCGAATGTTCCCGCCGGGCAACTCGCTCCCGTAGGTCCGCCGCAAACCATGCCGCCGATTCCCGGCGTTAACGCTCCGCCGGTGAGACTGCCGATCGGTGTGCCGCTCCAACCCGGATCGCCGCCGGCGACTGCTCCACCGGCTACCGCGCCACCCGCCACCGCGCCGCCACCTCCGCCCGCGTCGCCGGCCGGCAATGCGCGCGTGACGTTTGTGCCGTCCGAAACCAACGCGCAGATGAATGGCACCGTCACCATCAGCTTGATGGTGGAGAACGCAACCGATCTCGCGGCCGCGCCCTTGCAGGTCCGCTTCGATCCCAAAGTTTTGCGGCTGAACGACGTTGTGCGCGGCAATCTGATGGCGAGCGATGGCCAGCAAGTGGCGTTTTCGAAAAATGTTTTGAACGACACCGGCGAAGCCACGGTGAATGTGAGCCGGTTCCCGTCGACGGGTGGCGTCAGCGGCTCAGGCTCCATCGTCACGCTGGTGTTTCAGGCTATCGGGCGCGGCGATACGGTGGTGACGGCGCCGCAACTCACGCTGCGCAATTCGCAATCGCAGTCAATTGTGACCGCCACGCCGCAGCTCACCGTCCACGTAAAGTAGAGCGTCGTATGTCGAGGCGTCGGAATCAACGCGGTCTGTCGTTAATTGAGCTGATCGTGGCGGTTACAATTATGCTCATTTTGACGAGCATGGCGGTGCCGCTGGCGCGCTCAAAAGTGCGCAGCGAGAGGGAACGCGAACTGCGCCGGGCGCTGATTGAAATGCGCAATGCCATCGACAAATACAAAGACTACGCCGACCAAGGCCTGCTAGGGCCGCAGAAAGTGGGCGCCGAAGGATATCCGGAAAGCCTGGATATTTTGGTGGATGGCGTCAAACTGGCCGGGCAGGTGGACAAGAAGATCCGGTTTCTGCGCCGCATTCCCAAAGATCCCATGACCAACTCGAGCGACTGGGGAAAGCGCAGCATGCAGGACGACCCGCAGTCGACTGGATGGGGCGGCCAGAACGTCTTCGATGTCTATACCAAGAGCACCGAGAAAGCGGGAGATGGGACTGCGTATGCAGAATGGTGATCGCCGCGCCGCCGCACCATCGCGCCGCCGTGTCCTTCAATTAGGCTTTACGCTGATCGAACTGCTGATCGTGATGTCGATCATCGTGATCCTGGTCTCGGTCGCCATCCCGCTCTATCAGAAATCCATCCTGCGCACCAAGGAAAGCGTGCTGCACAACAACCTAATGACGCTGCGCACCACCATCGACGAGTACACGTACGATAAGCAGAAGGCGCCGCAGGCGCTGCAGGATCTGGTGCAGGAAGGCTATTTGCATCAAGTGCCCATCGATCCCATGACAGGGTCCAGCACCACGTGGAAGATCGTCATGGAGGAAGCGCTGCAAAGTGTAAACCAGACCGAGCCAGGCATCTTCGACGTGCACAGCGGGTCGGATAAGACGAGTCTGGATGGCACGGCCTATGCGGACTGGTGATGACTCGGTTGGGATTCCGTTTTGTGGCAGTGGGTCAAAATGACCCATCGCCAATCCCTGGCTGCGTTCCCCGCGGTTGCGTTTGTACCACGAGACATTTGGCGAACGGATTGCTCCTATGGCAGCAAAACAGGAGTCCTATGTCCCAAACGCCGATTCATATCCGGATTGGTGAGTCCTCCGCGCGCCTGCTTGTTCTGCTAGGTTGCTCGATAGGTCTGGCTCATGCAGCCCCGTTTGTCTGCACCCCGACTGCCGTCCCCGCGCTGGTTCACGCCGAGGGTATCGCGGAACGATTGGGCGACATTTTGATCAGCTGCGCCGGCGGCACTCCCAGCGGTGTGGTGGGCGGAAACCTGACGGTCTTCCTCAACGTGGCGGTCACCAACAAGCTGACCAACAATTTTACCGATGTCCAGATGACCGTGGATAACGGGTCGGGGCCGGTGGCGGCGAATGTTGGCGCTCAGCCATTTGGATCGGGTGCGGTTGTTTTCAACGGCCTCAGTTTCACTTTATCGGGCTCGGGCCAGGCGAATCTGCGCATCAGCAACCTGCGCGGCGACGCTAATAGCGTCTACAGTCCTTCGCAGCCCACTGGGATTACTGCATATATCGCCTTCAATCAACAGGCGCCGGCTTTCCCTGCCGTTCAGCCCACCGTAGGCTTCGAGGCGCCCGGCCTCCTGACGCAATCCTCCTCGAGCCAGGTGCGCTGCAAAGGATCGTCGCTGCCATCGACGATCACGCTCGCCAACCTGCTTGCCCGGGGCACGAGCTTCTTCTCCACTCGCCTTACGGAAGGTTTTGCCAGCTCTTTCCAGCCAAAAGATCCGCTTTCCGATACCGGCACGCGCATCATGGTACGGTATTCGGGATTTCCGGCGGGCGCGCGGATCTTTGTGCCGGATTATTTGGCCGGGTCGAGCGCGGTGCAGCAGACGGCCGGCGGCGATCTGGGCGTGGCGGCGTCGGGCGGGCAGTATGCGGCTCTCCCGATCCCTGGCGCGGGGACGACAACTTTCACGTCCGCCAGCGAAGTGACGCTGGTGAGCGGCGCGGGCAATGTCGTTTATGAAGTGGTGGACGCGAACAGCAGCATTCGCGAGAGCGCGCAGTTTCCGACATTCGTCGGCGTCCTGCCCAATAGCGGCGGTGGCACGGTCGTGGCCGATGCCAAAGTCTCATTCGCGCCGCTCTCGACGGTCAATGTGGCGTCCACGGCGCCGGTACCGCGCTTCGCCGACGTGCAGCCGCAATCCGATTGCGAGGCGCTGGGCGACTGCAATGCGGCTTACTTCCCGAAATTGTTCGTGGATTCGCAACCGCTCGACTTCACCTCGCCCGCCAACGCCGGCATCCAGATCAAATATGTGCGCGTGCTGAACAATGGCGGCGGTTTCTTGAATTGGACATCCACCGTCGCTTATCAAAACGGCGCCGGCTGGCTCACGGCCGATCCTGCATCGGCCACGAATAGCGCCACGCTTTTTGTCACGGTGCATCCCGATAAAGTAGGGCCGGGAAGCTATGCGGCGTCGATTACGGTGGACGGCGGACCGCTCGCCGGCAGCAAGGTCCTGCCCGTCACATTCAGCGTGACCAGCGGAACGGGCACGGGCGCGCCCGTCATCGGCGCCGTGGTGAATGCCGCAAGCTTTCAGCCGGTGCCGCTGGTGCCGGGGTCGCTGGCCACCATTCTGGGATCGAACCTCAGCGGGATGAGCGTTTCGGTCAGCTTCAACGCGATTCCCGCGAAGCTGCTATTTACGGGCGCGTCGCAGATCAACCTGCAGGTGCCGGCCGAACTGGCGCTCAAGACGACGGCGCAGATGATTGTCACGGTGGATGGCCAGAGCGCCGCGCAGACCGTTGCGCTGGCCCTGGTGTCCCCTGCAATTTTCAACGCGGGCGTTCTCAACCAGGACAATAGCTTGAACAGCGCGTCGCACCCGGCGGAACTGGGCAGCGTGATCCAGATTTTCGCCACCGGCCTGCTTTCGCCTGGTAGCGGAACCATCTCCGCAAGCATTGCCGGCCGCGCCATCCCGGCGCCGAGCTACGCTGGGCCCGCGCCCGGGATTCCCGGATTGCAGCAAGTGAATCTGATCATTCCCGCGAATCTGCCGGCGGGCGCCACTCCGTTGCAGGTGTGCGCGGTGGCCGCCGACCCGAACCAGCCCGTTTGCAGCCCGCAGTCGACGGTGTACCTGAAATAGCCGCCGTTTCTGTTGTCGCCTCAGGGCTACCGGTCTCCGTCGGGCCAGGTGTTGGTGGCAAACTGGGACGGATGAATCGATCGGAAATGTTGCGCCGTGTCCGGGCGCATGGCGAGCACTGGGACATGATCGTAGTCGGCGGCGGCGCAACCGGCGTCGGAACCGCCATCGATGCGGCTTCCCGCGGCTACGACGTCCTTCTGCTCGAGCAGAGCGACTTCGGCAAAGGCACATCCAGCCGCAGCACCAAGCTCGTTCACGGCGGCGTGCGCTATCTCGAACAAGGCAACGTCTCGCTGGTGATGGAAGCGCTCAAGGAGCGCGGGCTGCTGCTGCAAAACGCGCCGCACCTGGTGCACGACCTCGGTTTCGTGGTGCCGAACTACGACTGGTGGGAGGCGCCATTCTACGGCATCGGGCTGAAGCTCTACAACGTGCTCGCCGGCAAGTATGGTTTCGGCACTTCGCGCATTCTCTCCCGGGAAGAAACGCTGGAGCGCTTGCCGACCATTCAGACCGAAGGCCTGCGCGGCGGCGTGATTTACTTTGACGGCCAGTTCGATGACGCGCGGCTGCTCATCAATATGGTGACGACGGCCTTCGAGCAGGGAGCAACGCTGGTGAACTACGCGCCGGTCACCGGCCTGACCAAGGACGATGACGGTTACATAGACGGCGTGCTCGCGCGCGATGCCGAGACAGGTGAGGTATTCCAGCAGAAAGCCAAAGTGGTGATCAACGCCACTGGCGCTTTCAGCGACGGACTGCGGCGCCAGGCGGACGCATCGGTCAAGCCGATGATCGCTCCAAGCCAGGGCATCCACCTGGTCTTCGACCGCTCATTCCTTCCCGGCGACAGCGCCATGATGGTGCCGCACACAAGCGACGGCCGCGTGATGTTTGCGATTCCATGGCACGGGCACACGCTGGTGGGCACCACGGATACGCCGGTGCCGTCGGCCACGCTCGAGCCCATCGCCACCGAAGCCGAGATCGAATTCATTCTGAACACGGCTTCCTTGTACCTGGCGAAAAAGCCGGCGCGCGGCGACGTGCTCAGCGTGTTTGCGGGCATCCGGCCGCTGGTGAAATCGTCGGACATCATGGCCGAAGATTGCGTGAACCAGGCCGCTATGCTGGGGCAGTTGCCCGAGAAGGCTTGTATCACGCAGGGCCTCAACATCCATGGGTTCCACGGCAACGCGCGGCGTTTCGGCCCGCGCTACGTCTACGGGTCCGACGCCCCCGCCGTAGAAGCGCTGATACAGGTGGACCCTGGACTGGCCAAGACTTTGCATCCGGCGCTCCCGTATACGGGCGCTGAAGTCGTTTGGGCGGTGCGCTTCGAGATGGCGCGCACCGTGGAGGACGTCCTTGCCCGGCGCACGCGTGCGCTATTTCTGAATGCGAAGGCGGCGCTCGCAATGTCGCCTTGTGTAGCTGAATTGATGGCCCGGGAACTCAACCGCGACGACGCGTGGAAGGCGCAGCAGGTGCGGGCGTTTGAGGTGCTGGCCCAGCATTACGTTCCGGGCTGACGAGGCGGTGTGTGGCCTGCGCGAGGCGAGTCTGCGTGCAAGTTCTTTGCCTGCGGCCGAATCCGCGTCGCCGATGACGGAAGTAGTCTAATATTGAAAGAGCAGCAACTGTCGGGGCGTAGCGCAGCCTGGTAGCGCACCTGCCTTGGGCGCAGCCCGGCGGCTTCCAAAGCTTCTTTTAATTCTCCACACTTCTAATGGTTTCAACAATTTGGGGAATCTGCTTTCGCTCAAAGCTAACCCCAATGGCTCCAATGAGAAGAGTTTTGACACGGTTTTGCCACGGTACGATGGTGAGCCCGACCAATGTTGAATTCGACTAAGAGATCAAGCCGTGACTGCGTCGATCAACGGAAGCTGAGCACGATGCGCGAGCTTACCTAATCCATTCTTCGCGTCGGAGCGGCTACGCTTGCGGCACCGGTGGCAGCGGCTCTCCTGCAAGACCCTTCCGGACGAGCCCAGCTAGGAATTCTGCGAACGGCGCGATGTCCTCTCCTACACTGGCCCTCTCGAGAGCGGCCATATAGATGTTGCGCGCGGAGAGCGGTATGACCGTCCACGGGTAGCCGCCCGCCGCCATCATGACGTTCATAAGGAAGCGCCCGATGCGCCCGTTACCGTCCATGTACGGATGGATGTATACGAACACAAAATGCCCGAGCACGACGCGCACCCCAGGGTGTTCTTCCTCACGCAGGAGATCGAAGAAGGCG
>WNFI01684799.1_pt1 | contig 13395 bp, 9 predicted proteins | sample 5400471 | NCBI WGS metagenome assembly WNFI01 (sample SAMN13153348, study PRJNA577476) | soil metagenome | isolation source: 100 cm saprolite on Douglas fir-dominated hillslope | place: USA:California | collected 2013-09-17 | reverse complement strand
TGACATGAAGCTGGGAAAGATCGTGAAGCAAGCTGGATTTCGGAGCTGCGTAGGCGTCGCGCAGGATGCGGTCGTGGTGCGGTGGCACGCAGGGGTGGGAAATATCGTGCGCGGGGTGACCAAAAATTTTTTTGCCAGCGCAGGCTACAGCCTAGCGTTCGTAGTTTTGTCCGTAGCGGGATTGCTGCTGACGAATGTGGCGCCGTTTATCGCGGTATTTTTGGCGCACGGCTGGATTCGTGTTTTTTCAGCGATTGCGGTCGGGATTGCGATTGCATTTCACGTTGGGGTGAACATCGTAATGCGCGTTTCACCGCTTTACGCCTTGACGCATCCGATTGGGGCAGTGCTGTTTTGCTACATGATGTTGAGGTCGACGGCAGTTACGCTGTGGCACCGCGGAGTTACGTGGCGCGGCACCTTTTACCCGCTGGAGGAACTAAAGCGCGGCGTGGTGTGAAATCTTAGCGGCACATAAATCCCCGTCAGGAGGCTGCTGATGCTTTTTCCGCGGAAAACAAACCGGAGAGGTCGCGCTGCTTCAAACTGCGGATGCGGTCGCGGAGCTGGGCAGCTTTCTCGAATTCGAATTTTTTGGCGGCTTCGCGCATTTGGCCTTCGAGCTGTTTCAACAATTCGGCGAGCTGCTGCTCGTTTTTGACGTTGGCGGTGGCGGTGTCCAATGCTGTGTCGTCGATGGGAACAGTGACGTAATCGGCCTCGACGATGCGCGCGAGTTCCATGTCCACGGACTTAACGATGGATTCGGGCGTGATGTCGTTTTCCTTGTTGTAGGCCAATTGCTTGTCGCGGCGGCGATTGGTTTCGCTGATGGCCTGGTTCATAGAGCCGGTGCGCGTGTCGGCATACAGAATGGCGCGGCCGGAAATGTGGCGGGCGCATCGGCCCATCGTTTGGATGAGCGAGGTGGCGCTGCGGAGATAACCTTCTTTGTCGGCGTCGAGAATGGCGACGAGAGAGACTTCGGGCAGGTCCAGACCTTCGCGCAGAAGATTGATACCAATAAGGACATCAAATTCGCCGCGGCGGAGGTCGCGCAGGATTTTGATGCGGTCGAGTGTTTCGACCTCAGAATGCAAGTAGCGGCAACGCACTCCAATTTCAGTGAAGTATTCGGAAAGATCTTCAGCCATGCGTTTGGTTAACGTGGTGACCAAGACGCGCTCGTTGCGTTCGGCGCGGAGGCGAATTTCCTCGAGTAAATCGTCGACTTGGCCCTTCACCGGGCGAATCTCCACTTCAGGATCGACGAGGCCTGTGGGGCGAATCACTTGCTCGATAAACAGGCCACCGGATTTCGTCAGCTCGTAAGGACCTGGCGTGGCGGAAACGTACAAAGCTTGGTTCACGCGGTGCTCGAACTCTTCGAAGGTGAGCGGGCGATTGTCGAGAGCGGAAGGCATGCGGAAGCCGTAGTTCACGAGCGTTTCTTTGCGCGAGCGGTCGCCCGCGTGCATTCCGCGGACCTGCGGAATGGTTTGGTGCGATTCATCGACGAAGAGCAAATAATCCTGCGGGACATAATCGAGCAGAGTGGGGGGAGCTTCTCCGGGCAAGCGGCCGCTGAGATGGCGTGAATAATTTTCAACGCCGTGGCAGTAGCCGATGGTGCGCATCATTTCGATATCGAAGAGAGTGCGCTGCGTAAGGCGCTGCGCTTCAACGAATTTCCCGGCCCGCTCTAGCTCTTTTTTCCACCATTCGAGTTCCTCATAGATGCCGACGATGGCGCGCTCGCGCTGCTCGGCGGGCATGACATAGTGTGTCTTGGGGTAGATGGGTACGCGGGTCAAATCTTCCTGACCGGCGCGGACCTCGCCGGTAAGGGGATCGATCTGGCGCAGCGCGTCGATTTGCTCGCCCCACATCTCGATGCGATACCCGTTGTCTTCGTAAGTGGGATAAATCTCGATCATGTCGCCACGAACGCGAAAAGTGCCGCGGCGCAAGTCTTCCGAGCGGTCGTACTGAATATCGACGAAACGGCGGAGAAGGGCTTCGCGCGAGGTGTGCTGGCCTTTTTCGAGCATCACTAGCATGCCGTAATACGCTTCGGGTGAGCCGAGACCGTAGATGCAGGAGACGGAGGCGACGATGATGACGTCGCGGCGCTCGAAAAGCGAGCGGGTGGCGCTCATGCGCAGCTTGTCGAGCTCGTCGTTGATGGTGGCTTCTTTTTCGATGTAGACGTCGGCGGAGGGAACGTAAGCTTCCGGCTGATAAAAATCGTAGTAGCTGACGAAATATTCGACGGCATTCTCCGGGAAGAAGCTTTTGAACTCGTGGTAGAGCTGCGCGGCGAGGGTTTTGTTATGGGCAAGGACCAGCGCGGGACGGTTTACGGCCTCAATGACCTTGGCCATCGTGAAGGTTTTGCCGGATCCGGTGACGCCGAGAAGAACCTGGTGCTTTTCGCCCGCTTCTACGCCACGCACGAGCTGATCAATGGCGGCGGGCTGGTCGCCTCGCGGCTGGTAGTTGCTGCGCAACTTGAATTTCACGAGAGAACTCTCCTGCTGGCCCGATGGTCCCTGATGAAACCTCCATTATACCCCGCAGCGCAAATCGCAAAGAGGTCATGAAGTATCGCCACCGGCGCGAGGAGGCTAAGCAGCCGAAAGATCCTCGATACTCGCGACAGGATCGGCATGTGCACCTTTGCCTCGCAGTAGCTCATCGAAAACGCGGTCCGACATGGCTAATCGCTCCCGACGTTATCAAGGAATATTGAGCGGAGTCTCTGAAACCAGCAACACTTCGGAATGGCTCTTAGCGCTTACGTCGTAATGAACGCGATTAGAGCCGTCGGCTTTGGCCACGGTGACGTTCATTTGCTGAGTGGCTTCCTCGGTGGCGCGGATGGGGATGCCGGTTTTCAAGGAAATGTAGGTGATGATGTGGTTGGTGCCGTGGGCGGTGCCTGCAGTACGTAGCTCGTGGAGCTTGAAATCCCGCGGGGTCGCGTTCTTGTTGAAATCCTGCTTTAGTACGGCGGTGGTGAGAATCACTGCGCAGCGTCCCGGCTCGCCATCTGATGGGGCGACGCTGCCTTGCACAGTCAGCTGCACAGCCCGGCAGGGCTCATCACGGACGTAGGTGGACTCGCGCATCCAGCGAAGGCCGGCGATGGGTGAAGGAGATGTCTCAGCTTCTTCGGAATTCCATTTTTGCGCGATGCGGACTCCTGTGGTGCGGAATCCTGCGGCGAGCAGAAAGCGGGAGGCCCACTCCTGCCAGGTTTGTTGTTGTTCGGGGAAAAGCGCGTCGAGCCCGGTGACTTGATCGAGGCGGCCGTCCGGAAGAATCGTAAACTCGATAAATTTTCCGTTGGAATCTTGTTTTTGCACTTGAGGCGCGGGCGGCTCGATGTTGGGAACCTTGAAATGAGAATCGGACCGGAGCACTTCAAATTTTGTGCGCACGTGAACGACTCCGCGGTCACCCCGCGCTTGAACACCGAGAACTTCGAGACGCAGCAAGGCATTGACGTCAACTTTGCCAGAATCATCGGGAGCGGCAACGATCACCGGGCTCTCCGTCTTGACGTGTTTGTCGCTGTGATAGCTGATCTGGTATGCCAAGGTTTGGCCGGCTTGCAATCGTGGGAAAAGATTGACGCGCTCCGTGCGGCCTTTCGCGCCGCAAACGCAGGCGGCGAGCAAAGCGATCGAGCCATAAACGGAGGCGTAATCCCTCGCGCGACGCGCCAGATTGCGAGTGTCATCCATCAATGTCCAGCCACCGCCAAGCTCACTTCGTTTTTACAGCCGCGTTGCTCGGGTCGCTGCGCTGTTTCAGGCGACGGTCAAAGAAATCGCTGGCGTCACGATAACCCGCGAGCCAGTTGCGATGCAGCAGAAAATCGTGCACCTCATCCGGGAAGACGAGTTGCTCGATGACTACGCCGCGGGCGCGCAGGCGGGCGACGAGATCAACCGTTTGCGCGAAGTACACGTTGCGGTCGTCATCGCCGTGGATGAAGAGCACAGGAGACTTCCACGTGTCCACGGAAGTGACTGGAGAAGATTCGTGAGCGAGCTTGGTCAACTCCGGTGGAATGTTTTTGCCGTCCCAATTGTCGGTCGGCCAATCGTGGACCCCGTGGAAGTCGACGCCTGCAGCGAAAATATCGGAATTGCGAGCGAGACCCATGGCGGTGAGGAATCCGCCATAGCTCCCGCCCCAGAGACCGACGCGTGCAGGATCGACATCGGGGCGGCCCTGCAGATATTTTCCCGCGGCCACGATGTCTCTGTACTCGGTGGCGCCGCGGCCGGCGCGGCCCGGAGCTTCGCGAAAGGCGCGACCATAGCCAATGCCGCTGCGATAGTTCACGGAGAGCACAACGTATCCGCGGCTCGCCAGATACTCATTCATCGCGTAGGAATTCGCGTAGTAATACATGTAATGCCAGCCCAGCAGCATTTGCCGGATCGGACCGCCATGCATGAAAACCAACGCCGGCTGCTTCTCGCCAGCTTTTGCATTGGCTGGAAGAAAAAGCTGGCCGTGAATTTCCAGGCCGTCGGCAGCATGAAAAATCACCTGCTGCGGCCTGACCAACTGCTGCGAAGGGAAATTGGCCGGCCAAGTTTCAGCCCCCAATGCTAGCGTGTTGCGATCCGCAGCTAGCCGGGCGACAAGCGGACGCGCGGGATGAGTCGCGTCCGATCCAAAGTAGACGAGAGTCTGTCCGTCGCTCAGTGTTGTGGGGCTCCACTCGTTACCTTCGCCGCTGGTGAATTGCCCGGGATGACCTCCGCTTAGATCGACAGACCAAATGTGCCGGCGATCAACGTCGCTACAGTTCGAATTGAACAGTACAGTTCTGCGATCGGGGCTGAGGGACCACTGTTCGACTTCACAGCGGCCCGGGGTAAGCAGGCGCGCCGCGCCCCCTTCAGCAGAAAGCGAATAGAGATGCTGCCAGCCGTCTTCTTCGGAGGCAATGAGCAAATGATTGTCACCGGCCCAGCGAATCACTCCGCCGCCGGTGTCGCGTGCCATGTACGGATAGGAACCTTCAGGCGACGCGCTGCTGTGCCAAATTTCCCGCGTGGGCCCGGAAGAGACCTCCGCGACCCAAATCGCCCAGGGATGCGGCTTATCAGGCTGAAGAAAGTAGCCTGCGGGCGTATCGCGGGCCTCGGCAGGCCGCCGCACAAACGCGATGCGCTTGCCGTCCAACGACCAGACCGCATCGCTGTCGGTATCGGCGCTGGGAGCGAGGAAACGCACCGTCTTCGCGTCGACATTATAGAGGCCGATGAAGCTATGATCGCCGCGCGTGGAGACGAAGACCAACTGCGAGCCGTCGGGCGACCATTCCTCGGAATGATTCTGGCCGCGCACGATCAGTTGCTCGGGCTTCTCACCTCCGTCTAATGGAGCGATCCAGATTTGCCCATCGCGTACATAGGCGATGACCCCCTTCGCGGAAATTTTCGGCGAATCGCCGGCATCGACTCTTCTGGGCACGCCGGCGCTCCAGGCCACGCTCCAAACGGTCTGCTCCGTTCCAGCGGGATTGCTAGTGGGATTGGGGAATTGACCTGCGGCATTCTTCCCTTCCCCGCGAACGTAGACAATGGCGTTCCCGTCGAACGAGAAATTCACATCAGAGATCGGCTGGCCGTCGTCCTCGAGATACGGGGTGAGCCTGCGCGCTGCGAACGAGGGTGCTTCCGCAACCCAGATGTTGCGCTTCCCTTCCTGATTGAACGTCCAGGCGACGCGATTGCCCGTCTTGGCGGCCGTCAAATTCTCGGGAAACGGCGCGCTCATCAGTTCTTCCAGCGTGACGCTCTTCTCCGCCCAGGCGCCCGGCACAAACCACACCACCGGAAGCAGAAGCAAAACGCACTTTTTCATCTTCATCTCCGAATGCTTGTTGTCCCGAACGAAACCGAAAACTTTTCCGCGCGCACCTAATCTGCCGGGCGATGCGCAACGAGACGCTCTATCGAAATCTTCGGCACATCCAGCGGACCAGAAATCTTCAGCACATAACCTTGTTCTGGCGGACTGGAACCGGTTTGATCGTCAATCAGAGTTTGCAAGGTCAAATCGGAATCTTGCACAAAGCTCAGCGTGCCTTTGAGCAAAGTCATCTCCGAGGGGCCATCAAGGCGCAACCCGGGAAAAATGATGCCGCGATCGCGCACCAGGAACGTACCCTGCCCGGAAGCCCAGCGGGATGCGCCTTCGTGCGGCGCGCCATCAGCCATACTCGCGTCCACATCCCAACCGCGAAATTCGACGTCTCGAAGTTTGAGCTCGCCCTTGCCAGCCAGGTGTTGCAGCAGTTCGTCTCGGCCCACGCCTTGCGTAGTGAGATGCACAGTTCCCGAAGCGAGTCCGGCAAAGCGCTCCGGCAAATTGCCAGGAGCGGGAATTTGCCGCAGATCTACGCGGTCGCCTTCCGCGGTCACATCGTAGGACGGCCGCGGCAAAAACGCAGCACGCACTCTAGCACGCAACCGCCCGCCGGCCCAGCGACCTTCGGCTTGTCGCAACTCCAGATGCAAATCGTGCAACGCGCCGATGGCGCGCACTTGGCCGAGCTTGATCTTCTCCAACGTAAATTCGTCGACGCGCAGTTCACCTTCCGCGTTCACGTGGCGCAAAAGTTCGCTGGCCGCGGGATTTACCGTGCTTCCGCCGAGCAGGGACGGCAGGAGACGTTGCAGCCAGCCGGGCCTTGCGCGCGGGCCCATCCAGCGATCAAGGTCCGCAGCGTCCAAATGATTGGCATGAAGTTGAAAATTCCATTTTGCGCTGCCATCCGCATCGACGCCAGCTTGCGCGAGCTGTCCGGACCAAGTGGCGCCGAACCCTTCTACGTCTGCCACGCTGGCGCTGCGAAGTCCATCGCGCCAATCCAGTCGCGCCTTGTTCAACTGCAGCGGCTCATTAAGTCCGGCAACCTGTAACGTCGCTTTGTTCATGTCGACGTGGCCGCTCCAAGCCCTCGTCGCGGCCGCATTGTCCCACTGATAGTGGAGGTTAGCCGACACAGGCCCAGTCAATTCCCACCCGTGATTCATTGGCCGTCCCAGCGCCGACATTACGCTCAGCACATCCTCCACGTTTTCCATTCGGCCGTCGATGCTCACTTCTCCCGCACGCTTGCTGAGATCATGTGTGAAGCCGATCTCCAGCGCGCCTTTGCTTTCAGCAGCGCTCCTGCGTTTCGCCATTGTTGCAGCCGTCAACGTCCCCCCTTCGCTGCGTTCAGGCGCTGCGTAGAAGATGCGAACTGGCTCGACATCCAGACTTGTCCGTTGGCGCCCGCCCTGGAACGCGCCGATTCGCAGAGGCGCGGCTAATCCGGGAATCCGCAATGCTCCGCCGCGGCTGGAGAAAGCTGCTTCGTCAACCTCCAGCGGCCACCCGCGCAGCGTAATCGCGCCGGTGAAGAATTGCTCCGCCGCAATCGCGTTGTTCACATTCGGATCGAACGCGCGATACCACGCCAGCAAGTCAGCCGCTTGGATTCCAGCGGAATCAAGCCGGACTTCCCACACCGGCACGGCATTCAATGCATAGCGCGCACTGCCACGGAGGTTAGACCTCGCAGTTTCCACGACTAGGCGCTCTGCGGAAACGCTGCGCGTGCCGGTGTTCCAGCGGCCTTCCAGACTTACGTTGGCGGCGGGATTGTCCGAGCGTTCGGTCAGATCCCATCGATGAATCTGCGCGGCGCGCGCCTGCACGGAAAACGTCCAATCGCCGGGCTGCATGTCAGCGGCAGCGACTCGATCGCTAGTGCCGCTCTTGGCGGTTCCGTCCAGGACTGTAGCGTCACGCCGCTGCGCCACGGCTGCGCTTTAAGTTGCAAGCGCCATCGGCCGGAGGAGACTTGCTCTACGCTGCCGGACACTCCCAGGAACGCGAACGGTAATTTTTCGTCGCCAATTTTGAAATTGATGCGGCCCTCATCGATGTCGATTTTCTGCAGCCGGTTCGAAGGCGTTTGTTGCGCGCGCGGGCCATAGAACTGTGATCCAGCCCCGCGCGTCGACTTCGCCGGCGGCAACCAACGCTCCAGATTCCATTCCCCTCCGTCGTTTCGCACCAGAATCAGACTCGGCCGGCTCAGCGACAGGGTGCCAAACTCAAAATGGCCTCGCAGCAAGCCGCTCCATCTCAAGCCCCCGGTCAGATGTTCAGCGCGCAGAAAATATTCGTTTCCGAACGCCGGATCCTCTCCGATGCTCACCTGCTCCGCGTCCAGCACGGGCCTGGGCAGCAGCAAGATATTGAAGTGCCGAACCTCGACTGTTCTTCCGAAAGCGCCCTCAAGCTGCGCTACCAGATACTTGTGAACGCCGCTCGCGCGCGCCAGAAAGGAGGCTCCGATCTGCGCTGCGATTAAGAGCGCCGCGATCGACACCGCGAGTCTCCACCATTTGCGTACAAGCTGCATGACGTTCGAGAGTTTCGCAGACTGCTCAGGAAATAGGAAGCTATGCGGGTCCGTAGCCGGCTCAATGCACGATGCGCAACATTCGGCTCCACCGCGTGCGCTGCGGCAAGTGCAGCAGCGTATCAACCACGCTCTTTAGCCGCTGCAGAAAGCTACTCTGCCCGTAATCTGCGCTGCTGGCCTCGACCGACCAGTAGACTAAAAAAGGCCGGCCCATGATGGCATCGCGGTCCACAAATCCCCAGTAGCGGCTGTCCAGGCTATGATCGCGATTGTCTCCCATCGCGAAATACTTTCCAGGCGGCACCACAATCTCTTCTCCGCGTACGTATTTCTTGATCTCATGCGCCCATTCCATCACGACCGGGCTGGCGTACAACTGGTTGCCCATCGGCGGAAAAGCATAGTTCAGCGGATCGTAGCCGGCACTGGGATCGTGCACCACATACGGCTCGTTCAACACCCTGCCATTCACATACACGCGCTGATCTTCGACCTTCAACCGATCGCCCGGCAATCCAATCACGCGCTTAACAAAATGCTGATGATCCAGATAAGGATATTTGAAGACGATGATGTCGCCGCGCTCCAGCGGCCGGTACGGCAACACTTTTTCATACCAGGCGCCGCGCCCCCCGAAAATAAACTTATTCACCAGCAAGTGGTCGCCAACCAGCAGTGTTCCTTCCATCGATGCTGAAGGAATTTTGAACGCCTGCACGATAAACGTCGTCCCGAAAAGGGCCAGGATCACCGTCACCAGCAACGATTCTATGTATTCCGAAAGGGTCGCCTCATCGCTACGGCGCCCCGGCTTCTTGGCTCCTTCCAGAGGTGCAGTTTCCTGGATTGTGATCTCTTCGGCCATTTCCCTTCAGCTTCTCACTTCGATGTGTTCTAGCCGCTCCAACGCTGTTCCGGCAGCGCGCTGCTCAGCTTCTTTCTTTGTGCTTCCTTGCCCCGAAGCCATGCAAGCGCCATTGACCCACACTTCCACCTCAAATGTCTTCTGGTGATCGGGGCCGCTCTCTGCGGCTAGCCTATATTCCGCGGGTGGCTTCCCGCGGCCCTGCAGAAATTCCTGCAAAGCCGATTTGCGGTCGGTCTCGAATAAGTTGCTGCCACGCTCTTCCAACGCGGATTCGAAAAGTGTCGTTCGCAGCATCTCCTTTGCCGCCGCCAGGCCGGCATCAAGATAAATCGCGGCCACCACGGCTTCAAACGCGTCCGCCAGCAGAGTAGGTTTCTCGCGGCCTCCGGTTTTTTCCTCACCGCGGCCAAGCCGGAGCTGCACGCCCAGATGCAGCCGGCGAGCTGCCAGCTCCAGAGCTTGTGCATTGACGAGTCGCGCCCGGCTCTTGGAAAGCTGCCCTTCGCTCCATTGCGGAAATTTCTCCAGCAGATACTCGCTGGCCAGTAAATCCAGGACGGCGTCGCCCAAGAACTCCAGTTGCTCATTGTCCTCTGCCGGCCCGACACTCTCTTCGTCCGCAGCTCGCAACTCCGGAAGAGCCGAGCTATGCGTCAGGGCACGCTTGAGCAATTCGGGGTCCCGGAACTTGTGGCCCAGTCGATCCTCGAACTGCTCATCCTTATTGGTCATCGCAAAGGTAGTCGGACGATCGCCGCTTCAATTCGGGGCGCTTAGCTGCGTGGAGCCTTGCTTCTTGGCATCTTCCGCGCTGCTCTTGCACGTCGCTTGCAGCGAGCTTTGCACCGCCGCGCATTTTGAGAATGCCGCCGCCGCGGCATCAAAGTGCGATGTCTGCTTGTCAGCAACTCCAAGCAGGTAGTTTGGCGTTGTTGAAGGCTTCCTCGGTTAGATTTTCCGGCTTCGGCAGCGTCGGGGTAATTTCAATCGCGCGCTTTGAATAAAGCTCGGCCTTGTCCAACTGCTTCGCCGCATCGGGCGCCTTGGAGTTATACGTGCGGGCCAGCGTTTGCGCCATCACCGCGAGCACCGGGGCATCGTTGGGATTCATTTCAATCTCTTTTTCTCCGGCGTCCAGCATTTTTGGCACCTGCTGCGTCACGAAGTATCCGGACACCAATGCTTGGTACATCATCGGCCGGTAGCGGCTTTGTGGATATTTCTGCAAGAATTCTTCAGCCAGTTGAGTCTTCTTGTTGGGATCGGCGGATTGTTGAACGGCTTTGGATGCGGACTCCTCTTCGGGCGTGGCAGCAGCAACATTGTCCATCGAAAGAGGAGGTGGATTGGGCTGCTTATCCTTGTCTGCCTGTGCCGGAGGTTGTTGGGCCGGTTGGCTCTGCCCGCCTTGCTGTCCGCTTTGCGGCCAGGCCGACGCCGGGCCGCACAACAAAAATGCTGTGAGCGTTCCCGCGCCCACCCAGGTATTCCATTTCCCTCTCATCGATTTACCTCGCAGACTTAAGATTTGATTCTGGAGTCCGTGGGCTTTGCATCGCACTCCTGCAAATATTTAAATACTCCGCGCGGCCCATTTCTCTACGGTCTTTCTGGCGGCTTGCCTCCGCCGAAGGCCGCAAGACCCTTTTGCGCTGCTTGCCGCGCTTGATCCGGACTCCCCGTGACAGCCAGCGCTTCCTGATATTGCTCCTTAGCCTGATCGGCCTGCCCTTCATCATCGTAGATCCGGGCTAGATAAATATGCGACCAGGCCAGCACCATGGGGTCATCGGCGGCCGCGAGCTCACCCGAGGTCAGCCGGCCGAAGACTTCCTTGGCTCTCACGCCGTCGCGATCCATCAGCGCCACCAACCCGATACCGTACCACGCGCGCTCTTGGTCGGGATACTTCGCCAATACTTTCTGGAAAGACAATTCCGCCGCACGCGGATTCTTCTCCGCGATCCTTCTTTCTCCTTCTGTCAGCGCCGCGATCGCTTCAGGATCGTTCGGAATTGTGGATGGGACCAGCTTCCTTCTGCGCGCGACTACTTCGCTCGCTGTCTCATCCGGCTTCGCTGCGGGGGTCGCTGGCGCAAATCGTATCGTTTGCAAGCGCTTGGCCTCGGCATTGACGTCGATGGACCTTACCATCTCGGGGAAAAATAGTCTCATCGAAGGCTCGGACCTCTCGAAGTTTCCCAGCGCCGTAAACAGCGGCCTCACCAGGACATAGCCGTCCGCGTCGTCGATGTCCAAAGACGCCTCGCGCTCACTCGGCGACATCCGTTTCAGCTTCAACTCCACCGCTCGCACCATGCACTCCGCGAAATAGGAGTCAAAATCGTCTTTCAGATCCGTCACCAACCGCGGCGCGCGGGCCGCCACTTCAAACAACGGCCTCTTCACCGCAACGACATGCGGATATTGCAGCGGCAGCGGATCGAGTAGAAAGTGCAGATACGCATGACGCACTGTGTCAGTAGGCACATCGTCGGCTCCGCTCAATACAATGGCGTAGTGATCGCCAAAGTTGCGCACATTCGTGATGCGTCCCACCAGCGGCTCCACCATCACCATGAACGTGCGCGGATTCGAATTATTCATCATCTCGCGCAGATAGTTCGTGGCCACGAAAACGATTTGCGAGACCGAGTCGTGCAGATGTTCGATTTCGCGGTTGTACAGAGGCTGCAGTTCACGCCACAACCGGCCGAGTTTCTGCTCTTGATAGTAGGCCGATAGGATTTCGCTGAACCCTTCAAGGGCAATGACCTCCGGAGGCAGTTCGTCGCGCCGCAGGGTCAACTCAAACTTAGGCGCCGGGCCGGAAACCAGGCCAAACCAGACGTACTGCGAAAGCATCGCGCCCGCGTCAGCCAACTGGTGCTTCTTATAAAACTCGCGCAGGGCGTCCACTGCCGGACCCTGCTGGTGCTGCATTCGCTCGCGAAGTTGCGCGCGCAGCGGATGCCAGTTGGCCGCGCTGACATCGGACTCGAATCCCGCTGCAAGCAGCGCGCACATGGTGGTGAACATCGCTTCGCTGCCGTCCACGCTCACATTCGTGATTGGACCCGGCCGCAACCGCGGACCCGCACCAGAAGCGTTCTGAGGCGGCGCCTGCGCTTGCGCATTCGACGTAGCCGGCCACACAACGACGCTGCAACACAGCAGTACTGGAAGATGTAAAACGGATTTGGCCATGAAGCCCGTATCGGTCCTATCCCTCGCGAACTTGCCGATGCAATGACCTGCCAGCTCTTGTTTTTTCGACAAGCCGCCAGCATCCTGCCAACATACAAGGCGTCCCAGTAAAGAGTCAAGGAACCGGCTCATCTTTCTCCCATTTTTGCGGCCAACGTTTGCGCCCTGTAAAAGCATCTATCTAAGTGAGATGCACCATCGCGTTCCCTATGATTTCCGCGAGCATGAAGAAATCTCGTAGCTCTTTATTGCTCTCCTTTGCCGCTCTGGCGCTGTTGGCTTCCTTGCCCGCGCTCCTTCGTGCGCAGCTCGTTCGTCAAGACACTTCCCCGCCGGCGCAATCGTCCGAGGTGCGGACGCAACCTCCTTCCGGCAAGCGCCGCATTTCCCAAGAAGTTCAAATTACCGGCGACCAGTCCTGGTCCGACACCGGAATCGACGTGCGGCCCGGCGAACACATTGTCGTCACCGCGACGGGCAAACTCCGCTACGCCGACGCCAAGGAAGACAACGGCCCCGACGGCATCACTCGCAGCTTCAAGGATCTCCTCCGGATTCTGCCCTTCAACGGCGCTGGCCACGGCGCTCTGATTGGCCGCGTCGGCGATGCGGAAATCGCGCAGCCCTTTCTTCTGGGTGCCAGCCGCGATGTCACCGCTCCCGTTGCCGGGCGGCTTGCCATCGGTATCAATCAAGCCAGCGACGATACCGGCGAGGGCACCTACACGGTGCACATCGAAATCCACGCACCCGATCCAAACGCGGTGTATCACCCAGCTAACCAGGTCAAAACAATTTCAGGTGTGGACGCCGGCGTCTTTGCCAGGGTTCCGCGCCGCATCGCGGACAAAGCCGGCGACCCCGCCGA
>WNFI01328064.1_pt1 | contig 13396 bp, 16 predicted proteins | sample 5400471 | NCBI WGS metagenome assembly WNFI01 (sample SAMN13153348, study PRJNA577476) | soil metagenome | isolation source: 100 cm saprolite on Douglas fir-dominated hillslope | place: USA:California | collected 2013-09-17 | reverse complement strand
CCTGGACCCGGATCCGCCTCAACCTGCGCAACGTGCCGACGACTGAGCGGCCGCCCCAGGAGGCGCTCGAGGTGGACTACGACCCGTGGGCGGCGGGACGCTGAGCTGGGCCGACTCAGGAGGGGTCGAGCTTCAGCAGGAATTCAAGCACGCCGTGATCCTGGGTTTCCACGAAGCCGGTGAAGCTGGGGTTCGGGATGTCCCAGTCCGCGAACAGGATGGGGATGGAGCCCGACACCTCGATCCCCCGCGCGGTGCGCTCCGCCTTCAGCGGGAAGGTGACCTGACGGGTGTGCCCGTGCAGGCCCAGGCCGGCCGTCGCGGCGTAGGACCTGACCACGCCGATCGCGGGCAGCGGTGCCAGCGCGATCGGCCGGGTGAGCGTCAGCGTGCCGGTCGGGTAGGAGGACGTGTCCATGATCCGGCCCCGGAACTGCGCGTCGCGCTGGCTCGCGTCACTCGTGATCGTGGCCATCTGCACGGTGAAGGCACCCGCGGTGACCGTCGTGCCGCTGATCGTGATGTGGCCCGTGATGGCGTCGGTCCGGCCGACGGCCGTGTGGTTTTGTCCGAACAGCACCTCCTGTACTCGGTAGCCGACCTCCGAGCCCTTGCTGACACTCCAGGATCCGGCCACCGATGAGCTCCCTGCCGCAGCGCTGCGCCCGGTTCCGGCGGAGCCCGAGGTCTTCAGGCTCAGCGGCGCGGGGGGCGGCCCGGAAATGAAGTGGAAGTAGATGAACGTGCCGCCCACGGCCAGCACGACGACCGCGGCGGCGGCGGCGAACAGCCACAGCGCCCACCGGCGCGGCCTCGAGGGTGCCATGCTGCGACTCCTCAGTGCTTGCTGGTTCTGATCCGGCGCCGGTCGGCCCGGCACGCTTCGGCTCCCGAGAGAACGACGCTCCCGAGTCGATCTCGGTCCCGGCAGCCTGGCACGCTCTGCTGACCGATCGCTGAGCTCTGCCTCTGCACCGCTGCTGATCTGTGCCGCGCCGCCGCTGAGGCTTTTGGCACGGTGTTAGCCCCAGGGGCGACCCCCACTCAACCCCCGCCGCGGAGCAAGCTCCGCGCGCAGATCTAGACGCGGGGCAGCACCTCCGCAGCGAGTAGCTCAAGATGATCAAGGTCTTGCAGGTCGAGCACCTGCAGGTAGATGTGCTCGGCCCCGATCTCCGCGAACTTCTCGATCTTCCTGGCCACCTCGTCCGGCGTGCCAACCAGCCCGCTGTCCGCAAGCTCGTCCGGCTTCCTGCCGATCGCCCTCGCCCGCCGGTCCAACTCGGCTTCTGACCGGCCGCAGCACACCGTCTGGGCGACAGAATAGATCATCGACGTCTCGTGCCTCCCCGCCGCGGCGCAGGCCTCCCGGACCCGGCCGAACGCCGCCGCCGTGTCATCCAGCCTGCTGAAAGGGATGTTGTACTCGTCGGCGAACTTCGCGGCCAGACGCGGCGTCCTGCGCGGCCCGCTCCCGCCGATGATCACCGGGGGCCTCGGCCGCTGCAGCGGCTTCGGCAGCGCCGGCGAGTCGGCCAGCGTGAAATACTTGCCGCTGAACGAGAACGTGCCGCCGTCCGGAACGTCCCAGAGCCCGGTGATGATCTCGAGTTGCTCCTCGTAACGGGCGAAGCGCTCGCCCAGGGCAGGGAAGGGGATGCCGTAAGCGGTGTGCTCGGCCGCGTACCAGCCGGCTCCGATGCCGAGTTCCACGCGCCCGCCGCTCATCAGGTCGACCTGCGCGACGGTGATCGCCAGTGGCCCGGGATAGCGGAACGTCGAGGCGCTCACTAGCGTGCCGAGCCGGATGCGTGAGGTCTCGCGGGCCAGACCGGCCAGCGTGGTCCACGCGTCCGTGGGGCCGGGCAGGCCGCTGACATCGCCGAACTTCAGGTAGTGATCCGACCGGAAGAAGCCGTCGAAGCCGAGATCCTCCGACGCCTTGGCCACCCGAAGCAGGGTCTCGTAGGCCGCGCCCTGCTGCGGCTCGGTGAAGATTCGCAGTTGCATGGATCCCATGTTGGCCTACATCGCCGCACGACGCGCGCGCTCGTAGCGATCCCGGGTGCGCCGCTCGCCGCATTCCGGGGCTGGGCTCCGGAGGGTGCCTGACCCTAGCGGGCGGCAGTCACCGCCATGACAACGCGCCTGGTACCGACCGCGTCGGCCAGCAGGGCCGGATCACCCGGAGCGCAGGAGGGACCGCAGCGGTGCGCGCCGCCGGTGTAGCCCCGCGCGCGCAGGGCGCGGGCTACCTCGTCGGCGATCTTGCAGGGACGCTCCATCACGTCCGCGTAGGAGTAGCGGAGAGTGATCCACCCGTTCATGGCGCTGACGTTGTCGCGCCGGACGTCCTGCCAGCGCTCGCCTTCGGGGTGTGCTGCCTGGCCATCCAGCTCGACGATCACCCCGTACTTCTCGTAGCGGACGTCTTCATACCTCGAGGCTCCGCCCACGCGCGTCCGCCGCTGGCGGGCTCCCTCCGGGAGGCCGTGTGCACGCTCAACGCGGTACAGGTAACCGTGCTCCAGGATGGACTCGACGCCAATCCGGGCATCGCCGAGCGCCGCGAGCAGGATTTTTCTTCGGCGCATCCGCGGCCGGGAAGCCATCGCCTGAAGCAGCCGTTCCGGTTTGGTCCTGCGGCTAGCGCAGGCGGTCAGGATCCAGCTGATCGCTCCCGTTGTCGTGGCCTCTGCCTCGGCAAGATCGAGAACCGTTTCCTCCAGCCGCGTCCGCGGCGGCTCCAACGCGGGATGACGCGCCACGTCCACACGCTGCGAGTAGTGGATAACAACGCCAGTCATGGGTGCTACGGTGTGCCCCCTCGCCACCATAACGTGTATTGCCGCGCCTCTCCCGGCCTCGAGCAGCCCGTGCAACTCGGCAGCGCTCTGATGGCATAGCACGCCGCCCTGCCGCGCGCCCAGCACCGCAGCCCACATCAGGGACTCACGGGTGGGTCGGCCACTGTAGGCCGCGTACACCCCGACCTGAAGCTGCTGCCAGCGCCGACTGTCGACTCTGGCGTAAACGGCATGCCTTGTCATTCCGGCGGCCAGCGCCTGAGCGCGGGTGATCACTCCGGCGTGGTGGCGGAGCAGTTCGTCTGCTTCTGTCGGCAGTTCCCGCGTCATGCGTCCAGCCTTCATGGCAGCAGTGCCAGCGCGACAGCACGATCTCGAACCTGTGGATAACTGCCCCGAATTACCCATAGAAAGTGTCTGCACGTCACCTTCGGGCGCCCAATTTCGATAGCGGTTTAGATTCGTCCGGCTATAACCGGACACATCTAAACCGCAATGTCCCCCGTGCCCTGAGGGGCTGGCGAGGCTGGCCCGGGCGGCCCGTGTACTCGGCGGGCTTAGGAGCCGCGCGTCAGGGTGGCCAGGCACTCTACGTGGTGCGTCATGGGGAACGCGTCGAAGGCGCGCAATGCCTCGAGGCGCCACCCGGATGCGCTGAGCACCGCGAGGTCGCGGGCCAGGGTCGCCGGATCGCAAGACACGTACGCGATGCGGCCGGGGCGGCCCGCCGCGCCGGGGCGAGTTCCGGGCCCGTTCGCGTGGGCTGCCGCGCTTGCGGCGGGTGGCGCGGACAGCAGGTCGATGACCGGCCGGGCGACCCCCGTTCTGGGCGGGTCCAGGACGACCATCGAGGCACCGGTCAGGCCGTTTCTGGCCAGCACCGTCGCCACGTCGCCCCGGTGCACCCGCGCCCATGGCGTGGAGCGCAGGTTGTGCCGGGCGTCGCGCACCGCAGCGGCATCGGCCTCGATGCCGATCACCGCGCCCGTGGGCCCGACGGCCCTGGCCAGAACGCCGGCGAACAGCCCGGCCCCGCAGTACAGGTCCAGCGCCACGTCGCCCGGCTGCGGGCGCAGCGCGTCGAGCACGGCGACCGCGAGCGTGTCCGCGGCGCCCGGATGCACCTGCCAGAACCCTGTCGCGCTGACCCGCCAGTCCCGTCCGGCGGCGCGCTGGCGCAGGAAGCCGGGGCCGCGAACGACAGCGGGTCCGGAACGGCCGGCGCGCCCGGCAAGAACGGTGTCCGCCGCGATCTCCCGTGCGGCTCCCATCCGCGTCAGGGACACGGCGCCGGTGACGGTCACCGCCCGCTGGCCCGATCCGGGCGCGACGGCGACCTCCACCGATGCGGCCCCCGGCCAGATCCGGCCGGTCGCGCCCACCCCGGATACGAGCGGATGCGCGATCGGGCAGTCGCCGATCTCCAGGACGTCGTGCGACCGGTGCCTGCGCAGCCCCGCGGCGCCATCGCGGCCCACGGCGAACCTTACCCGCGTCCGCCAGCCGAGACCGCCTTCGTCGCCGGGCACCGGCTCGACGGTGACGTCTCGCTCGATGCCGGCGACCCGCCGCAACTGCTGCCGCACGACCGCGGCCTTCAGCGCGCGCTGAGCGGGCAGGCTGGCGTGCTGCCAGTCGCAGCCGCCGCAGCCGCCCGGGCGCGCATGCGGGCAGGGCGGCCGCACCCGGTCGGCGGATGCGTCCAGGATCTGTACCGCGTCGGCCCGGGCGAACCTCGATGTGGTCGAAGTGATGAGGGCGCGAACCCGCTCCCCGGGCAGCGCGTGCCGGACGAAGATCACAGGACGCGGCCCGGCGGGGCCAGCGGGCCCGGCGTGGCCAGCCGGCCGGGCAGGATCCGCGTCCGACCTGGCCACGCACCAGCCGCCGTGCACGGCCTCGCCGATGCTGAGCTCCACCAGGTCACCCGACTTGGGCAGGTCGGGCGCGGATGCGGTCACTAGGCCATGATCCCGTGGCTCCGTGCCGCTCCGCCGGCCGGGCTGGCACCACTGCGCAGCAGGTAATACCGTGATCGGGCATGATTCTCGCGGGAAGGAAGGCCGTGCACATTGTGATCATGGGGTGCGGGCGCGTCGGCTCGACGATTGCCCATATTCTGGAGCACCAGGATCACTCGGTTGCCGTGATCGATCAGGACCCCGATGCGTTCCGCAAGCTCACCGCGAGCTTCAAGGGCAGCAAGATCACCGGCATCGGCTTCGACCGCGATGTCCTGATCGAGGCCGGCATCGAGCATGCCGAGGCTTTCGCCGCTGTCAGCAGCGGCGACAACTCCAACGTGATCGCCGCGCGGGTCGTCAGGGAGTCGTTCGGCATCGACCGGGTCGTGGCGCGCATCTATGACCCGCGCCGGGCCGAGGTTTACCAGCGGCTGGGCATCCCGACCGTGGCCACCGTGCGCTGGACTGCCGATCAGATGCTGCGCAAGCTGCTGCCCGAGGGCGCAGAGCCGCTCTGGCGCGATCCGACCGGCGCGATCGTGCTCGCCGAGGTGGCCTACGCCGGCCACTGGCTCGGGGAGAAGGTCACGGCGCTGGAGGAGTCGGCCCGGGCCAGGATCGCGTTCATCTCCAGGCTCGGGGAGGCGATGATCCCCGGTCCCAGCACGGTCCTCCAGGAGGGCGACGTGCTGCACGTGATCGCCCAGGACCGCGACCTGGAGCGGGTCGCCGGCGCGTTCGCCAAGCCTGCCGGGCCGGGGAAGGGAGGTCACTGATGCGGGTCGCCATCGCCGGAGCGGGCTCGGTCGGCCGGTCCATTGCCAAGGAACTGCTCGGCAACGGTCACGAGGTGCTGCTCATCGACAAGGACCCGAAGAAGATCATGCAACGTGGTGATCGCCGCGACCGGGGACGACAAGGTCAACCTGGTGGTGTCGCTGCTGGCCAAGACCGAGTACGGGGTGCCGCGGGTGGTGGCGCGGATCAACCATCCGAACAACGAGTGGCTGTTCAACGAGTCCTGGGGGGTCGACGTCGCCGTGTCCACGCCAAGGCTGCTCTCGGCCCTGGTCGAGGAGGCGGTCAGCGTCGGCGACCTGGTCCGGCTGATGACGTTCCGCCAGAGCGCGGCCAGCCTGGTCGAGCTGACGATGCCCGCCGACGCGCCCCTGGCCGGGCAGCGGATCGGGAGCATCGAGTGGCCAGCCGACACCGTGCTGGTCGCAGTCCTGCGCGACGGCCGGGTGATCGTGCCGAACAGCGACGATCCCCTCGAAGGCGGCGACGAGCTGCTGTTCGTCACCAGCGAGGACGTCGAGGAGGAGCTGGGAACGCTGCTCGCCGGCGGCGGATGAGCGGCCTGGCAACCCGCCCCGGCGCCCGCTGGACGTACTACCTGGTCTCGGTGATCTCCGGGCCGCGCTCGAACGGGTTCGGGTATTCGGGGTCCCCGGCCTCCTGCCCGAGCTGCTCCTGAAGGGCCCGGCGCGCCTCCTCGGGCAGCCGGATCTCCAGCAGGTCCCGGGGCGGCGCCGGATGGTCGCCTCGCACCACCACGACGTCAGCGAACAGCTCCTCGAACGGCCGGGCCAGCTCCGGGCGGCGGGCGGCCGGGCCGCTGATCACGCCCCTCAGGAACCAGCGAGGGCCGTCAACCCCCATGAAGCGGACCGGCTCCGGCTGCTGGCGGCGCCCATCTCCGGTGGGCCTAACCCGCGCGCGCAGCTCAGCGCCGAAGGGACCCTGCGCCTCCTGGCTGTCGCCGCCCGACCTCGCCACTTCCTCGGCGATCTCCTGGCGCACCTCGTCCCATAGCCCGCTGGTCTTGGGGGCGGCAAAGGCCTGCAGTTGCATGGCGTTGTCGCCGCGAACCACCGTGATCCAGACGCCCGTGTCCTCGGCCATGTTGACCTGGACGTCGAGGCCCTCCCGCACCGGGACGAGCAGGCTGCCGAAGTCCAGCCGTTCACGCTGCGGGAAAGTCCCCGCGCCGTCCCATGGCCCCGACCCCTCATCGGCATGGTCGCTGGCACGGTGACGGCCGAGCGCCGCCGGCCGGGCCGGGTCCGGCTCTAGGTCCTCATCCGGGCCGTCGTCGTAGTAGCCCCCGTCCTCCTCCAGCTCATCCAGGTCGCCGTAGAACTCCGGGCCATCCTGGGCGGTGCCGGAGTCAGATCCGGGCTGGTCCGCTCGGTCGCGGTTCCGCCGTCGGAACACCCCGCACACACTCCTTCCTTACTTCCTTACGGAATCTCGTCCTAGCCGGCCGGCTGGGCCGCCGCCGCGTGGCCGCCGGTCGACCCGAACCCGGCGTCCCCCCGTGCCGAGCCCGGCAGCGTCTCGACCTCGTGGAACACCGGACGTTCCACCCGCTGGATCACCAGCTGGGCGATCCGGTCCCCGCGCTGGAACCGCACCGGGCGGTCGGCATCTGTATTGAGCAGGGTCACCCTGATCTCGCCACGGTACCCGGCATCAACCGTGCCGGGCGCATTCACGATCGTGACACCGTGCCGCGCCGCGAGCCCCGACCGCGGGTGCACGAAGGCAGCGTAGCCATCGGGCAGGGCGATGGCTACGCCGGTGGGCACGACGGCACGCTGCCCGGGAGCGAGCTCGACGTCCGCGGCGGCGCAGAGGTCGGCACCGGCATCACCGGGATGGGCGGGCCGGGGCAGCGGAAGGCCGGGATCCAGCCGCTGGATGAGGACGCCCACGCCGTCAGACTCGGGGTTCACGGGCGGCACGGGTCACCATCCTCCGGGGTGGCCTGATCTTCGGGGCCGAGCGGGCGGGCCTGGTTCACGCAGGTGACATTACCGCCGGCCGCGCAGTGAAGGGGGATGGGGAGGCGGGCGGGGGCATCGCGCCGACTCCCTCTCCCACGATTCCCCGCCCGCCTCTCCCCTCCGACCCCCGGCCGGGCGGCTACGTCCCGCCCGGGGGGTGCGGACTGGGTTTACCGCTGGCCTCAGAGGCCCCGGGCTTGCCGTTGCCTGCCCGGCCGCAGATGCGGCCACGCGTAGGAGATCGCGGCCGCGTCGGGGACCGCGACGATGGCTCCCGCGATCCCGGCGACGATCCCCCCGACCGCCAGGACCAGGATGATCGCGAGCGGGTGCAGCCGCACGATCCGGCCCACGACCAGCGGCTGCAGCAGATGACTCTCTATCTGGTTCTCGCCCACGAAGACGGCCAGCAGGATCACCGCCGCGATCCAGCCTTTGGTGCCGAGGGTCACCACGATCGCGAGCGCCCCGGCGATGAGGATCCCGACCAGCGGCACGTAAGCGGCCAGGAACACCAGGATGACCAGCGGCACGAGCAGCGGGACGCCGAGGATGAACAGGGCCAGACCGATGAATACCGCGTGGATGGCCGCGACGGCCGTGGTCCCCCTCATGTAGTTGACCAGCGCCGTCCACGCCGCGGGGCCCGCGTTCCGCGCGCGCCTCCTGCCCTCGGGGGGCAGCCCCTTGATCAGCCAGGTCCAGATCCGCTCGCCGTCCTTGAGCAGGAAGAAGGTTATGAACAGCATCAAGACCAGGCCCGTCAGCAGCTCCAGGAAGATCTTCCCGCCGGTCACCACGGTGCCCGCGATCAGCGACTGGTGCTGGGAGAGGAAGTGCGCGATCTGGTTGTAATAGTCATTAAGCCGCGCGCTGCTGAGGTGGAACGGCGGCCCGGCCAGTGACGCCTGCACCTGATGGGCGGTATGCCTCACCTCTCCCTGGAGCCTCGGGTAGTCGGCGCTCACCCGGTTGGCCGCCAGGACTCCGATCCCGGCCAGGACCGCGACGGCGGCCAGGACCGTGCACCAGGTCGCGGCGAGCGAGGGCATCCCGGCCCGGCGCAGCCGCGCGGTCAGCGGCTGCAACAGCGCGGTCAGCAGGAGCGCGGCGAAACACGGCAGGACCACCAGGCGAAGCGCGCTGGCCACGCGGAACGCCACGTAGACCAGGAGGCCGACGACGATCAGGCGCCACGACCAGGGCTCCTGTTACCGCGCCACGCCCACCGGCCAGTCATATCCTCCATGTAACCAACTACGGTGGGCGAATGCGCACCTACACCGAACGGCTCAGCGCGCCGGCCGCGTTCTGGGTGCTCGGCGAGGTCTCGGCCTTCATCCTCGCCAGCACCGCCTGGGCCGGATTCAGCCTGATCGTGGCCATTGCCTCGTATGTTGCGTTCTGCGGCGGATGCGCCGCGGTGCTGCTGTCCTGGGGACATGCCACGATCGAGGTGTGCGACGGCGAGCTGCGCGCCGGATCCGTCACGCTGCCGCTGGCCCTGGCCGGGGAGGTGGCACCGCTCGACGAGGCCCAGACCACGGCGATTCGCGGCCCGCGCGCGGATCCGTCGGCCTTCATGCTGATCAGGCCGTACCTGAAGCGCGCCGTGTACATCCAGGTCACCGGGGAACACCAGGAACGGCCGTACTGGCTCCTGGGTACCAGGCGGCCGGCTGAGCTAGCCGCCGCCATAGAAAGATCACGGCCGCAGGCCCGTACCGGCGGGACCGCCGTGGGATGATCGGCCGACTGCTCGCGGAGCTTGCTCCGCAAGCAGTCTTTGCAGGGGGTCGTCCCCACTTGGCCTAGGGCAAACACTGCCAGGAGGAAGGATCTCGGATGTCAGGTAAGCGGGCCGATGGCGGCAACCGGTTGATCAACGGCCTGGCCGGCTTTGTCGCGGCCTTCGGTGCGCGCAAGCTGCTCCATTTCGTGTGGAAGCAGATCACCGGCAAGGAACCGCCCGAGCACCCCGAGGACCCGCAGGTCGGGCTGGGCGAGGCACTCGCCTGGGGCGTTGTCATCGGGGCGGGCGTCCACATCGCCCGGCTGCTCGCGACCCGCGCCACGATCAAGCGGATCCGCGGGCCGGCCGAGCCCGCGGACTGAGCGGCGGCGCGCCGTCCGCCCCGCGGGTGACCCGCCGCGGCTGATTCCCCGGGCCACGTTCTGGCGGGCGGCGCGGGGACGCGCCTGGCGCCGCTCACGGCGGACCGGGCCAAGCCCGCCGTGCCGTTCGGCGGCCTCTACCGGCTGGTGGACTTCGCGCTGTCGACCCTGGTCAACTCCGGCTGCCTGCGCATCTGCGTCCTGACCCAGTACAAGAGCCACAGCCTGGACCGGCACATAAGCACCACCTGGCGGATGAGCGACCTGCTCGGCAACTACGTGACACCGGTGCCGGCGCAGCAGCGGCGCGGCCCGCACTGGTACACAGGGTCCGCCGACGCGATCTACCAGTCGCTGAACCTGATCTACGACGAGCAGCCGGACATCGTGGCGGTCTTCGGCGCCGATCACGTGTTCCGGATGGACGCGTCCGCCGGCGCGGCCCGGCCACCCGGACGAGGCCTTCGCCTCGATGGGCAACTACGTCTTCACCAGCGACGTGCTCGTCGACGCGCTGCGCAAGGACGCGGTCGACGGCGACAGCCGGCACGACATGGGCCGGGACATCATCCCGATGCTGGTGCGGCAGCGCCTGGCCGAGGTCTATGACTTCCTGGACAACGAGGTGCCCGGCGCGGACCCCCGCGATGCCGGGTACTGGCGCGATGTGGGAACGCTGGACTCTTACTTCGAGGCGCATATGGACCTGTGCGCGGTCCACCCGGTGTTCAATCTGTACAACGACCGGTGGCCGATCCTCACCTCCGTGCCATCCCTGCCGCCAGCCAAGTTCGTTCACGATAGCGGCGACCGGGTCGGCCGCGCTATCAACAGCGTGGTCAGCAACGGCGTTGTCGTGTCCGGCGGGCTGGTCCGCAGCTCGGTGCTCTCCCCCGGGGTCCGCGTCAACAGCTGGGCCCGGGTCGAGCGGGCCGTCCTTCTGCACAACACCCGCATCGGCCGTCACGCCGTGGTCGAGAACGCGATCCTCGACAAGAACGTGGACGTCCCCGGGGGCGCCCAGGTCGGCGTCGACAAGGATCGCGACCGGGCCCGCGGGTTCACCGTGTCGCCAGGCGGCATCACCGTGGTCGGCAAGGGCCAGCCGGTCCTGCCATGAGTAGCGAGTCGACGGGCCACGAGGCGCGACCCCACGGCCTGCTCAATGTGGCGCTGCTGACCAGGGAGTACCCGCCGGACGTCTACGGCGGCGCCGGCGTGCACGTCGAGTACCTGGCCCGCGGGCTGGCCGGCCTGGTGAACCTGACCGTGCACTGCCAGGGCGCGGACCGGCCCGGGGCGGTCGCGCACCGGCCCTGGGATCTCCTGGCCGGGTCAAACCCGGCGCTGCAGACGATCTCCACCGACCTGTCGATGGCCGCCGCCGCGGCCCCGGCCGACCTGGTCCATTCCCATACCTGGTACGCGAACCTGGCCGGCCACGTGGCGTCGCTGCTGTACGACATCCCGCACGTGGTCACCGTCCACTCGCTGGAGCCGCTGCGGCCGTGGAAGGCCGAGCAGCTCGGCGGCGGTTACGCGCTGTCCTCCTGGTGCGAGCGGACGGCGGTCGAGTCGGCGGCCGCCGTGATCGCGGTATCCCGTGGCATGCGGGACGATCTCCTGGCCGCGTATCCCGCGGTTCCGGGCGAGCGGGTCCGGGTCATCCATAACGGCATCGATACCGCCGAGTACTCTCCGGATCCGGCCACCGACGTGCTCGAGCGCTACGGCGTCGATCCTGGCGCGCCCACGGTGGTGTTCATCGGCCGCGTCACCCGGCAGAAGGGGCTACCGGTCCTGCTGCGGGCAGCCGCCGACATCGACCCGGCCGTGCAGCTGGTGATCTGCGCCGGCCAGGCGGACACGCCCGAGATCGAGGCCGAGGTCAGCGGGCTCGCCGGGCAGCTGCGGTCGAGCCGGGCCGGGGTGGTCTGGCTTTCCGGGATGCTCGCCAAGCGCGAGGTGATCCAGCTCCTGACGCACGCCACGGTGTTCGCCTGCCCGTCGCTCTACGAGCCGCTCGGCATCGTGAACCTGGAGGCCATGGCCTGCGGCACCGCGGTCGTCGGCTCCCGGGTCGGCGGCATCCCCGAGGTGGTGGCGGACGGGGAGACCGGCCTGCTGGTCCCGCCCGGGGATCCGGGCGCACTGGCCCGCGGCATCAACGCGCTGGCCGCCGACGAGCGGCGGGCCGCCGAGATGGGCCGGCTGGGCCGCAAGCGGGCCGCGGCCGATTTCGGCTGGGACAGCATCGCCGGACAGACGGCCGCGATACCGAGCCGCGCCCCTCGCCGGCGATCCGCGCGTCCGACCAGGACAGGGACGCCGTCGCGCAGCGGCTGCAGCAGGCCTTCGCTGAGCGCCGGCTCGATGATGACGAGTTCGACGAGCGGATGCGCGCCGCGCTCACCGCGCGGACAGGCACTGACCTGGACAAGCTGACCGCCGACCTGCCGGCCCTCGCGCCCGGCAGCAGCCCGCCTGCGGTGGATCCGGCCCGGCGCCCGGGACGCTGGGCGCTCGCCTACAAGAACTCGATCCGCCGCGGCGGCCGCTGGCGCGTCCCCGAGCGCTTCACCTCGGTGGTGTACAAGGGCGGGGGCTTGCTCGACCTGCGGGCGGCCGAGCTGACCGCGCCGGTCACGACCGTGCTCGCCGTCGCCTACAAGTCGCGGATCGACATCCTGGTCCCGCCGGGCGTCCGGGTCGAGATGGAGGGCTTCGGGGTCAGCAAGGGCTGGTCAGCGGAGGAGGAGCTGGAGACCACGCTGCCGCACAACGCGCCCACGGTGCACGTCCGGGGGATCGCGTACAAGGGCATGATCGAGACGCGGACCAGGCCTCCGGAGCTCGGTAGAGGGTCAGGGCCGACACCGGCGATCGGGTGACTGGCGCCGGGCCAGGCCGCGGCGGCGACCGGATAGAACGGTCAGGTCACTGATCCGGCCGCGGCACCGGTGACCCGGTCCCCCCACCGGGCCAGCTCGCGCTCGAGGTCGAGCGGCGCGATCATTTCGCCGGCCTGCATCTCCTGCTCCCAGTCCTCGGCCGGGACCCGCCACATCACCTCGAACTCGATGCCGCTGGGGTCCCTGGCGTACAGGGACTTGGACACCCGGTGATCGCTCGCGCCGACGAGCGCCCCGCGCTCGGCCAGCCGGGCCCGGATCTCGGCCAGCTCGGCCAGCGTGCCCACCTCCCAGGCCAGGTGGTAGAGACCTATATGGGCGCCCTGCGCCCGTGCGGCGACATCCCCGACCTCGAACAGACCGAGATCGTGATCGTTCGCCGACTCCGGTGCTCGCAGGAACGCGGCCCGCCCCGGGATTTCCATGCGCACCTCGAAGCCGAGCGCGTAACGGTAGAAGTCCACGACCCGCGCGAGGTCGCGGACGTAGAGGACGGCGTGGTTCAGGCGGCGTACGGCCATGGCTGCTCTCCAGGATCGGCGTTCTGGGTAAGGAAACTGCCGCGCCGCCCGATCTGATTCCCGGGCCGGGGGCCGGGCGGCAGGGCGCAGGGCGCGGGCGGACGGAGCGGGCGGGACCAGGCCAGGCCGGGGCATTAGGTAACGGCAGGCGGACCGGTATAGACGCCCCGGGGGCGGATCGGCGTGGCCGGGGCGTACTCCTCCAGCGCGTGCGCCAGCCAGCCCGCAGTCCTGGCCACGGCGAATACCGCCTCGCCGCCGCCGGGAATCATCCCCGACACCGTCGAG
>WNFI01238029.1_pt1 | contig 13398 bp, 16 predicted proteins | sample 5400471 | NCBI WGS metagenome assembly WNFI01 (sample SAMN13153348, study PRJNA577476) | soil metagenome | isolation source: 100 cm saprolite on Douglas fir-dominated hillslope | place: USA:California | collected 2013-09-17 | reverse complement strand
CTTGAACAAAATAAGATCAAAGGCGGCGCACTCGCGGCTCGTTTGCTTTCGGACCGACCCCCTGGCGGTTTCAAAGACGACGTGAGAGAGGAGGACCCTGCTAGCCTCGGTCGATGGACTCATGACAAGTTTCCCGGAGGCGCCGCTCGAGGGAGGCGGAGGGGACCTGATGTGCCATCCGCTCTGGCGCAAAAGTCTTTGGCAGCCTTGACTGGGGGACAGACGGACGCAACCCCCACTCCTTCACCTATTTTGTCCTTTAGTGTAAAGGGTGCAAGCGGGGCAACGGTAGAAGTACGGAATCTTGTCCCTGGAACTACGGCCGAAGACGTCGCTGTCAGTATTATTGCACTCTCCATTAAATTCTGTGACTTAGATTTTCCTTAAGGCGATATTTGGGGACAATGGAACCATCGTGTCTGCCGTCGAAGTTGCAGGAAAAGCAAATTCGGTTGCTGTTCAGGTTAAATTTTCCAACTTGTCAGAGGCAAACAATGCAGTGAAGAAGTTCCATGGCCAAGAGGCAGATGGGCGATTATTGGAAGTAGTGACTCTGGATAATACCCTGCTGAAAAAAGCAATTGCTTCGGGCATTGCAACTCCTCGAGAAACATTCGACCTCTTACCAGAACCTTCATCCGGAGGAATGTGAGTTGGGATTATTTAATTGGTGTTCATCTGTCTCAAGACTTAGACACCTTCACAGGCGCTCGGATGCCCTGATGACAGATCCCAGGGCGCAAGTTCAGACAGCGCCGCCGGCAATTTCGACTGGAAAACAACGCGGCAAGGGTCTCCGTTGAATCTTGTGTATTGGCTTTGGCTGCACTTGTTGCTTATCTGTAGTTGTTTATCATGTAACGATTGATCAGGTTTTCTATCTCACTCCCATCTCCAATGTATTCTCTTCAATGAGTGCGTTCAAAACAATCCTTCCTACCGAATTCTGAGCGAACCGTGGCGAATAAGTGTGTTAAATTCCATATTACTGTACTCTAAGTCATAGCTCGCAATTAGTGAGATACGTTACGGGCTGACCGTCAAAGAGACCAATCCGCCGTGATCTCATGGGAATAACGAAAGGTTCCAACTGGATCGTCAAGGTATTAGAGGACGCTTGTCCCGCCACCCGAAGTGCTTGGTCCTTTCCCATTATCCCAAAAATTCTCCCAAAGCCTAGTTCCAACTTTCTTGGCAATTTCAATTGTATCCCCATTTTTCATTTTCTCCCAGATCTGACCTGCGAAGCGTTCCTGGGCCCCCCCAGACTCAAAGGACTTCACGTAACGACTGGTAACCCGCTCAACAGGTTTGACTAGTTCTTCGACTCGCTCCTTTGTGGCACTCCAAAGTTCGGAGGGCAAAGGACCGAGGTGTACTTGAGTGGAGTAACTTTGGGATGCAACCTCTAGAGTTCATCCTCATGTTCAAAAATTGATGAACTCACTAGTATCTCCTTAGCCGATCCACTGTAGGGGGGTCCTTTGCTCTCACCCCAGCTGCAGCCATCTGAAAAGGGTGATGTAAGCCCGCCACAGCGTGTCTAGTAAAATTACTCACCATCTCTTCCAGAGACGGATCCTTTGGCAATCCAACATCTGACATGCCGTCCATGCGGTCTCGGGCGCGGAAGCGGCTGCGACCAAAATACACGTATCTCCCGTCGAAAGCGAAAGACTCAGGTGGCTGCTCCGATCGTCCTGACGAATTCACCGCCTGTTTAGGTTTGCTCTCGGCATGTAGGGGTACTGATTGTGCCTTTTCCTCAACTGATGCGTAGTCTTGCGGGAAGAGACGTCTATAGCACCACGTTTTGCAGATGGGCGGTTCTCCTTCAGCGCGCCGAGCCGCAGTTTGACTGCAATATATTATACATCTCTCATCTACACGATTTGGCGCTTTAGGCCAAGGTGATGGACGCCCAGTGAGAGTAACAATTGAAGGTATCGAATTCTTATCAGCCGTGTCATCGTTGTTATGTGGCTTGGGGTTCTCGCTCTTCGTCCACGGTTCATGCTCACGGGTCGAAGGAAGAGGCCACTCAGACCTTGGGGCATTGATGTTTGGAGAAAGATTTTCACCAGAGGTCGCTGCCTGTGATGCGCGATTTGGCCTCTGAGGATGCTGGTTTGGTTGATCTGGAGGAGCGCCGGTGGTAGGACGTTCAGTGTTTGGAGGACTTTTGTGACTATCCTCAGACCCCATAAGATGGACGTTGAAGAAGTGAAGATCTTCCCACCGATCTGCTGGAGATGGTATTTTGCCTCGAGGGAACGGCGCTTACCAAGGGAACCACGTGCACATAAGCAATTGCGTCAAGTTGCGAGATCGCAAATCGAGCAGTTGTTCTGCAGTGATGGGCGTATCTACGATGTATCGCTGCACCGTGCCCCTGGTCTGTAGAGCGCTCCCCCGATCAATGACGCAACATGTATGCCACATTAATCCCGAATGTTACAAGATGAGCATATTTATTCGCAGTCTCGGTAGTTGCTCCCTGCTATATATCGAGGGAGTTTTCAAAATGAAGCAAGAATCAAATCGAGCATTATGCCATGTATTTTCTCGGTTAGACATTCGTCTACAGCAACAACAAGCATGCCTGCCCCAACAAAGAGCGAAGCTACTGCCAACACCTCGCCAAAAACAGTACCACCTTCCACCGGCCTGTCGAACGTGTCAGCGGCTCAGCAGAGGAAGATTGACCTAGCGATCATCAAAGACCTTCTCGTCAATGTATGGCCTAAGGGACACAAGGATATCAAGATTAGGGTTGTCTTGGCTCTTGTTCTTCTGATTGCTGGGAAGGTATTTCGATCATTCTGCTCTTTTGAGGATGAGCTTTACCTTGATCGCTAGCTGTTGAATGTCCAAGTGCCTTTCCTCTTTAAAGCCATCGTTGATAGGCTAAACGTCGAGTTCACATCTGATTCCACGGTTTGGGTGGTCGTAGGCTCTATCGTAGCTGGTTGTACGTGATAGACCTGCAGGAGTCAACCCCATGACTTAGACGGTCTTTTTCTTGCAGACGGACTCGCACGGATATCTGCCACAATCTTCTCTGAACTTAGGAATGCTGTATTTGCGAACGTGGCTCAACGAGCCGTGCGACGCGTGGCTAGAAACACCTTCGAACATCTTCTTCAATTAGACTCACGTTTCCATGTTTCACGTCATACCGGTGGATTGACACGAGCTATTGACAGAGGAACTAAGTGAGTTGATAGGCGCCCCGTGTCGGTCTTTCTTGACGAAATGGAGTCACAGGGGAATCACATTCGTACTTTCGTCCATGATCTTTCATGTTTTGCCGACGGCTTTGGAGATCAGTATGGTTTGCGGAATCTTGGTGCGTTCCTAAGTTTATTGAGACTTCATCGTGGTGACCTGCCCTGCGTTTAGACGTACAAGTTTGGATGGAGCTTCTCGGCGGTCACGCTTGGCACAATGGCAACTTATACCTGGTTCACTGTCTCAACCACTGCATGGAGGCAAGTTCGGAACCCAGTAATAACCCCAAGTCGCTCTAAGGTCACTGCTGCTTAAGAACCAAATTCCGTCGCGAGGCCAACAAAGCAGACAACAGAGCTGCTGATGTGTCTGTGGATTCTCTAATCAATTTTGAAGCGGTTAAAGTGAGTGCCTTCACACCGTTTTACCTGGCCCTGATTGGGTAGTGCTGACCGTCGGTCAACTCAGCACTTCAATAATGAGAGGTTCGAAGTCCAGCAGTACGATAAGCATCTTGCTGCGCACGAGAACGCCTCATTAAAGATTGCGACATCGCTTGCATATTTAAATTCGGGTCAAAATATAATATTCTCATCCGCGTTGACGTTAATGATGGCCTTGGCCGCCCAAGGGGTTATCAAAGGTACAGAATTGGCCTGAGAATGCAAGGGACGGATTAATACCACATCATCCCTAGGAAACATGACCGTCGGCGACCTCGTCATGGTGAATCAGCTGGTGTTTCAGCTCTCCCTTCCTCTAAATTTCCTTGGAAGTGTGTATCGCGAGTTAAGACAGAGTTTGCTTGACATGGAGACCCTGTTTAATCTTCAAAAGGAACATGCCCCAGTCGAAGTCTATCCTTTCTTTTACATTCTATTATCAATCACTCAAGTTTCTTGTCTATCAGGATGCTCCCGATGCCAGACCATTAGTGCTCAAAGGAGGCTCGATACAATTCGAAGACGTTAATTTTGGGTATACTCCCAATCGTCAAATATTTCACAAGGTATCCTTTACAGTTCCAGCTGGCAAAAAGGTTGCGATTGTCGGTCCGTCTGGGTGTGGCAAGTCGACCGTTTTTCGTCTTCTTTATAGATTTTATGAGCCCGATTCCGGTCGTATCTTGGTCGACGGGCAGGACGTTCGTGATGTCCAGATGACTAGTTTACGCGAAGCTATCGGTGTGGTGCCGCAGGATACCCCTCTTTTCCACGCGGATGTAATGCACAATATTCGCTATGGTCGCTTAAGCGCCACAGATGAAGAAGTGTTTCAAGCCGCAAGGAAAGCCAATGTGCATCACAGTATTATGCAGCTACCCGATGGGTACGAAACTCAAGTCGGCGAAAGAGGTCTTATGATCTCAGGGGGCGAAAAGCAGAGGCTGGCGATTGCTCGAGTTTTGCTCAAGGACCCTCCGGTCCTGTTCTTCGACGAAGCTGTACGTGTTTGTCCCTAAATGACATCTTTGGAATCTTCTTAGTAAACCCTTATGTATAGACGTCCGCCTTGGATAGCAAGACAGAGGTTGAGCTAATGCGTAATATAAACGTCTTACTTCGCGAGAAATCGAGGACCAGCATTTTTATCGCCCATCGGTAGGTTTCCACGTTGAGACGCACTCTAATTCCTTCGTGATTGACATTTATCAGGCTGCGTACAGTTGTCGAAGCAGGTCAGTGGGTAGTTCACTAAAGGGAGGCCCAGCATAACGATACTTCTCAGACTTGATAATCGTATTGCGGGAAGGCGTAGTAGTTGAGCAAGGAACCCATGAAGAGCTTCTAGCTTTGAGCGGCCTGTATGCAGACATGTGGAATCAACAAGAAGGGGAAGAGGCTCTGAAGACCGCCTCCAAATCACTGTCGCAGAGCTAGTCCGAGTCTGGTACTGCATGCATATAATACACATCTAGATAATTATGAAGGGCTTGTGAATCATTATGGATGATATGTGGCAGATGAGTACATAGAACAAAGACTCAATCATCGGCCTCCTCCTCCAATTCCAGCCTGTAGCGAATAAGTTCTGCTACTTTCTTGCCATTGAGAGGGATTTCATTACTTTGAAATTTCTCAGGATAGCCGACTATTGAGAAAAAATCACACAATGAGGTCTTAGGAGGCTGATCGAGTACAACGGCTTAACATACCAGCGGGCAGTTGTGGACTAGTGAATGAACTGCAGGCTTACAGTGAGAGTGTGTTTGGGGGATGTTACGATTGTGACCTACCTATTCCCCCAGAAACCATAGTGGATCATTCCAAGAGCCCGAGTAGTCCACTCGTAATCATAGGCGAAACCCTGGGGATAGAAAAACTCTATGACCGTTGCCCGAGGGTTCGGATTCATCCAAAGTAACGACGTCAAACCATTCCCGTGAATACCACACATAATCTAGGTCAGAGGAGTAAATCCCATAAGTCATGATGAGGGAATCAAGGGAATGTACCGTTGTGCGTCCAGCCAGGCGGATTTGTGCATGGCGATCCAGCTTGTCCATAGATACGATATTAACCTCATAGCCATACTCTTCCTCCAAATCCTTCAAGGCGGAGACTAAGCTATCATGAGCTTCAGGTAACAACATACGTCGTCCCCAATCTTGACGAGAAATGTATGTGATAACAGGCTTTCCCATCGTGCCATCCCCTACACTTCTGTTAAGGCCGGCAAACTCCACGACATTAGAGCGTATAGGAGACCACCACGAACGACTACTTGGGAAAGCGAATGACTCCGAAGCCGTTCGTTCCGTCGCCACAAATGTAGGCCCTCTCATCGCTGCACCACGATCTGCCAAAACGATGCGATCGAAGACATACGGCTGATTCGTCGCCCTGCGGTCTTCCCAGTCTTGGGCATCTTCAACGGTCATAGAGGGAAAGGTGCTCTGGATGACGTATTGGTTCATATCTGCATAATCACGCCAATCTGGAGTTTTTGAGAAGAGGAAACGCCGCGGAGCAGGGAGGGATGTTACGCCATCTTCTGTAATACGGGTATCGAGAGATGAGTATGTTCGCCAGAGCCCAAACAAAAGCTCCGCGGAGAAATGGTAGTAATGTCGGATAACTTAATGGAGGTCAGCTCACAGAGGTGGAGACGGGAAAAAGGAACCCACACTGAGGAGGATCATTGTTCAAGAACTAGAAAGAGAAGTTTTAGTCGGAAGGACGTCAGGTTGGTGAGAGGTTCTCACCGTGACACCGTCGAGACGATTCGCATACCGCCCAAATAAGGCCTTGGCTTGCTTCGTGCTGATGATCTGCATATCCTTGTCCGTTGGCTCACGCTTAGCTACCTCCTCCACGCCATTGTGAACCTCATAACCGGACGACACCATCAGACGAATGGATGGGAAGTCCTGAGGCTTATCAGTAACAGCGAAAAAAGTTCCGTTCAAAATATACAATCGGTCAATTATTGTCCATCCTGAGTTGCGCAAAATAGAATCAGATAATACACGAGTATACGGGAATGCACCAACCAGGTGCTTGCCGAAGCAATTTCGATTTAGGAACCTGCGCGTCGTCCCATTCTAGGCGCGCATCGACACCGTGCTCCAAAGTGGGTGGCAACGGGGGAACATATTCTTGGGTGGAGGGTATGCGTCCATTCCAAAAGGATGCTTTCTCTCGTAGAGCCCGGACAGTCCCTGGGGGCCTGACGTAGAGTATGACATATAACACAGAGACAAAGACAACGCAGTAGAGTATAGTAGCGCGTGAGGCAAGCGTTGAGGCTGTGCCAGTCGCAGGCATGCCGACCCAGGAAAGATATTCGGATCTATGTGGGACAAGCTCTAACGCGGGGGAACACGAAAGATATCCTGCGGATTGTCGGAAGAGTCCTCCTTCCACTATGAATTTCAAATTCGTGCACGTGCAGTTTTTCCCATGTCAGAGATGTGCGCTTAATAAAACTCGGGCATTATAGAGGTTGCATTCCCGGACTTGGGCCGCAGAGATGGCCTGAGTAAGATGGTTAATAGCTCGACACAAGCCATCAAGGGACAAATCGTTGAATTGAAAGTTACCTGGGAAATGAAAATTCATTTGTACAAATATAGCTGATACAAACACGAGAATTTTCATGCGATCAACAAGCACCGTATCCACAAGTTGTAAGTTGGAGGTTGGAAGACAACTTGAAGATCTCATAAAGCGCTATAATGCACGACTAGCGGAGTCGCAAAGATGAGGTACCATGAGTGGTCTACTTACATACTCATATCGTAAATTCGTAATGCATCGATTTCTCCAATTGAATGCTCAGTACATTGTAAAGTCAACAATACGTAGGTTTCTTTTTGGGTTCTACAGTACAAGTTATCTATCGAACATACCTTTCAAGGCCGTCTTCGCGACAACAGCCGCTACACACAGCATCTATATTGAGTCTCTCAATGCCCCGTAAAGCATCGGTTTCTACATTAATAGCATGTCGATTTAATTTTGTAGGTTTATTTTTGGGTTCTACAAGTTATCTATGTTTTCGGTTTGATTACATAAGCAGTATTACTTTGGGATGTCCATTCCCAGCGCTTAGGTGTATGTCATTATTTAGGATTTTCGAGGCATGTGTTAGACCAAGGTTGCTTGTTCCAGCTGTCAGAGTCAAGAGTGAGTGCTGTGTCTTTTGAAGAACCATTGAAATGCTTAGAAAGTCCCTCGAAGGTATACGTGAACTAGATTTCCAGGGGTTGAGGGACGCAGGGTATCGTGGCGCTGTCTTCGATAAGGACAATTGCCTCGTGAGTCATCTACTACTGGCACCAGGTGCCTTACTTAAAACACTGCATTCATTAGACGTTTCCTGGCAGAGATTCCCTTGTACCTCAGCTCAGAGTATGTGCACCACCCAAAATAGTGTGTGGCATCTGACAATTCAACGGATACGCTAGGACGCTTGGGAAGACTGTAAAAATGTATTCGGCGACAATGTCGTCGTCGTCGTCAGCAACTCTGCGGGCACTCGGGATGATCCTGCTGGCATCGAGGTGAGACTACTGATTCGTTTACGAACCCATCTAACTACACGCCAGGCCGAATCAGTTTCCCACTCTCTCAAAGTGCCAGTGCTTCCTCATGATATCAAGAAACCTGGTTGTCTGGATGTCATTGGGCGCTACTTCAGTGCCTTGGGCCCCAATGGGTAATTGTTATTCCCGTCTAGTCCAGGTAAAAGCAATCCATGTCGACCCTAATGCTATTCTCTTCTAGTGGTCGACCAATCAGGCCTTCGGAGCTAATATACGTCGGAGATCGACTATTTACTGACGTCGTAATGGGGAATAAACTAGGTGGGCTCTCTGTATGGACCACCGGTTTATGGATCCGCGAAGCGATGGGGTTACGCTACGTCGAGTATGGTTTACTTCGAATGATCATGTCATGGCAAGAATTCCGCCAAAAGGGCAAAGAAACGGTGTCCGAGAAGGAAGCACTCCCTACCCCTCAACATCGATTCGTCAAACCGGACCCGAAACAGGCCGGGCCAGAGTCCAATACGGTCGTGAAGATTTGGAATGGCTCAGCCACCGTGTTACGCCTCACAATTGTCGTGGCACGTTGGTTAACCCGTCAGATACGAGACCTTTACAAACGTTCGCAGGCAGCATACATGAAGAGGAGATCTGCGAAGGGGTCACATCCTAATGAACAGGCCGAAGAACCCTCTCAGCAGCTGGTGCCCGCACGAAGTTATCAAATCCTTTCGCTAGTTAATGTCGGGATGCGAAGTCTTGGGCGATTTCTGAGGTGGCTCTTTATTGTTGTACGAGGCACTGTGGAGAACACAATGCGTTCGAACGTGCAAAACCGACAGCAGCACACAAAGTAGTAATTTTATGCTTCGATGCTGAGTCTAGGCTACTGATGTTGCTGTTATAGAAGTTCCTCATGAACATTGAAATGTCTGTACACACGATCAGTACCCTTGTGTCGACATCAGCAAGGATTGATGTTCGCTTACCTCACAATACTCCCTTTCGCATGTCCTCTGCCGAGCACATGATCCTTGGCCTCCTCTGCTTTGCTGTCATCTGCATTCCAATCTATCACCCATTCGCCGAGAACCTTCCCTGCTTTATCCCTTGTGCGTGCCACGATTTCTTGCGTACCAGGTTGTCTCGCCACAGTCCTCTGCATCCGTATCAACGATACGAGCTCCCACTTCGCGAAGGCACGTGTTGTTTGGCCCAGGAAAGTAGTGTCATATATCTCTGTATGCAGGTCTTTCATCCAGAAAGACTTGGTTGACATAGCTACGCCAGTCGATGGAGCTGAGGGAGCCAAATGACGTATTGACTGCACGTATGGTGCTCCACACCATGCGATGAGAGCAGTTGAGCTGCCACTGGCAACGACTGCTGTTAGTGCTAATGCAGCGCGTGCACTTGTTGGTATTGGCGCTTCAACGATGAAAATAACCGGGGTAAGAGCGGCGGCAAGACCAAGCGAAGAGATGGAGAAGAGTTTCACTCGATGGTATGCTGCTGCAAGGGGGCCAGTGTAGAAGGGTTCAGGCGGAGATGTTGATCCTAGGTGTACGTCATTCGGCGTTGTCTGAGATTCCGAAGAAGTTGTGGAATTGGTAAATGCACGAGTTATATTAGATCCTCGTGGATGGGTTCGCTTTTGACTGAAGGATTTGCCATCATGCGAGTGACACCGCCGAATGACATCGGCAGGTATTGGCGTGTTTGCAACGCTATAGCTTCTACTCGGGATAGTGGCCTTAGAGAGGAAACTGTGGAATGACCCCAGGTGATAGAGAAAGCGCGCGCTTGAGGTTGGAAGAAGACTCATTGGTATCGGAACAAGCCGCGGTAATTAACCTTCTCAAGTATTTTGGCCACAACTTGATGCCCCTCATCGAAGTAATATCTCCCCCCCATACAAATTGACCTCGTGCTGATGGGTTCTGTATATAGGTCATCGCGAATGATCGTCTCGGGCGCAAAGGTGCGTCGGTTGACCCCGATCCACCATGGGTCGAACATATTTGGAACTAATTGTTCCACTACTCGGCTTTACTTCTAGTCCGCGTCAAATGTAGCCCTGATGATACCGTAGGTGACCTGAAGAAGCTGATTGCTGCTCAAACCGGGACTGATCCGAGTAAGATACAGCTCAAGAAGTGGTGGGTCATTACTACACGCAAGTTCACGCCTTGGATGTATCTGCTCATTCTATCTAGGTATACCACCTTCAAAGATCATATAACATTAGCGGACTATGAGATTCATCACGGTCAAAGTCTGGAGATGTATTGAGGACTCCCCTACCATCCCCCCGAGTCTGTCACTTGTGCCAATTGTGTCATTGACTCGGTTTGTACTTTCTCATCGAGCTTCGAGGCTATCTGCTCTAGCAATTGTAATTAATAATCCTCTGTTGTTCTACCTCGTAAATCACATGCGGTCCATTCCTATCTTGTCTCAGGGGTTGAATCTGCACCTAGATGTAGTGGCTATCTAGTTATGCCCATTTATGGTCTGAAGCGTGGTTTCGCTCAGGAGTTCCTAGCTACGGGTGACTATTCATTTAGCGCCTCGAGGATTAGGTCAGGATCACGCACCTTTAGTTTTCCGGCGCCTTTATAGCGCTGACGCCTCTTAGATCAAGGGCATCTCCTACCAGCGCTTAGCCAACACTCCCACTTGACTCTCCCGCCTATAGATCGGCGCCTGACACTCGTATCGCTGCTGGCCATTGTTGAACAACTAATCAACCTCAACTTTCTGCACCAAGATCCCTGCATACACCAAAATGGATGACCGACCTCCCTCACCCTCGTTGTCTGTTGCGGCGACGGTGCCGCCTCCGAACACAGAGAACCTATTGGAGCTCATGACCATTATGAAAGGTACAATGGACCAGCTTGGCGTTAGTTATTCTGTCTGCATACTTCGGGGCTAGTAAATTGAGGCAGAAAGGTCCTCTTAGGGCACGTTCGATGCGTTAAACACAACTGGCGGCCGTGTGGAGGATCTCCAATCGGAGCCGGCGCTTGACAGTGTCTCGCAGATTCAAGCATTACGACGACATCTGGTCTATCAGGATCGCAGGCAGCAGGATAAAATGGAGGACATTAGAGGTTTACAATCCACTTTCTTAATTACTTTGAATCTAAGCTCACGGCCAAGTCTGAATTTAGTTATACTCAGTGAAGTTCTGCAAGGGGAAATTGTTGAATTCCTCAAGGTCGTAAGTGAGTAACCGTTTCATTGTGCAATTGAGATATTAGGATGCTACGTTGCCCATCCATTTGTAGTCGAAGGGGAAGTTGAAAGTATGATCGACAAGGAAGTCGAGGAGCAGGTCGCTGAACGGCTTCAGAAGCATATCCCACCTCATCTACGAGAAATGGTGGATGCTCACAAGAGACAGCTCGACGACGTTACTAGAAATCTGCACAATGTGTATGTGGTCTCGACGCGTATTTCACGGTACACCAGACTCTGATACCCAATCCATGTCACTAGGGAAGCTCGCCGGCGAAATGCAGCGCTAAGACATCAACAAGGCGACGGAACAATCTACCCATTGCAGCTTCCATCCGCTCAGCGTATGAGTATCTACAGTCCAGGAGAGATGCCGTCCTGATTTACCTTTCCAGCGAGCGAAAACTTCCCCACAAACCTTGACGAACTCGTTAATGTTGAAGGTGCGAGTTCTAGGCAGAACGTTGCTTTTTCTCGTCCGCTAATGTTAACATACAGCTGAGAAGCTTGCCAATCTGATGGTTGAGTACGGGATGCGGCCGGGTTCAGCCCGAGAAGAGGTGAGCTGGAACGGGTTGCTTTCTTCTTCTGTGGTCCCGCCAGCGGCCGCGGAGTAAGACACGTGGGTCAGTATGTGTTCTACGTCATCAGGCTCGGTGCTGAACACTCTTTGTGACCTGGCAGTCATCTCATTTCTTGTTGTTATTCCCCATTGTATTGACGCCGATTTGGTTCGAGATTGTATATGCATACATACGTTCATAGATCATGAAGATGCCTTCTATGCTCGACGCCCGTGTGACTGCTCTTCTCTCTTTTACTTAGTGGCCACTCGTGATGCTCGCTAAGCACCATCTCGATAATCCGCCACGGGTACAAAGGGCTTATCTTCCATGATTGTCGGTGAATTCAGCTTGAGGGTGTCTTTATATACTGTGTATTGGTATTATTTTTTCGAGGCTGCGCGGAATTAAGTTCTGCTCCCTGGCTGATGCGCAGGCCGCCAGTAGTTCGGTCATAGATCCCTACTCCACCGTCCCAGCGCCATGACCAGTTGACTTCAAGCTGCATCATGTCTTATCCGGGACTAACACAAAGGAGATCATTCGGTACATATTACCACATGCTTCTATACTAGTGGACTAGCAGAACAAGATAGTCGATAGAGATAATGGAAAGGAGCAACAACAACCGGAGTCTACGACACAAACGGAAGGGTAGGGATAGAACGTGGAAGGAGAATAAACAACGCTGGCAGAAGAGACTACAAGTAGTGTAGGACATCGTGACATCGTGACTCCCGAGCCGCAACAAATACGGGAGGTGTCACTCGTAGACTGTCCGATCCTGAAGCCGCCACCGCCGCAGCGGACCCCACCACCAGAAGACAGAGCCAGATGGCGGCAGTGGATCGGGCAACGAAGGAGAAGAATTTCGTCGAAGGGGCCTCCCGTTCGGTCTAGGAGACGAAGGATCGACACCGTCAGCATCTACCTCCCGTTGTAATGTCATCAATACTGCCATCCTCTCCTCTTCGTCCACATCCCCTTCCTCATCTTCCCAATCCTCCTCCCTTTCGCCATTTTCACGGGTTCGTCTATCAATGATAAGCCTTTGGGACTTCCTCTGTTCTTTAAACTCTATAATCCTCCGCTCAGCCTCTTCCCGCTGCACGAGACCGTAATTCCCTAGCCCCCATCCTTCACCTTCCCCACTCTCATTCTCCAGTCGAGAAGTGTGTTGGGCCTTCTGGACGGCTGCACGGATATGTGCGTGGCGAAGTTCTCTGATGAAGTTGGAAATCCCTTTGACAAAAGGAAGGGAGTAGAAGGCGCTGAAGCGGGAACGCGGGGGAGGCGGGCTGAAGTCAGACATAGGATGGGAATGATTGGATGATTGTTCCAAACGCATAGGCCGCATTTCAATGTTGACCG
>WNFI01164338.1_pt1 | contig 13398 bp, 13 predicted proteins | sample 5400471 | NCBI WGS metagenome assembly WNFI01 (sample SAMN13153348, study PRJNA577476) | soil metagenome | isolation source: 100 cm saprolite on Douglas fir-dominated hillslope | place: USA:California | collected 2013-09-17 | reverse complement strand
GCCGGCTTCAAAGCGTCGCAAGACCTCTTGCGCGCGGTGGCGGAAGGCCTGGGCCAGCCGATCAACGCGGCGACCCCGCTAACGCCCGAAACGATCATCGGCAGCCTTGCCGTCGGTCAGACCGAGGGCACTGTGACCATCATGTTCACGGACGTCGAGGGCTCCACCCGCCTGCTGTCGACGCGTGGCTTCACCGAGTCGCACGAGATCATGAGGGCCTACGAGACCATCATCGACGAGAAGGTGGCCGAGCATGCCGGACGCAGGATCAAAGGACTCGGCGACGGTTTCATGATCAGCTTCGGTTCCGTCCGCCACGGCGTGGAATGCGCGCTCGACATCCAGCGCTCGATCGCTGTCTACAGCAAGCAAAACCCGGAACGCAAGGTCAAAGTCCGCATCGGACTGAACACCGGCGAGGTGGTCGAAGAGGCCGGCGACATCTTCGGCGCGGCGGTGAACGTCGCGGCACGCGTCGCGGGCAAGGCGCGAGGTGGCGAGATACTGGTTTCCGAAGTCGTGCGGCAGCTCGTCGGACCGGTTTCCGAGATGACGTTCGCCTACCGCGGCCGCTACAGGCTCAAGGGTTTCCCGGATCGCTGGCGTCTCCACCAGGTCACGCCGGGCGAGGTGAGAGAGGCGCCCCGCACGCTGCCCAGCGGCGACGGATTTGTCGGACGCGAACAGGAGCGCCTCGACATTCGAATGCTGATGGACCGCGCGATGACCGGCTCAGGCGGGATGTTGTTCATCACCGGCGCGCCGGGCATCGGCGCGTCGCGCCTGGCCTCGGAAGTCGCCGTCGAGGCCGCAAGCAAGGGGTGGCTCGTCCTCAGCGGACGAAGCATGGAGCACGACGGCGCGCCCTATGCGCCGTTCCGCGAGATCCTCGCCACCGCGATCGCCGGTGGAACGTCGAAGTCGCTGCAGGAGGCGGCCGGCGGCAACGGGCCCCTGTTGTCGCAGCTCGCGCCGAGCTTACGCCAGAAGGTGCGAGGCATGCCGGCGCAAGGCGACGTGGGCGCCGACAAGCTCCGCGAGCAGCTCTTCCGCGCGATTTACGACTTCCTCACGTACGTCCAGGCGAAGCGGCCTCTGCTGATGGTGCTCGACGATCTCCAGTGGGCGGACGAGGCAACCGTGCTTCTTCTCCGCGACCTTGCCGAGCGCGTGGGCAGCAGCCACATGGTGCTGATCGGCACCTACTGGGACTCCGAGCTCGACACGGCTCGGCCCTTCAGCTCGACGCTGTCGCGCCTGCTGCGCCGGCGCAGGGCCCAGCGCATCACGCTTGGACCGCTTTCGGATCGCGACGTCGAGCGAATCGTGGCCGGGCTCGCCGAGACGCTGCTCACGCCTGTGCAGCTCACGGGCATCCAGGCGGCGACCGAAGGCAACCCGCTGTTCGTCGAGCAGTCGACGCTCTACATGGCGGAGTCCGAGACCATGCTGGTCGGCGGCGCGCGCGTGCAGGCGAGCTTCACCGAAGAGGACCTCGAGCTTGCGCAGAGCGTGCGCGGCCTGATCGGCCGCCGCCTCGAGAGGTTGAGCGAGCCGGCGCAGCGAATGCTCGTCGCGGCCGCCGTGGTAGGGCGTGACTTCGACCTTCCGTTGCTGGAGGCTTTCGGGGAGCTCTCGGGCCACGAGCTTCGCGACGCGCTGGACGAGGCAACCCGCGGCCACTTCCTGGTCGCGGCGGGACCGGACAGATATCGCTTCGCGCACGACCTGATCCGTAAGAGAGTGCTCGCGGTGCTTCCCTTGCCGCGCCTTCAGGCCTACCACCTTGCGGTCGCCGACACTCTCGAGCGCGTCTACGGGAAAAGCGCGCCCGAGAGGGCGAGCGAGATCGGGCATCACCTGTACCAGGCGGGCACCGCCGCGGATCCTCTTCGCACCGCCAACTTCTTGAGCCTCGGCGCCAGGAACGCGCTGGCCGTGGGCGCATTCGAGGAGGTCCAACGCCTGCTCGACGCGGCCCTCGTCCTGCTACCCGCGGACAGGCGGCGCGAGCGCGCCGACGCCCTCGCCATGCGAGCTCAGGCCAGCTGGGGTCTCGGCCGGAACGAGGACGCGAAGGCCGCCTGGAAGGGCGCCGCCCAGCGCTACGACGAGCTGGGGGACGAGAAAGCCGCCGCGGGCGTCCACGCCCGGCTCGCGCACCTGGAGAGCCGCGGCCAGAAGGCGGCGCCTCCGGTGCAGGCGCTCCAGGCGGAGCCGGAACCCGCTCCGGCCCCCGCAGCCGAACCCGCACCCGCGGATCCGGCGCCGGTTCCCATCGAGATCGTCGAGCCCTCTTAGCCCGTCAACCGGCTCGCCGGCGGGACGGGCGCGTAGCTTGCGCTGTAAGTAATGGTCGGCAGCGCGCCGGTGAAGCTCACCGTGCTGGCCATCACACCTCCGGTGCCGGCGACCTCGAACGAATAGGCCGACGTGACCGCGACCGCGGCCGATGGCGCGTAGACCAGGCCGACGTACGCCGAGTTGGCGGCCCCGCCCAGCGTGTTGCTGGAGCATGCGTTGGCAGGAGGCTCGTAGGCGCTGAGCCAGTCGTACTGGAAGCCGCTGAACAGGTAGGTGTCGCCGGATGTCGTCCTCAGGCAGCCGCTCGGGACGTAGAGCTCGACGGCGCCCGGCGTGATCGGCCCGGGGCAGGTGACGTAAGACCCCACGACCGACTCGCAGTTTCCCTCGTTGGCACGGTCGCCGGCCGAACTAGCCCCTCGAAGCGGGTTCGAGTTGGGCAGGTTCGCGCCGAGCGGCGCCGTCTCGGCCGCCGGCACGTAGGACTCGTACGTGCCTGCGGCCGCCCCCACGACGGGCACGAAAGTGTCTGGGATAAGGGTGCTGTTCAGAACGATCATTTCGTTTCCCAGTGAGCAATCGTTGCCGCTGAAGGCCGGGCACGGGTTGGTGTTGCTGTTGGACACCGTGCCCACCACCGGGATGCTGCTCGCCAGGCCCCAGGGTCCGTTGCATCCGTTGTTCAGGTTGCTCAAGTAGACGTTGTAGGAGATCGCCCCCGGAACGTTGCTCACCTGGATCTGCAGCACCTCCCCGTTGTGCACGTGGACGCTCCGGCAGGCGGACGGCGCGCTCTCGCGGGAGTAGGACACGCCACCGTAAGTGTCGGCGCGCACCGAAGTCAGGATCACGCCCCAGTTGCCCGCATCAAGCGGATTTGGATCGCCGTTGTTGATGTTGTTGACCTGGAACGAACCTGCGCAGTTCACACCGTCCGTGTTCCAGAACTGCTGGGTCGAGACCGACGTGGTGGATCCGACAACCGGCTCATCAGGTGGCTTCAGCTCGTTGCTGACCAGGTCGAGGTCGTTGGTGTATCCCGACTGCCAGTCGTACACGCCGCCGCTCAAGAACCAGCAATCGCCTGAGCTGAAGTTGGGATTGCCCGCGTAGGTGCCCGGCTGCAGCACGACGTTGCTGCCCGGCGCGCCCTGGCTGCCGCCGAACGACGACGGCCCGGGATATGCGGGGTCGGCCAGGCGGAAACCTGAGCGCGTCGCCCCGGCCACGTCCGGGTAGGAGCATGGCGTCGAGCCGCTGCTTGGATAGCAGGCGCTGGTGGCGCCGCCGACCGACCCCTGGCACCGCGCGTAGATGTCGCCCGCCACCCGCAGGTTCGAGCCCGAAACGGTGATCGACCCGTTGGCCACCACGTCCCCGCCGACATCGAGCGTCCCTGCGCCGTTCACCGAGATGGCCGTGCCCCCGGCTCCGCCGCATCCAGCCTGGTTCAGGGCGGCAATGGCCGGCGTGAAGAGAAGGTTGTTCACGCCTCCCGACGCGGTGGCTGCAATGTTCGGATTGCCGCCGTTGGTCAGGACCCTGCCGAACTCGAGTTGCAGCGATCGGTTCCCAACCATGTTGAAGCGACTTCCCTGAGGGCCGAGCTTCGAGACCAGCTGCGTGAGAGCGGTGCCGTCGGGGTAGGTGCACGTCACCGTCAGCGTGCCTGCACCGGGCGTCCCGTAGCCCGCGCACGCGGGGGCCGAATAGATGCGCAGGTTGGCGCCAAAGATGTTTGTGGCGGCCTGCTCGGCCGTGGTGTAGTTGCCCGTCTGCTGCAGGTTGTCGGCCGCTGCCAGCGCTGCCGCATCGACAGCCGCCTGGAGATCGCGGCGCACTGAGTAGGCCCGTGATCCATCGATGGCGAGCGCTCCCATCCCGACGAGCACGGCCAGCATGATCGCGATCAAGACGATCGCCTGCCCGTTCTGGAAGCGCATTGGGGCAACCGTAGGTTGGGACCATGGCGCCTGTCTGTGTGTCCGATCACCTTCGCGGACCCCGCGAAGGCGACTCGCTGAACCTTGTCCCACTACTACTACGCGGTCAGCCGGCTCGCCTGGGGCACCGGCCCGTAGTCGAACGTGTCTCCGATGATGGTCGGGAGCTGGCCGCCGAAGGTGAGCGTGTCCGCGATGACACCACCGCCTTCGTCGGTCCTGAACGCGGAAGCCTTTTGAACGCTGATCGAGGCAGCCGGTGTGTAGATGAGACCGATGAAAGCTGAGTCGGTGGCTGCCCCGAGGGTGTTGCTGCACGTGTTGGCCGGCGGGTTGGACTGGCCCGGCTCGTAGAGCACCATCCAGTTGTACTGGTAGCCGCTGAAGAAGTAGACGTCGCCGCTGCTGACGTCGTTGACGCAGCCGCCGCTCGGAATGTAGAACGCAACCGCTCCCGGCGTGATCGGTGCGGGGCACGCGGCAAACGCGCCGGGGATCGTGGTGCAGTGATTCTCGTTGGCGCGGTCCCCGGCTGGAGGCGCGGCGAGGTTCGCGTTTTCGTTGGGCAGATTGCTCCTCAAGGGCGCCGTCTCTCCCGATGGCGGGGGGGAGCCCACCACGCCTGGTGCCGCGCTCGAGTTGGGCAAGAACGAAAGGCCGAGAAGTGTCGCGTCGAAGATGGCCGTCTCGGTGCCCAGGCTGCAGGTCGAGCTGACAAAACCGCAGCCCCCCGTGTTGTCGTTTTGCTGTGTGCCCACCGAGGCGATGTTGCCGGCGAGGCCAAATTGTCCTGAACAGGACGAGCCGGGGAGAGTCGCGTACAGGTTGTACGCGGTGGCGCCGGGAACGTTGCTTATCTTCACCTGCACGACCTGGCTGTCACCGATGAAGACCTGGTGACATTGAGACGGCGCGCTCTCGCGTGTGTATGAGATGCCGTTGTACACGGCGGTTCGAAGGGCCGTGACGACAACGCTCCAGGTCCCCTCGCGGAGCAGATTGGTGGTGCGCCCGATGGCACTGACCTGGACGGCGCCGGCGCAGTGGACGTTGTCCGTGTCCCACATCTGATGGCCGGCCAGCTGGGTGTTGTCGTAGTACTTCGGTTCGTCTGGCGGCTTGAGCTCGTTGGAGACGAAGCTGCCGGTGTTCGTGTAGCCGGCGAGCCACCGGTAGACACCGCCGGCCAGGAAGTAACACCGGCCTGAGCGAAATGCGGGATCGGCGGCATAGTCACCGGGCGAGAGAATCACGTTGTCAAAGGGACTGCCCTGCGCGCCGCCGCCAAAGGGAGGCGGCGGGTAGTTGGGGTCGACGAACGTGTAACCGGTACGGGTCGCTCCCGCGACGTCGGGAAACGTGCATGGAGTCGGGTTGCCGCTCGCAAAGCAAGTGGTGACGACGTTTGCGACCGATGGCTGGCAGCGTGCGTACACGTCGCCCGCCACCTGGAGAGTTCCGGCCGAGGAGATCACTCCGTTTGAGACCACGTCGCCGACGACGTTCATCGTTCCACCCGAGGTCACCGAGAGCGCAACCCCGGAGGTTCCATCACATCCGGCATGGTCGAGCGCGGCGACGGTGGGTGCGTAGAAGAGATTGTTCACCCCGCTGGACGCCGAGGCGGTCAGCCGAGGTGGGACGCCGCTCGTGAGGATCCGCGCGAAAACGAGCGCCAGCGAGCGCGTTGCAGAGATGTTGAACTGGCTTCCCTGCGGCCCGAGGGCGGAAACCACCTGCGTCAGGACAGTGGTGTCCGGATAGGTGCAGGTAACCGTCACGGGGATGGCGCCAGGGCTTCCGTAACCGGCGCAGGTAGGCGCCAGGTAGAGCCGCAGGTTGCTGCCGAAGATGGCTGTGGCGGCCTGTTCCGCGCTGGAGTAGCTGCTGGTTTGCTGGAGGTTGTCGCCCGCGGCAAGCGCTGCGGCATCCACCGCGGCCTGGAGGTCGCGACGCACTGAATAGGCGCGTGAACCGTCGATGGCGAGAGCGGCCATGCCGACCACGACCGCGAGCATGATCGCGATCAAAACGATCGCCTGGCCACGCTGAAATCGCGAATGCTTCGGCGACGCTGGGAGGCGCTTTGAAGTGGCGCGCTTGGGTGACGGCCGGAGTAAATCCGGCCTACGGCTCCACTCAGCCTTTTTCATCAGTATTCCGTGCGGAAGATGGCCGACGCCGTGATCACGATGTGATTTGCGGTGGCCTGCGCGATCACGGGTGTGATCAGGATGAGGTTGAGCTTCACCGTCACCTGGAGGGCCTGGTTTCCGCCCGCGGGGTTCACCGCGCTGCACGACCCGGCGGCCGCGGCCGGGTACTCGCCACCAGGGGCATTCGGCGGCGGCGCGGATTCCACCGTGGCCGGCGGGTTCGGCTCGGTGATGTAGAGCCAGGCGGCGTTGTCAGGCGGAGTGGCGCTCGTCACCGGCCCTTGCGGGCATGGCGCAGTCACCGGCGCGCCGATCAGCTGGGTGGTCACCGCAGCCAGCACGTCGGCGTTGGTCGGCAGCTGGCCGGAGGCGCGGACAGCGGTCCGCGCCCCCTCGCGAGCGGCGTGGTTGACGGTGTCGTAGTAGAAGACGGCCCGCCCGATGTCGACGATGCCGAACAGCAGCAGTAGCAGCACCGGCGACACCAGCGCGAACTCGATCAGCGCCTGGGATTTCTGAGAAGCCGGAAAGCGCGGGTGAGGACGCAAGTCGCGCGCAAGCGCGTTCAGGATGGGACTTACTGATTGCTCCCCCGCGGAACCCCCTCCTGTGAGCCGCCACGCCTGGAGGTGTTTGGTAATGGAGGGCTGGCTGACGGCCGGGGTGAACCCGGCCTTAACACAACGCTTTGTCTTCCTCACTAGCTTCCCTGAACAGTCATATGGACGTTGGACGCCAGGCGGAAAGTGCCGAACTGGGCTGTGATCAAGGGCGTCAGCGTTCCGTAGGAGTACAGGACGATGACGTTGACGTCGATCTGGCCCTGGTTGGGCGGCGGGTCCTGGCCGGGCGTGTTGCTGTAGCAGATGTACAGCCAGGCCTGGTTTGCGGTTGTGGGATAGGCGGAATTCGCGTACGGCGGGTTGTGAAATGCGTTGCCATCCGTCGGCGCCGGGCAGGTCGTTCCTCCGGAGTTCTTCAGGACGGAGCTGGGAATCCCGACAGTCGCCAGCTCGGCGTCGACCACCGACTCGATCGATCCGTCGTTGAGGTAGGGATGCGTCTGCCGCGGCGCGTCGTACCAGGCCGCGTGGCGCGCTCCCTCGCGTGCCGCGTTCGAAATGGCCTCGCTGATATAGATCGCCCGGCCGATGTCGACCAGGCCGCCGACCAGCAGGAGCAGCACCACCGACGAGAGGGCGAACTCGACCAGGGACTGGCCCCGCTGGCTCCAAGAACGGCTCAGCAAGGGCCCTTTAGGGGGGCGCGGCACCGGACTATCTTGCCTATGATGGGTCGGCTGTGCGCCCCCTTATGAGCGGTCTTAGGTTCACGAGGCCGTTCACCATCCTCGGAATTCTTCTCGCCTTGCTCGTGATAGCCGCCTTCGTCCTCGTAGCTCTCAACGCCCAGAACAATGCCTCCAGTCCCTCGATGACCGTGGTCGTCGGCACCCGGGACCTCCAGGCTCGGGTTGCGATCGACCCGGCGGCGCTCCAGCTGGCGAGCATCCCGGTTCCGGGCACCTACCCGAAGGTCTACTTCACCCGGCTCCAGGACGTGGCCGGTCTGGTTCCCCTGGTGACCATCCCGACGGGCCAGGCGATTACATCTAACGAGGTGGCGAAGCCGAGCGCGGCGCTTGGCTCCCAGTCGGAGTACCTACCGATCCCATCGGGCTACGTCGCCATCACGATCCCGACCAGCGAGCAGCAGGGCGTCGCGGGTTACCCTCAGCCAGAGGACTACATCTCGGTGATCGCGACGGTGGCGACCGCCGGCAAAGTGGCGACCAAGACGATTTTCACGAACCTTCACGTGATCCGGGTCGGGATGGCGGGAGCCACCGCCGCCACGGCGAACGCGAGCAGCCTGACGGTCGTGGTGACGGAGTGCCAGGCCGAGGTGATCACGTGGTTTCTGAACTACGCCGCGCTCAAATACGTGCTCGAGTCGTTTCACGACTATCTCCAGGAAGGCGTCCAGAACCCCGACCCCGGATGCCCCACGGTCACGGCAGCCAAAGGCGTGACGTTGCAGGTCATCCAGGCCGCCTACCCGTCGCTCTTTTAGGTCGGTCGCGTGAATCTGCCCCCTATGGTCATCGTTGCCGTCCCGATGGCCGGCGCGATCTTTGTGTTCTTCTGGAGCCTGGACCGGATCCGCAAGGAACGGATCGCGCGACCTCTCGTGGCGTCCGCACCCAGGGCCACACCTCGCGAGCTCGTCGAGAGGCTGCTGCGGCCCGCCGCAGAGAACCTCAGTCACCGGCGCAGCGCCAGCGGCAAGCCGACGCTGACCGAAGACCTGGCGCGCGCCGGCCTCAACATCACCCCGGCGGAGTACCTGCTGATTCGCATCGGCGCGGTCGCGGTGGGAGCCCTGATCGGCCTCTTCCGTTTCGGCATCTCGATCGGGCCGATCATCCTCGGTCTGATCGGGTTCATCGTCCCGCCGCTGGTGATGGCCTATCTGCAGAGGCGGCGGCAGAACATGTTCAACGAGCAGCTGACCGGCATGCTGCAGCTGCTCTCGAACTCGCTCAAGACGGGTTACGCGATCGACAGGGCCCTCGAGACGGTCGCGTCGAAATCGCAACCGCCCGTCTCGACGGAGTTCGAACGCGTCGCGACTGAGATCACGCTCGGCACCTCCGTGGAGGACGCGCTGAGCGCGCTTCTGCTCCGGATCAACAGCCCGGACCTCGAGTTCATCGTGACCGCGATCCTCCTGCACACCAGGGTCGGCGGCAACCTGGCCGAAGTCCTCGACACGATCTCCGACACCCTGCGAGACCGCTTGCAGACCAAGCGCGACATGAGCGTCCTGACGGCGCAATCGCGCGCCTCGGCCACGATCATCACCGGGCTGCCCATCCTGCTCGCGCTCGGTCTGTACGTCTTTGTACCGGGCTATTTCGCGCCCATGACCAGCACGTTCATCGGCTACGTGTTGCTTGGCGTCGCCGGGCTTCTCATCCTGGTTGGAAACGTGCTGATCCAGCGCATGACAACCCTGGACGCCTGAATGACGGTGGCTAGATGTTCCTGATCGCCCTGGCCGCCGGGGTCATCTGCGCGATCATCGTGATGGCGTACTTCATCGCGATCGACCAGTACCGGACCTCCCCGGCCGCCACGAACGGGAGCTTTGGACCCCAGGCGCCGCGACCGACGCTGATCAAGCAGTTCGAGGCGCTGGCCCGGCCGCTCACCTCGCGGCTGCCGAGCGAAGCCGCGATCCAGGTCCGTCAAAAGCTGAGCCGGGCCGGAGATCCTGGAGGGCTGACCCCGGCGGGATTTCAAGCGGTGCGTTACAGCCTGGCCGCGCTGATGGCGATTGCGGGCCTCGGCCTCGGCGTGCTGGTGTCAGCACCGCTGCCGGTGATCGTCGTCGCCCCGGCCACCGGCGTCGTCTTCGCGCTCGCCGGTTACTTCCTCCCGCTCTTGTGGCTCGAGCAGCGAATCTCGGCTCGCCGGCACCAGATCCAGCGCTCCCTCGCGGAAGCCACGGACCTGTTGACACTCGTCGTGGAGTCCGGCATGAGCCTCGACGAGGGGATGCTGAGCATCACCGAGCGATTCCACAACGCGCTGGGCGACGAGATCGGAAAGGTGCTGCGCGAGATCCGCCTCGGAAGGCCGCGCATGGCCGCGCTCGAGCACATGGCTGAGACCACCGGAGTACCGGACCTGCATCACCTGGTGGAGTCGATCGTGCAGTCGGATCAGATGGGCGTTCCCATCGCGCGACTCCTGCGGGTGCAGGCCATGGAGATGCGCCGCCGCCAGCGGCAGACGGCGCAGGAGCGCGCAGCCCAGGCCTCGTCGCGAATGGTCTTCCCGATGGTCGGCTGCATCTTCCCCGTGCTCTGGATCGTCCTGCTGGGGCCCGCCATCATCCAGATCTTGAAGTCGCTTCATTAGCTCTGTGAGCACGCGAGCGCCCCGCGGCGCGCAGCCCTCGTTCAGCGATCTCGACAAACCGCTCTACACGATCAGCGTCGCCGCGGAGATTCTCGAGACCCACCCGCGCACCCTGATGCTCTACGAGGACGCGAACCTGATCGAGCCGCACCGCACGAGCACCAACCGCCGCCGCTACTCGCAGCGTGACATCAGCAAGGTGCAGGTCATCCAACATCTGACCCGGGAGAAAGGAGTGACCCTCGCGGGAGTGCGCCACATCCTGAGCCTGTTCGAGGTGATGAAAAAGCACAGGGTCGAACCGCCCCCGGACCTGAGAGAAATCTTCGACCGGTACTCGCAGATCATCTAATTAATTCACCTCCCCGCTCGCCGGGGAGGTCGGCGCGCAGCGCCGGGTGGGGGGACTCGAGCCCTTACCCGCGCGGCAGAACTAACCCGCCGCAGCCCTCCGCCGCCGCTTCGCCGCCGGCGCCCACAGGCTCTCCAGGTCGTAGTACGACCGCTCGCCGGGCAGAAAGACATGCGCGAGCACCGAGTCGAAGTCGAGGAGGATCCACGTCGCGTCCGAGTACCCGTCGACCGCCATGGGCCTCAGCTGTTTGTCCTTGGCCGCGTCGACCATGGCGTCTGCGATAGCGCGCACCTGGCGGTCCGTCTCTCCCTCGCAGATCACGAAGTAGTCGGCGATGGAGGTTTGCTCGCGAACGTCGATCACCACGGTGTCCCAGGCCTTCTTGTCGACCGCCGCGGCGCGAAGCAGGCGAGCCAGCTGCAGCGGGGTCAACCCCTTCGGTGTCCTGGGTGCCAACGCTTCGATTATCCCGCCTCCCCACCGCGGGGGGAGGTCGGCCCGGTCGGCTTTGCGGGCCCGGCCGGCTGGGGATACAGGCGATGCTCCGCGATGTACCTCTCGACAGCAGGCGGAAGCTGTCCTGTCAGCGGCCGCCCAGCCGCGATCGCCCGCCGGAGCGCGCTGGCCGACACGTCCGGGGTCGCAACGTGGCACTTGACGACGCGCGCAGGGTCAAGCCCGAGACCGGCGAGCTCCGATGCGGTCACCTGGCCAAGACCCGGCCGGTCGACGATCACCACCGAGGAGAGCTTGCGCACCCGATCCGGCTCGTGCCACGTGCGAAACAGGCGCGCGGCGTCCGCACCAAGGATCAGGAACAGCTCATCAGAGGGACGCTCGCGACGCAGCTCGGCCAGCGTGTCCGCGGTGTAGGACATTCCGCCGCGCGTGACCTCCTCATCGGACACCTCGAACCGAGGCTCCCCCTGGATCGCGAGGTTGGTCATCGCCAACCTGTCCTCCGCCGGAGCGGTCGCAGCCGCGCGATGAGGTGGCTGGGCGCTGGGAACGAAGATGACGCGATCGAGGTGCGCGCAGTCCATGGCCGCGCGAGCCGCCGCGAGATGTCCAGCGTGAATGGGATCGAACGTCCCGCCAAAGATTCCCACCCTCATGGCTGGTATTCGAACTCGATGCCGGAGATTTTTACCGTGTCACCCGGCTGCACGCCCGCCGACTCTAGGGCCGCGTTCACACCAAGGCGGTCCAGCTCGGATTGGAATCGTGCCAAGGCGCCTTCCGACTCGAGATCCGTGCGCTCGACCAGGTACTCGACGCGATCACCCGTCACCACAAAGCCCGACGGGTCCCGGGCGATGGAGAGGGCGATTGGAACCGTGCGCTCTCGCAGTTTTGTTTTCCTCGACGGCAATCCCTGGGCGGTCACCTCAGGCGCCACCGCAAGCGCGTTCACCATTGCTTTCATCAGCTCCGGGAGCCCTTCACCCGTGAGCGCGGAGATGAAATAGACGCCCGGGCGGCGATTGCGTGTCTTGCGTCGCCGTGTAGCCTCGAGGTCGAGCTTGTTGATCGCGACCACGAACGGCCGCAGGGCGAGCCCAGGAGAGAACTGCTCGACCTCTCTTTGCACGGTCGCGAGGTCCACCCATGGGTCGGCCGCGGAGCCGTCGAGGACGTAAACCAGTACCCGCGTCCGTTCGACATGGCGAAGAAATCGAAGCCCCAGCCCAGCTCCTCTTGCCGCTCCTTCGATCAGCCCGGGGATGTCGGCGATCACGATGCGTCCGCCTGGAGAGTCGGCAACGCCAAGCTCCGGGTCCAGCGTTGTGAACGGATAGTCCGCGACCTTCGGTCGCGCCGCGGTGAGCGAGCTCAGCAGCGAAGACTTGCCGGCGTTCGGGGGACCCACCAGGCCGACGTCGGCGATGAGCTTCAGGTCGAGGACCAGCGTGTGCTCATCTCCTTTGAAACCGGGCTCGGCGTAGTCCGGGGTTCGGCGCGTCGAGCTCTTGAAATGGACGTTGCCGCGCCCCCCCACTCCACCTTGAGCAACGGTCGCCTCGGCGCCGGCTCGATCGAGGTCGGCCACGAGCACGCCCTCTTCGTCGAGCACCACGGTGCCGACCGGCACGTCCAGCACCACGTCGGCGCCCCCGCGTCCCGTCTTGCGACCACCGGCCCCATCGGCGCCCGGTTCGGCGTTCCAGCGCGGACGCTGCTTGAAGAGCGAGAGGTCGGAGACCCCGGTGGTCGCCTTCATCAGGACGGAGCCGCCGCGCCCGCCGTCGCCCCCGTCAGGGCCGCCGCGTGGCGTGAAAGGCTCGCGCCGGAAGGAGGATGAACCTTTGCCACCGTGCCCGCCGCGCACGAGGATGCGCACCGAATCGACGAACTGCCGCCGACTGTCAGTCCGGGTTTTTCGTTTCGAGCTCTGCGCCTTGCGCGGCCGCTCCGACGCTGACGCGCCGCCCGTCCTTGCCGACCCGCTCATAGCGCACGTGGCCTGGGACGAGCGCGAACAGCGTGTGGTCGCGGCCGAGGCCAACGCCCGTTCCAGGCGTGATGCGGGTGCCGCGCTGCCGGACGAGGATCGCGCCCGCGCCCACCACCTGGCCGCCGTAGATCTTCACTCCCAGCATCTGCGGGTTGGAATCGCGGCCGTTGCGAGATGAGCCGCCTCCTTTCTTATGTGCCATTACTTCGTTTCCTTCTTGCGAGGGGCGCGCTTCGCGGGCTTGCCTTCCTCAACCGGC
>WNFI01516466.1_pt1 | contig 13401 bp, 18 predicted proteins | sample 5400471 | NCBI WGS metagenome assembly WNFI01 (sample SAMN13153348, study PRJNA577476) | soil metagenome | isolation source: 100 cm saprolite on Douglas fir-dominated hillslope | place: USA:California | collected 2013-09-17 | reverse complement strand
CACTTGGATAATCCATTGCACATGCTAAGAACTTGTTGTCACTGTACATCGATTTATGACTGACAGCGTTCAATTCACACGCATTCAAGTCGACAGTAGACCACCTTACACTCTCGTTACGGGATATACCAGTGGAGAGGGTGTGTGACGTTGTCATTTCGATTCTCGTCGGCTTGTGTGATCAATTGCGCTTCCCGCGAAGCGGGCTGTTGCGCTGCATTGGGTGTAAGATACATCTAGACAGCACAGTAAAATTATTATCCGGGTACATCGCAGCCAAAGTCCAACTTCAGAAACAGCATCAATAGAAAGCAACAGCATGTAATAGGGGATGGGGGTATTTCTCCTGCTGAGCTTCAAGGATGTCACCGATGTCCTCATCAACATCAGTAGCATCTTGGATCTACCAGTGACAATGACCATGAGTTCTGCAACGAAAGGAATCACAGGATAACACCTTACTGCTTGTGCGAGCTCAATGATCGCCTTTCCCGCCTTAAACGCTTCTTCATGCGTGTCCTTGATCTCTACGTTGACGACATGTATAGGCCGATTCTCTTCACCTCCCTTACCCAGCAAGTCTAATTGGAAGACTGAGTTGATACCGAAGTCCATGTAAAAAGGCAAAGCACTCACCATCACAAACAGCATCGAAACACCGTTCTTCGCAGGTAATGACGATGTCAGCAGTATGTTTCTGGTCCTGCCAACGCTCAGGAGCGCCCTTCACGTTTCGATTTCGGTCAATCATTTGTAAAACACCGTTCGCAGTGTACCTACAGTAATAAGCAAGGTTCATGAGACATGTACCAGACAAGCTGTTGCTGTGCGAACAGAAAATGCACATACAGTTTCAAGTCCTTCCCCTTTAATTCTTGATACATCGTCTCGTAAGGCGTCCCAAAGTGGTACACATTCGGTTTGTCAGGCGCTGGACCTGGCAATCGTACCAAGGATCCGGTGCCGGCAGAAATGACGTCGAAACCAGCTTCACTTGACGAATAACGTCAGCGATACGCGACCGAAGAATGAATGATCAGACGAAGTTACGCGAGGACATGATGAGCCTCCATGGATCGATTCTGAACATTATCCGCCAAGGGACAGCTATCAGCAAACAAATATTCGTGGCGCAAATACAAGGAATGCTCACATTGTTACTGGCACATACTACACAAAACAATGGACGCTGTTTCGGGGGCGTCTTCGTCTCACTGGAAGAAAGCACGGGAGGGGGCTGAGCAATCTGAGGCGTAGGGGCAAGTGAGGGGACAGAAACTTGTATCGGCGGTGCGTGAGGCGGAGCTGGGACAGGAAGCCCCGAATTTGCTCGAGGATCTGCAGCGGCGCGTGCTAATCGTGGATCTTGTGCTCTTCTTGGATCCCGAGAAAGCCTGGGATCTGCGGGCCGCCGGGGATCCATTATTTGATGACGACTGAGCGGAACCGAGCGCTTTCTGTGATATTGTCAACATGAAACCACCCAAAGGTACAGCATAAAAACCAAGAAAGAGGGTGCCTCAGCAGTATCCGAACCACTAGTCTGCATCTCGCAACACACGTCCTATGATCGACGGGTTCGAATGAAAGATACCACTCGGAAATCATCAGAGGCAACGACAAAGCCAACGGCAGGTTGCCGTGGACAAGTGAAAGTAATTATCGACGACCATTCACTTACAGAAAACCACGCACAACTCCTGGAGATACTCAGTGCAAGTGAAGAAATACAAAGCAGAATAAGCGCTTGAGCAATTTACAGTAACGCCGGATGCAAATCCAGTTTGAGACTCAACGTTGTACGCTTGGCTTCATACTAATACTGTTTATATGGCGTCATCATCAGGTTTGACACAAATTCATACACATATATGATGATGCTATCTGACGGTCGTAATGGTCCTAGCTGTTGGAAAGCTTTCTCGTGAGGAGTTTCGCCGTCAAAAGGATCTCGAGGCTGCTCGTAAAGCCGGTACGGCGCCGGCTGCGGTCGATGCAGAAGGAAGGGCCATCAACCCCCACATACCTCGTGAGTGGAATCTTGATATTCCCTGCATTATATTCTGATACGCGAGGTGTTTCTAGAGTACATATCACAAGCACCATGGTACCTTGATACTGGTGGCCCATCTCTTGACCACCAGCGTCGTCTGCCTGACGATCGATCCTCGAATAAGCTCGAGGAATGGTATGACCGTGGAAAGAGAGCTGGCCCGGCAGCCACCAAATTCCGAAAAGGTGCTTGCGACAACTGTGGCGCAATGACACACAAAACCAAAGACTGCCTCGAACGACCCCGCAAGAAGGGTGCTCGCTACACGGGGAAGGATATCCAAGCTGATGAGATAATTCAGAAATTCTCCGCTAATTATGATGCCAAACGCGATCGGTGGAACGGATACGACCCGGCCGAGTACAACAAGGTTTATGAGGAATACTCCGCGGTCGAAACTGCTCGGCGAAAAATTCGCGAAGAGGAGATAGACAACCAAACATCCACCGATCTTGCGGCCGCCCGTAAAGTCGCCAAGGTTGGAAAGGAGAAGAAAGATGATGATTTCGGTTCAAGTGACGAGGAAGATGCTGACGAAGACAAGTATGCCGACGCTGCCGATGCCGTCGGCCAAAAAATGGACGCAAAAACTCGTATCACAGTTCGAAACCTTCGTATTCGTGAGGATACCGCAAAGTACCTCATGAACCTGGACCCTGAGAGTGCATATTACGACCCAAAAACTCGTTCAATGCGAGACGCTCCTCATCCCGAGATTCTACCCGAAGACGTAAGTCCTACCCGTTTCGTCCTGCTTCGGTCTTTTTTAACCATGTTACTGTGGCTTCATAGGCCCCTTTCGCTGGCGAGAACTTCCTCCGCCAGTCAGGTGATGCCCTCAACATCCAAAAACTCCAGCTATTCGCATGGCAGTCAGCCGCCCGTGGTAATGACGTCCATCTTCATGCCAACCCTACGCAAGGAGAAATCCTTCACGATCAGTACCAAGACAAGAAAGAGGCGTTAAAGGAAACCAACAAGTCGAGCATCTTGGCCATGTACGGTGGTGAAGAATACCTTGAAAAAACTCCCAAGGAACTGCTGGCCGGACAGACGGAGGACTACGTGGAGTATTCCAGAACAGGGCAGGTTATCAAAGGGCGAGAGCGAGCCAAGATCCGTTCAAAGTATGATGAGGATGGTAAGCGTGTTGTGATGTGTATTGACTGGACAAAACTCAAATCTCTCATTCCATAGTATATCCTGGTAATCATACGTCCGTATGGGGTTCGTGGTATAATCTATCATCAAGCCAGTGGGGCTTCGCTTGTTGTCATTCCACTGTCATCAACTCTTATTGCACCGGTGATGCAGGCATTAGGGCCGTGGAAGAGTCATCTGCGGGGCATTTACTCAAGAGCACTATATCGGATAATCGACCATCCGGCTCGAGTGGTGACCAGCTCCTCACTGATCGCGAGAAAAGAGAAGAGGCCACCGAGCTCGCTGAAATTAAGACGCAACAGGAGAGTAGCTTCTCCAAGCGACGACTCGGCGAAGGTGACGTTCAGCTAGATCAGGGTAAGCTGGAGGCAGCACTTAATGAGGAGCGGAGGAAACGAAGGAAGAGCAAGGAGGAAGAGGAGGAATGGACTAGAGATAAGAGGCCAAAATACAATTCATTCTCCGGGAGTACGGAAGTGACTGAAGAGGAGCTTGAAGCGTATCGCCGCGCGAAAGTGGCATCGACAGAGGATCCTGTAAGTCTCCCGTTTCCTCCTGTTGAACAACTGGTTGATTTCGATCTCTTCTCTTATTATATTCAATAGATGGCTAGTTATGTCGACGAAGACAGATAACATCTTCAACCTCCTTCGTGGCTTGAATACCTAACCACCTTCCCCTTGATCTCTCTACATGTACTTTGTGGTATCATTATACACACGTTAATGTAGGATTATCCGTCGCACTCAGTGAAGGAGCGGCCGGGCAGTAATGTAGAGAGGTATGGCTATGGCCAAAACTACATATGAGGGCGAGCTTCAGTGGATAGCCCCATGCAATTAACGGGCGGTGATATAAAGCATCTGTATGACCTACCAGTTAAGCACAGCGCGAGCACGATGGGATCGGAAAAGTGGCTGGGGACAGGATGAGGCCTCGATACCCATTACAAGCATATCTTACGGTCCTGTTCGGTACTCCGATCCATGACAGTTGCTTTGACCCGTGTATATCATTTCCTGTACTTGGGTGCACGTCGCCGTTACGATTAGGCAGGTGATATAAAGACGATAAACCGTGATGCATGGGGAATGCCAGTTGCACATAGCGATAACGGAAACGAGAAGAGTCACGCTGCTATTCAAGACCCCTTTGGACGTTGTTTGCAAGGGGCTCAATAGCTGAACGAAACATCCCCACAATCGCTCGGGCCATTTGTTGTAGGCTCCACAAGCTGACCGTCCTCACTCGACGGTTGATATTTGCGTGGGTGACATGATACGCAAGTGCATCGTAAACCTGAATTATAAACATCAACGTGATGCGAAGTACTGATCGAGATACTCTTTCATACCTTGAGGCCAATTGCATCAGTAAGACCGGCTAGTAAGGGATGAGGAGTGGGGAGAGGGATTTCACAATGTCAGGGCATATAGAGTAGCCTGCAAGCGTAACGTACTCACTCTCCCATAACTACGGCAGTCGACTGGTTGTTAGTAGGGACCCACCATAAAACAAGCCATACTCACAGTCAATGACCCATCGAAGTCACTCAGATTCTTCGTTACGTGGCACCGGATAGGGATTAGAGTATGATTGGCACTGAAAGAGGGGTCAACAGTCAAGTAGCAAGTCGTATCAGGGCACTCACTTAAGGAACGCCACAATTGGCCGAATAAGGGCACTGTTTACGCTCGATAACTCGTTTGCGAAGAGCGGCACGGCAGCCCTAACGTCTCTGAATCGTAAATCGACGTCCACCGATACCTGAGCTGTTGGATCTTCGCCGATGCCGTCTGAAGGAGGAGTCAGTGCAGGTCTTGCAAGTACTCGTTGGCCAGGGATGCGATCCATTGTTCTAACGGTGGAAATGTTGGCAGCAATTTCACTGACGATTGCGTTGATGTCAAAGTCCTTGTTTCGCTCGCGAGGCAGCTTGATGTCCAACACACAGTCGAATTTTCCAGAAGTTATCCAGGAGATGGGACCACCCGCCGCACCTCCACCGATTGTCGCAGCTTGCAGGTGATCTAAGTTGAGACCGTCAATACGAAAGCGGGTCTACAGTCCAACGTTCAGTGATGAAGATCCAATAGGGACATTGGTACATCTTACCATGCCGTCCCATGGCAATCCCTTCATTTCGGCTTCCACGGTTCGGCCAATGCTTTGAGGACGATGAAGGCTAAACAGGCAATTGTCGATCTGACCAGCCATGTTGTCCGCACAAAGGAAGTCATAGCAAAACCATTGCTTGCGTAGACAGTTCAGGTCTGCGTGGAAGATGGAGAGTGTATAAGGTCGAAAATGGTGGGGCTGATAGACGGTAATGAGAACATCCTCAAGTCTGAGCGACTCTAGGTGGAAATCTCCAGGTTTGGCTTCGAGGCGATAGTCCGCTGGATCCAGAGGCTTGTCTGGATCCCATGTTACGCTCCGTCGATCTGAGGTTATCAGTCAGGAATGTAAGGGATCTTTGATCGAAATCGCACCTACCCAGTACACCACGAACGCCTCTGACCTCTGCGCTCTGTACCAACCCCTTTCCATCCAGCCATCGTGTCAAAGAGAGTGTGACGTCAATGGAATCTACGTTCAGGTCAAACATGGACATGCTCGCGTCCTCATAGATTGGTGCCACCGGCGCCAATATCGGATAATCATCCTCGTGAAAATGTAAGGGGCCATGTCCTATGTCGAAACGAGCCGCGGCACGTCGTCCTCTCTCAACTTCCGACAGCTGACTCTCTATCTCCTTGGGTCTTCGAGATATGTACACATTCTTGAACGATATCTTCGAATCCTTCCATTTTGGAACAATGGCTGACTCGAACGCAACGATGATACCGGTTTCCCGTGTAAGGTGGTCGCTGATCGCATGTGCGACATAGCCTGAATCAGATTTCATCTTAGCATCATCAAAACTCACGGGGGATACTCTGATAAGAATTTACTCTGGAGACGAAGACTGTTGATAGCCGCAATTATCACGGAGACAAATGTGGTGCTGAGTGTGTAATTGAATGATATCATAATACATGAGAGGAAAAACGGAATGAGGCTCACGTCCCGATGAAAATCCATAGGGTCTGGCCCATAATAGCGAAACTGAAGAACGCAGAAATATCATCCGCGTTGAATTTTCGAAAGGACCTGATAGTAAGCCACTTGAATCGTATTCCGAGCCTTTTCCAGAAGCTATTCGTGACACTCAGTAGGTCATCGCGCGTCGGCCGATGTATGTGCGGTACGGATTGAGCAAGCTGACGGAATAAACGGGAGTAATTTTCTAGATATGAAGTATCCACTGGCTCTGTAGTGGGTTTGGGTTTGGTTTGAGGATCTTTATTATTCGATGCTTCGGACTCCTGTTGGCCAGAATCACGCTTCTCTCCCAAAGGAAAGTGCGATGCATCCTCCTTTCTGTAATAATGCGAAGCGTGTAGGGATCGCTTCCAGAGGGTTGTGTTGGAAGTGTGATGGAATTGACACCCTCGAGCATTACAACGCGATGTTGGTGAAGCTCGTCTGAGAGTGGTTGCTGGACGTGAGCTCTCTGCATCTGCATTGATGCCTTGGAAGAAGTCACAGATAGCAGAATAACGTAAGAGGGCACCATTATCTCTTGTCACCAGAGTCAGCACTAATTACAATAGGCGAAGCTGTCTCGTACCTATCCGTGCTTGGTGAGTCTGGTAGTCGCATGATACGAGGTGCCCCCGAGGAATGAAGAACTCGCTTCACTGTTCTCAGACACCTAGAAGAGCGGAGTGACTGCATTTTGTTTGCAGCTATGCAGAGCACTGTTGCGCCTCCAGGGCGGCACGGGAAGGATAAATTAAATAATTCATCTCGGCGCAAATAACTTGCAACAAGATCTGCCTAAAATCTAATAGCTGTCGCATGGCTTGCATCACGATCTCAGGGTTCCCATGCTCGGGGAAGACAAAAAGATGCTCAGAGTTGAAGGAATACTTGGAAGCCAAACTTGCCTCGGAAGACTTCTTCTTCGAAGGAGGGGAGAAACACAAAGTCCAAGTCATCGTCATTTCTGACGATAGTCTCGGAATATCTCGATCGGTGTATGATGAAGGTAGGGCCAAAACTATTTTTCATTGTGTCAACTTTCCACGAGAAAAAAAAAACAATTCGATAAGAAAAACATGCTATTTCTCATCAGATGGTCGCGCCGAAAAACCTGCTAGAGCGTCGCTTTTCGCAGCTGTGACCCGGGCGCTATCGCCAAGCACGATTCTCATCATCGACGCAATGAACTACATAAAGGGCTTTAGATACCAAATATACTGTGCTGCTAGAGAAGCCCAAGTTCGGATTTGTACAGTAAGCAAGTCCCCCCACCCTTACCTTGGATAGAGAGAGAGAATTATGAGCTCGATAGCTGCATGTTATAGCAACCCCTCAGATGTGCAACGAACGTAATATGATTCTACCAGATGATAAGAGGTATGCAGAGGCAACGTAAGTAAAACATATATCCCCAATCCAAGTTTGTCCGTCCCTCCGATCACTTGGTAACAGCCTAGAGAACCTAATAACACGATATGAGGAACCTTCATCAGCGGTTCGATGGGATTCACCACTCTTCATCCTCCCATGGGACGAACCCCTTCCAGCTGATGCAATATTGGAGGCCATAACATCAGGAATCAAGAAACCGCCAACCCACGGCGTCGTTCAGGTCAGTCTCCTACTGCTCAATGTCATCTTATTCACAGGCCATAAAACATGTCGTGAGATATAGCACGCAAAGCCCCCAACAGATGCTCTTCAGACACTAGATCAAACATCGAGCGCGATCCTCAATATCATCATGCAAGCACAGACGAGCGGGACTGCGACGGGTGGCGGCTCGGTCCCCATCACTTTACCATCATCACTACTCAAGGACGAAATCATCCTTCCTCAACGTCACCTAACGCTATCTGAACTCCAACGGCATAAACGACAATTCATCGCGGTGCACAAGAAAGCATTAAGTTCGGGCATGGCAGGACAAGCAGAGCTCGACTGGGCCGAGGATAGGATCGCAAGGAAATTTATTGTGCACCTGAGGGAAAATTTGAAGCCATGAACGATGTCCAGCGTGTGTATGGTAGTCTATCTACTGCAACTGCGGGTATACGTTGGCCCATGAATTTTAAAAGATCACATTCAAAAAAAAGAGATACCAATTTATTCCAACTATAGATCAATGTTTCACCGCCTTCCAGCAAGAGGCGTACCTAATCAATGTTAGATGGGGATCAAAATTTGGGGTCTTGGTTGCTTACATGTTGACACCGTCAATCGCCTCATACGGCCCAGTTCGAATACCCAGAGGAATCACGATAAATCCAGCTCGCTCAAACGCGGCATTATACCAAGGATACTTCGCCGCCGAGCGCCACATAACAATCCCACCAGAAGGCAACACACGACGGAAATGATTGACCTCTTCGTCGATCTCCCCAGCACCAGGTGCAAACCAATCGCTAATTGGGAAGAGAGACAAGCATTCAAAAAAAAAACGAATCCCCGTTTGGACTTGAAAAGGGCTCACAGGTGGTCCATAATGATCGCCCTTGTCACAGAGCCCGCTTCGAGCCCGCTCAAGACACTGGACATTCAAATCGGTAAGTCAAACACCGCCTAAGGGGCGCAAAATGAGAGCAAATGGCACCCACTCGACAATGGTGTCAGTATGAAGACTTATAGAGTTCAGAAGCTCCCCGTCGTTCGCATTAAGGGTCTCAAATCCTCGAAGCGTCAGGTAGTCCGGACAAGATTCGGGCGTATAGCACCCCATCAAACACTAGACGATCTCGGGATAAGCCAAAGGTTTGACACTCAGCCCGTCTTAGACCTACAAGGAGATAATGGTATGCGCCTTTACTCAAAAGCGCATAAGATCCAATTGGGTCAAGGGTGTCCCTGATAAAATCATGAACCGTCCCCTCATCCGTAAAAGCTTTCTTCTGGTTCCGCGGAACCTATAACATGTGCACCCGCCGTTTAACATCCCCACGGAACCAGACGAGTAGACATAAGAGTACTCACTCCAAGCGCATTCCATAAGAAAATTGGATTATTGACCAACCACTTGACAAACCAACCCTCAATGAACACCCTTCTCAGACTCCTTCTCCAGATCTCATCCTGCTCCTCCAGCGTCTTCGCCTCGCAAAGCTTCTTGACATCTTCACTCATTCCAGCCGCCCAAAAGAGCCACTTGGAGATACGAACCGCCCATCCAGAGTACCCACGCAGGTAAAAGGATGACCTGAATGCGTTAGTGTTGACGGTCCAGAATTGGAAGGCAGCAGATGAGAGGTATGGGGAGAGATGTGAGGCGAGAAGGGTTCGGAAGGACGGAAGACAACCTGTACCGAACATGGAGAAGAATGTAGAGTGCGACAAAGCCTTGATAGCGGCAAGCTTAAGCTCGAGAAGATGGCCTTGGCTGAAGATGAGGGGACGAAGGTTAAGAACAGTGTCACTGGGAAGAACCTATTAGACTAACCAAGGATTCACATCGACGGCGTGGATCTTGGCAGGCTTCGCGTTGATAGCGTAGTGAAGAATGTTGTCTCCCGCACTAGTGATGGCAAAGACGGTGTCCTTGGGGCCCATGTCAATGTACTCAAGATCCTTATGGGGATCCTCCCAGGTGAACGAATAGATGAATGTCCGGAATCCAGAGTGAACTGGGGACTCGAGGTATGGCAACCGCCACGGCTGGAGGGTGAAAACGTGGATTGAGTGAAAAAGCGCTGGAAGAGGACAACTGTCTACGTACGTGCGCAACGTGATAATGAAATGCGCTAAAAATGTTGGGAACATGAGTCGATGATCTTTGTCAATATTCCTAACGAACCTCTTCGGCTTCGTCCCATCCAAGGGCATGCTCATTTTCAGCAGGGGCACAAGCGCGGAACCTTCCCTTGGTTCCCCGGTCTTCCCATCCAAAACCGATTGAGCTACACCTCCGGCAAGGTCCAAACCCGTCGCCACATTATCACCTTCCCCGACAAGAGTGGAAGGGGTGCCATCAGCACTGCCAGAGTCATGGATGCCCTCTAGCTCAGATACATTGGCTATGCGAGTAGGGGCGAAAGCGGTGGTCCGGTCACGAGAGCAGCCAAGCCAGATGTAGTATGGGATCCGGACGATGAAGGGGAGGATGAACTTGTTGCGACCGTTGAAGGACTTGATCTGGTAATGAGAGGGGTGAGCAAGAGTAACCTATTCGATCAGCTTACGCACTGTGCCGAAACGGTATTCAAGATAATCTTGGTCATAAAAGTCATTTGAATGAGGGAGTGAGTGAGATGATGGGAACATGACTCACTTCTACGCCCCGGAGATAGATCGACGTGATCGAAATCAAACCAGATCTATGACGCAGCGAGTTAAATAGCACACTAGAATTGAGGGATTGCGTACCTGCCAGAACCAACGGCTGAGCCATCCACACTTCTTCGAGTCCCCACCAATAGCTGCTGGATCTCGGTGATCACGTCTAGCGTACGACCAGGGACCACCCACCTTTCTCGTGGGCCGAAGGCTCCTTTCCAGCAGTGTAAAAGTCCACGACGGAGAGAAGCCCGTCCTGCGAGTCCAAGACGTAGTCCACTCTATCTAGTACCGAGTGATATGAGGGGATCTGTGAAGCAAAGACCAGAGATTAGCACCTGGATGGACCAAGCCGAATCATTCTCACCATGGACAACGAATAGCTCAGGGTAACGAAGCTCACGCTCTCCCGAGGGTGAACGCCATCACTCCATTCTGGAAGAACGAATTCAGTGCCATCCTGACAAAGACAGACGACGTTTGTCCACCCCCTGGCTTTGAACCTCTGACGGGCGATTTCCAACAACGGTTCGCAGAGGTCAATCAGATAAACGGCGTCAAAAGAAGAGATGGGGAAATAAGGGTCCATTGCCTCGATGTTCCATCCTAAACGTGAATGACATTGACCAATGAACAACAGGACGTTTTTAAACGAGAAGGAAGGAAACGGACCTGTACCGCCCCCAATGTCGACCCAGACCAACCGTTTCTCTGGACTCGTCTTCCGAAGTACACGAAGGTGGGCGGCACTCATGGAGAGCATGGTCTTCCGTCCGCGAAGTAGGCCTGCCCGAGTTTGGTCATACACTTGGGCTTGCCCCTGGTAGAACTAGAGCAAGAGAGCGATCAATGGGATGTGGTCAGATGGTGGAGGAAGCTGACCTTGTAAAGGCGTGCCTTTTGGTTCTGTGTGTCTCCCAGCGGCACGATGAAGCAGTACCAGGCGAAGAGCACATACGTCTGGATCTCTCGCCAAAACGCACAGAAGAGGAGGACGGATATAGTGATGGATAGGATCCAGCCTGACAGGGACGCATCACCGGTGAATCGTGAAACGAATGACCTCAAGGATCTGTAAGAGACGAGGAGTCCAGGGCGATGGATGCAGGAGGATGTTCAGAGGGATACTGACCCAAAGTAGGTGTAGACCAAGAACGCGCTTCCGATGCCGAGCAGGGTGACGGGGGAGATCTTCCCCATTGTCGACGATGGGGGTGAGGGAGCCAGGCTCGACTGTGTTGGATTTTAAATGATTTAAATGATTCCCTCATTGGGCGGCAATCTTCCGACGGTCCCAAAGCAGGGCCGGACAACCAAATTCGTCCCAGCCAATGACGTGAAAGGAACTAGCCACGAGGACTCATCATTCCGAAAAATGAACGTTTACACATTCAGTTTATATTCAGAACCGACAGGACCACATCCACCAGCACGGGCCGTATGAACGTGCGTCAGGCTTGCTGCTGCTTGCTGTTGTCCACTTGCCACGTTATCTTGTATCCGTATACATGCATGTCCTTAGGCTGGCTTTACAACGGGAAAATCTACACCAGCGATTTACGTATGTCCGTGCTACTTGATCAGGAAGCGAACAAACGTTGTTCCCCTTTCACATACTCCAATTAATAGGCGTTGTGGATCACCTTCCAGGGATCCCGAAGACGCCCATGGGGTCCATATCCACCACCCAATTCTCCAAGCCTGAAGGGCCTCTTCAAACACACCACGATATCCATCGCAGCGATCCAGTGAAACGGGAATGACGAGTACTCAGTCCATCATGCCAGAGAAGTTACAGGCTACGTTGCAACACTCTCGGCACAAGGTTTGGATAGCATAGGCCCCCTGTGAACTTACACATAGGCGCCCGGCAGGATTCCGGTATTTTGGAGTATTTTTGACCCCTTACCCCACCTATTACTCATTGTAGCGTCAGCAAGCGGCAGTCCCCGAATCACATATCTCACATATAATAGAGTTTACCATCCTAGCTCATTGTTTGCATTGATCACATCTTAGGTTCTTTGCAATGATTCCCTCAAAAAAGTATTTGCATTGTTGGGAGGGCACATCGAAAAATTTTTAAGTTTACACAGCAGGCAATTTCCGATGTTTGGTGTCATATAATCGAAAATTTCAAGCCAATGTTTTGCACCTCCCAACACAGTAAAAAAATGGAATAAAATCTCCTAATAAGGAAGTTTTATTCCATGTTTTCACAGTATTAGAGGCACAAAACATTGGTTTGGAATTTTCAATTCTTTGACACCAAACATCAGAAATTGCCTGCTGTGTTATTTGGTACATGCTGTACCAGCACTCTAGAAAGAAAGAAATTGATGGAATGACATGCCCTTTCAGTTGATTTTTGCAAAGGTTGGCTGATGAAATTAAAAAAAGTTGAGAAATTGTTACATTGTTTGAGGGTGTTCATCTGCTCACAAGGACTGCTTGCAAACGATGTTCAGTCGTCATGTCATTGATTCGAATATTTGCTGCATAGATGCAATAGGAGAAAGCTGTGTATAAGACAGCTGACATCCTCATTTCCTCCATCCAACCATCCAGCACTTACGATGAAATTCTTCGCCGCCCTCGCCATCTTCCCTTCCTCGCTGGTTTGGTCGCAAGTACCACTATTTGCGACTCATTCTCAAAGAAGAATACTCCCGTGGGTGTCAGCATACTAGAAACACCAAAGGCCGACAATGGCAATAGTCTTTGTACGTTATCTTCTACTATTCGTATCGGCTCTAATGCATCTTGCGATTGCTTTAGGGAATGTTTGGACTGCCGATTGTACCTTGTATGACAGTTAGAATATCTGGAAG